>Ga0255753_1000527_pt1 | contig 49826 bp, 31 predicted proteins | sample 041ome_10_FD_179953 | JGI IMG/M metagenome (GOLD analysis project Ga0255753, IMG submission 179953) | Coastal salt marsh microbial communities from the Groves Creek Marsh, Skidaway Island, Georgia - 041412US metaG (version 2) | ecosystem: Environmental > Aquatic > Marine > Intertidal zone > Salt... | reverse complement strand
ACACCAAAATAAGAGTACTACTAATATACTAAACACTCTTTTTCCTCGGTCGCACAAACATGTTTCGCTCTCTCACCATGGGCCGAACGCCGGATGTATTCAACTTATCGTTCGGATACAGAGAAGAAGAAGAAGAAGTCATCACGACGACGACGACTGATAAACAACCTACTAAACAACAACAACAACAACATTCGAAAGAAGTAAAGATACAATCCCACGAAGTGAACGTGGAATATAATTCAGACCGAGACCACGAGGAGATTTTGGACAAAATAGCCGACGGGCAGATGAGCTTACCGTTTAAAGAACAAGGAGACGTGGTGAAAGCGCAATTGTTGTGCTTGCAAGGCGGTTACGACGTCGTCAAAGTGAAAGTTCGATTGACGATTGAACCGTATAAACCGACGCCAAAAGTCTTTCGCTTGACGAGACAGAACAACACGGGAACGACGACGCTGTGTGAAGGATTGTATTCTCTGTTGAAAGGGTGCGATTTAGATTCCATCGAGGAGTTAGTTTTAGGCGAAGGTGTGGTTAGAATATTAGGCGACATTCGAGAAAGGTTCAAGAACGTCGTTTCGATCGATCTCTCCAACGCGCAGTTGACAGAGTTGCCGGTGGAAATCACCCAGTTCTTCCCTCGCTTGGAAGTGTTGAAGCTGAACGAAAATAAACTGATCGATTTACCGAGTCTAGTAAACTTGAAAAGTCTGAGAGAGTTGCACTGCGACAACAACCAACTGACGAAAATACGAACGGATTTAAGAGAGAACAAAATGCTCCGAGTGATTTCTTTAAAAGGAAACAAACTGACGAAACCGGTGATGGATATGAAAGCGTTGTCGAAAGTGCACACGTTTCATTTATACGGCAATCCAGTTGAGTATTTACCGGAAATGCATCACTGTAAATCTTTGAGGTGTTTGTCCTTAGTAAACGTCGTTGTAAGCGCGAACGACGACTTAACCGACGTGGACGTGCAAATCGGAGACACGACGTCGAGTTACATTCCCCAGGCGATTTCGGGGAAAGCTGCGCAGAAAGGCAAAGCGTTTTCGGCTTTTTTTACTCTCGTGTTCAGACACTCGAGTTGTCAACATTTGCTTATCGCCACCGCTTTGGCGAAGATTGCGCAAGAAGATCCCTCGAACTGTGTCGAAATTGGCGCCACGGAAGGCGCTCTGCAGCAAATGCTCACGATGCTCTTGACTTCGGACGTGAACGTCATTCGCGAAGCGACGCACATCATCGCCGCTACAAGTCAACTTCCCGATATCGCGCAAAAACTCATCGATTCAAAAGTATCGCAAAGAATACAAAGTTTGATGGCGGTAAGTCGTGGTTTCTTCTCTTCATTGCTCCTCATCGTTTCCTCTCCTTTTCACCTTCACTTTTGAGGAAAAGTACTACTTTTATTGAAGGAACAAAAATTAACTTTTAATTCTTTCTTTCCCTATTCACATCAACAGGATTCTAATTCTGCCGTTCAAATATGCGGTTGTAATATTCTGGCATCCCTAGCATTTTCTTCGGGAAAATTGTCAAAGGTGTGCATTTTTTATTCATTTTTTAAATTTTTGTTTTTAATTAATTACTTTGTGAACGTATATTCTAACCAAATCTATCTTTTCCCCACCAAAAAAACAGAGTATTTACGATGAAACATTAATTAATTTACTTATCGATATAATTAAGGTACAGTTCTTCTATAAATATGACTTCCCCGAAAATAATTTGAAATTTTATTTATTTTTTTAGAGCGATAATTCCGAATTAAAATCTTCTGGACTACTAGCCCTGGGAAATTTGGGCTTTGAATCAATTAATAGACGCGCAATGTTAAAGATGAGAGGCATACGGAGTTTGCTTGCAGAATTAGCCCTGAGCTTCCCAGAAAATGAAAATACAGAATTAATTAAAAAATATGCAACTCGAGCTTTGGCTATTTTCGGTGAGAATGAAATCGTCAGACAAGCTATCAATCGGCGTCCGATTGTTTGTAAAGGCGTGAGAATCTTGTGTATGGATGGAGGAGGCATGCGCGGTATTTCAACGGTGCAAATGTTACAACGTATCGAGGTACGAATAATTTTTCTTTATCATCATCACGTTTTCGGTCAAAGCACCGCTGTATGAAACCATTCTGACAATTTTGCAATCGGTCTCAGGAGGGCACGGGTAAACCAATTCATGAGCTATTTGACTTGATCTGCGGTACGAGTACGGGAGGTATACTGGTAAGTGATGCTAAATTAGGCAAAATATCGCGCGTACACGCGCGTTTGATGAAAATAATTTTTTTTCTTGGTTTTCTATTTTTGTATTTTTCTTCCTTTTCGTCCGTTCCTGTTCTGTTCTTTTCACCGACGAGTCCTTTTTGGAAAACTGTGACTAACTTTTCTTCTGAAACACAAGGCATGCGCTGTGGGAGTTCGGAAACACGACTTAAAACGATGCGATGAAATCTACACAGAATTAGGAACCAGAATATTCTCAAAGCCGAAAGATAGACAAGATGGAGAGACTTCGTGGAAAGACCGGTTCGATAACTTATATCGGGACGGGCAGCAGAAATGGAGAGTCGCGGTGCACGGTTCGAAGCACGACGCGAACGTGTTCGAAAGTTTACTCCAACAAGAATCTGAAATGGACGGTAAACAAGAGTCATTCATCGAATCGTCTTTAAGAGGCGGTCCAAAAGTTTTCGTTGTCGGTACCATCGTGTCTAAATATCCTTCGTCTCCATACATCTTCCGAAACTACCAGTACCCGGAAACCGCCGAGGATGAAAACCATGGGAGATATGCGATGCCAGGTTCCTGCAAACACTTGATGTGGCACTGTTTGAGGGCTTCGAGCGCTGCCCCGTATTATTTAGCCGATTTTTCGTTAGGTGATGAGAAATGGCAAGACGGCGCCGTCACCTGTAACAACCCAGCGATGATGGGCATCATGGAGGCGAGACGCTTGTGGCCAGACCGACAGATTGAGTGCGTGGTTTCCGTCGGAACTGGAGAGGTTCCGCGGGTTAAACGAAAAGATGCTTCATCTTTCCACAGACTAATCGACGCTTCTGAAGTTATGCTCGAATCCTCTTGTAATGTAGAGAGAGTAGATGAGGCGTTGGGAACGCTTTTACCTTTGATTCCAGAGACGAAATACTTCCGTTTCAACCCTGTCGATTCGAGGTGTGATATAGATTTAGACGAAATCGATAAGCAAGCGCTGAAGCGACTGAGAGAAGCAACGGATGAGTACGTGAAATCTGAAAACGAGCGATTCGGGGAACTGTGTCAGTTGTTGCAGCCGGACGCTTTGGACGAAGAAATAGCAGCTGTGATCGCTACTGGACTCGGCTCTAAGAAAGGAGTTTTAGTCATCGAGGCGCAGAGATACGAGAACGAATTCGCTGCGAAAACTGATATCGTGGAAGAGTTTTGCGCTTTGCGGTCCATTCCATTCGCTCGTATTGATACATCTTCGAGTTACAATCCTGATAATACCGGATTCTCTTTTGGGAAAAACGGAGCCACGAGTAAGAAAAGTAACAACAACGATAACAGTCACGCCCACGCGGAGGACAATAATACTATTAGAAGCAGAAACGGTAGTAGCGGTAGTAACAGAAACAAGACGGGAGGAGAGGAAGAACTTTTGGACGATACCAACGTAGCAATTGAGAATCTCAACGCGCAGTTTAGAAGGATTGGCGCAAACGCAGGTGTCATTCACTTGAACTGCGTTTCAGATTTGGAGGGCATCGTGTTGCGTTGGCAACACGATATTACGGCCATAGCAGAGCCTTCAGCTGTGGCAAATTTGTTCATAGAGTGTGCGAAATATCCATCAAAGCAATCGCAAAAGTTCACCTCTCTGTATGAAATGTGTTCCTCTGTACCTTCAGTCGAGGTGGAAGGTGTTTTGCACACGTTCATAGGAAAGCACTTGCAGGCAGATTCCAACGACGGGCAACTTGGCGCGTATCTCTTCAAAAGAACTATTCCTCTGGAGTATTTGTCAGATTACACGGCGAGTAAACTTATTGGCATGTGGAAGGATAAAATTATCGTCAGTCAAGCTTCTATTGGCGCAGACTTGCTGGAAGCTTTGTTAGATGCCGGAGCGAAAGCAATCGTGGCTCCTTCAAACGAAGATCCAGACAACTTCATATCGGCCGGCGCAGACGGGGACGATATCCTTCAGTTCTTCGCGGCGTTTTATCATGCATTGTACGTTGTTGGCGCGGATGCACCCGCGGCAAGTTCTGCAGCGTGTATGATTCAACCTTCTTGTAGTTACTTTCGATGTCACGTGCGTGTGCGAGGGAGTACGGTCGAGTTGAAACCAGGCGAAGAAGTAAGAAAAGTGGCCACGCCGAAGAAAGCTGCGCAAGAACAACAAAATTAGATTTGTAATAGAAAATAAGCTGATGACACGGTTTATAAATAATAATTGTATAACAATATCCTCTCTCCCTCTAATTCTACTATGCATGATGAATAAATATGGTAATATATGAATTGTCCATCCATTCTTTCCCTTATAGCGCGCCGAGAACTGCATCTCTCCCTCTCTTCAAAGCCTTCTCATCAATCACCTTGACGGACTCAACCCATCCAATAGATTGCAACACCTTGTATGTCACAACCTTAGCGGCATCTTGAATAAATGCCCACATGATTACGTACAACCAACAGTACACGGCTAAATCCCACTCGATGCCTTGCATCCCATTTCCGAATGGCCAATAGACGGCCAAAAACGTAGAACACGTAGTAGCGAGAATAAACGCGCCAACTAAAACGATCGACGGCATTCTCGACCACATCCAACCTTTCGTTCTCGAGTTGAACACGGAGAAGTAATCCGAAAGCGAGATTTTCAAGTACATGAGCGTTTGGATCTCTCCGTATGTCATGACTGGTAATCCCATGGATCGCCACAGGCCATCCGGCGATTGCGAATCCAATGATAACTCCAACAATACGATCGAACCAATCAAAGCAACCATGCCAATAGCGGAAGAGACAATATATAAAATATTCAGATCCCACTTCTCTGGCTTTATGGAAGCATCGACGTGATCGTACGCGACCGAAATAATGGTGCCGTCATTCAAGATGGTGATGGTAACCAAAGCGATAACTGGGATCGCAAAGTACGACGGCCAATCCGCGTTGTACTCGTTCGGATGATAGAAGATGCACGAGATGAAAAAGAAGAACAACAGCTGTTCAGTACACGCGACGCGGTAAATCACAAAGTTCTTCATTCTCTGGAAGATCTTCCTTGAGGTCACGATGGCGGTGACGATAGTGCTCAAACCCGGTTGCGTCAAGACAATATCGGCGGCAGCTTGCGCTGCAGAAGTCGCCCCTTGAACGGCGATACCGACATCAGACCGTTTTAACGCCGGCGCATCGTTCACACCATCACCAGTCATGCCAACCAAGTAACCTTGTTGACGTAACGCCTCAACGATGAGATATTTGTGCTCCGGGAAGACTTGGGCGAAACCATCTGCTTGGCGGCACATCTCCCCGTAGTCTCTGCCCAACGTCGTCGACGCCTCGAGATCCTGAGCCGTAAGCAAAGGAAGCTTCTCAGCACCTAAAACATTCGTTCCCATACCTAACGTGCGGCACGTCTCAACCGCAATCGCACGGTGATCTCCAGTGATCATTTTCACCGTGACACCAAAATCATTCGCGCAATCGATGGTATGTTTGGTATCCGGACGAGGCGGGTCCAAAAAGGTAAGAATACCGATGAATTCAAATTTCCGTTCAGTGATGTCGCCATTTTTCGTTCTTGCAACGGCCAAGGATCGAATACCTCTGTGCGCGAGCTCTAATACTTTTTCTTCAACTTCTTTACCGATTTTATCTTTGTTTACACTCATCTCCAAAAGCACGTGAGGAGCACCTTTAGTGACGACAAACTTCTCACCGGTGGTTTCATTCTTCACAGTCGCTTCGGTTCTCTTGATGATTGGATCAAACGGAACGTAATCGGTGTGCTCGTACGGGTCCAACTCGACGCGATCGACCGAGTTCAACACCAAAGTATCCAACGCATCCTTCGCCGGCTCCCACCATTTCGCCGCCAAAGCGGCCAATTTCAACACTTCTTCTCTCGTAACATCCGGCACGAACGTTGGCAAATACTCTTGCAGCATCATCTTGTTCAACGTCAAAGTTCCAGTCTTGTCCGAGCACAAGATGGTCATACCCGCGAGTTCTTCCACGGAGGAAAGGCGAGCTACGATTGCCTTCTCCGCGGCTAGTTCATGGCATCCCAACGCCAACGTCGTCGTACAGACTACTCTCAACGCGATTGGAATCGAAGCGACTAAAAGAACGACGTTGAACGCGAGCGTTTGCCAGAAATCGACACCGATCATGTTCAAGTAAATAAACACCAACGCGCAAATAAACACGCCCAACGCAACCAAGATGTACATGATTTCTCTCAACACTTTTTCAAAGTGCCCGAGCTCGTCTACACCTTGGACTAAATCCGCAGTTTTACCGAAGAACGTTTGCGACCCGGTCGCGGTAACCGTAGCTTCGATTTCACCGCGCGTGACCGTTGACCCCATCTTCGCTTCGGAGCCTTCAAACATAGCCACCGGTAAACTTTCCCCGGTCAAAGCGGCTTGGTCGACTTGAATCGGTTTACCTTCTCGTAATTTGCAGTCAGCTGGAATAGCTCCACCGGCACCTAACGCGATCACATCCCCCGGGACTAACAAAGTCGCGTTGATGGTGTATATTTTATTTTCTCTCTTAACGATCGCTTCTGGTTTCAACGAATCTCTCAGAGCTGCGATGGAATCACCAGCCTTTAACTCCTCGATAAAGCCGACCAAAACGTTCAGTAACTGCAAAACAACCAGCACAAGGACGTCGACCACGTCGTCGGGCGAACTGTGCACGTACGCTTCTAAACTTTCGATAAGAATCGCGGCCCAAATCATCAACGGCATCGGCTGGACAAATTCCAAAGCCAGTTTCACCCAGACGTTTTCTTCTTTCCTGGAGAGTTCGTTCAAACCGAACAACTGCAAGCGTCTCTCCGCTTCGAGTTCGGTTAAACCGTCCTCGGGAGTGTTGAACAGAGTCTCTCTGTCCACACCCATGTAATACTGATCGTTCGTCGTCATACTACTCATATTGTTATTATTCTCCTCGCCAGAATCGCTTCCGGTGTCCGACTTATTGGTGCCGTATTGCGACTCTGGACCTGATTTTCCCGCGGTTAACAACGGTTTCGTTCCATCACCAGAGCTGCCGGACTCGATGTCGTTGTACGGCTTCTTCGTCGGCGACATGTTTGTTCTCCTTTTCTTCTTCTTCTTTTAAAGTATTACTCTCGATCGGAAAGAAAGAAAGAAAGAAATTCTCGAAGAGTCGGGGAAACACCCACACGCGGCCTTTTGAGGATGATGATTACGCCCCAAAGACGGAGAGAAAGAAGAGAGAAGAGAGTCGTAGACACGCGTTTCGAGCGAGATCAATTCTCTGTACTATCGGTGGTATGAGACGTGCGCAATTCGAATAATACTATATATTATATAATACGTTACGCGAAAAGGCAGCACGCGCAATAAATATAATGTGTGATATAGTCGCGTGGCCAACTAATGCAGATTGTTCGTGTGTTTAAGCCACAAACGGAAAGAAAGAATTTTTTTGGTGTTGGTTGGTGTTCGAAATTCAGGTCACAGACAGAGCGGCTCCTCAAAAAATTTTGAAAGAGAAGAGGCAAGGAAGCACGAAAACAGAGAAAGGACTCCTCCTGTCCTCAGTAGTACTAGTTCAAGTCGTTTTGTATACGAAGAAGCATGGGAGGAGGACTTCGACGAACACTCTCAGCAATAGCAACATCATCATCATCATCGAGTAGTCACATCATCACAGACTCGTTGTTCATTCGATCGCTCGTTTCTGCTGTCCCTTTCGATGGTGGTGGTCGCACGACGAGTTCTTCTTCTTCTTCTTCTTTCGGAGGAGGAGGAGGCGAAGGAGGAGGAGACCAAATGCGGCGTCGTCTTTTCTCATCATCATCAATAAACGAAGAAGTGGTGAGAGAAGAGGTAAGCAGACGATATCAACACCAACGACAGAGAATAGTACAACGACGACAACACAACAACAGTAGCTTTAATAACAAAAACAGATTTATGAATAGAAGTGGCAGCACGAGAACATCCTCCTCCTTGTTGACGAGTCAAGTGCGTGGATATGCGTTTTGGAGTAACAACAAGAACGAAAGTCCTTCTTCTTCTTCTTCGGCAACGAATGAGCTCGAAGACGGCACGAGTAGTAATAGTAGTGGCGATGAAGGAGGAGACTCTGTGTCATCAATAGTAACAGATCTTAGCAGCAATACTACTCTTCCTCCAGGAACAGAACTTGTCGGCGAAGTCGCGCAAATAGCGGGGGAGTCGTGGTACACCACCGCCGGTTTGATGTACGTCATGGAATACTTTCATCTCGTGAGTGGATTAGAGTGGTACCAAGCGATTGCCGCTGCGACTGTAGTTATGAGAACATTAACACTACCATTTACCGTGATGCAAATGCGAAATACGGCGCGGATGCAGTTGGCGCGACCGGAAATGGAGCGACTTCAAGAACGCGCGAAGCAAACGCAAGCGCAAAACGACCCCGAGGCGGCGCAGAGACATTTGAGCGAGGTGACGGCTATATGGAAAAAATACGAGTGTCATCCGGTGAAATCGTTAGCACCTTTGTTAGTTTCAGCACCGTTGTTCGTGTCCTTCTACTTTGCCATCTCGAGAATGGCGGACGGGATTGGATCCTTCAAAGACGGGGGTGCGTTTTGGTTCACCGATTTATCCGCCGCGGATCCAACCATGATGATGCCTCTGTTGACGTCCGCTTTATTTTTAGCCTCGGTCGAGTTAGGTGCCGTAGAAGGTATGAACAACAATCAACAAGGCCTGACCATGAAGTGGGCACTCCGAGGATTAGCCTTAGCTTTAGTGCCGATGACGTGGAACTTTACTCAAGGCGTGTTTTGTTACTGGATCACGAGCAACTCGTATTCGCTCTTCCAGGCGACTTTGTTCAAGTCTACGATGATGAAAAGATTAGCCGGCATTCCAGATACCTCTCACTTGGCGAACCTAGATTCCAACTTGTTGAACCAAAAAGTCAACTTGGATAAAATTCACGAAAAGTGGGGCGAGAAGCCGACGTTACATTCGCAGCGACCGCCGAAAAAGATTAAAGCGGGGAAGCGAACATATTCATCCTCGGGACAACAAGAACGACACGAAGAACACGTCGCGGTAAAATACTTACCGTCAAATGCACTTTTTAAGGAGAGAGGAGATATGTTTTGAATAAAGTAGTAGTTGTCATGATTAGGACGAGAGAAAGAAAAACTTATTATTTTCCCTTTCGTGGGCTCGTTTTCCGCTCGTGGGTGTCCATCAAAATAAGAACTTTTTCGTTTGAATCTTCCCTCATAAAATCCAAATGTCAGCCTTTACAGCGTTGTTAAACGCTCACGCGCTTCGCATGCGATCGTCGTCGTTCTCCGAATCCTCCTCGTGCTCCTCTTCGTTGAGAGGAGGAGGACGAGGAGCAACGACGAGGACGCGCGTGTTCTCCACCAGACGTGATGATACTAGTAGTACTAAAATCTTTCGTCGTCGTTGCGTATCTCTCTCCTCTTTCTCCCGTTCAAAGAGAGAAAGTGGACGACGACAACAACAACAACAACAACAACAACAACAACAACTGGTAGAAGCGTTGCAGCAACAACATCAAAGGAGAAATAATAATACTACTACGAAGAGCAGAGGATCAGGGGTCATCGTTGGCGTCCGCAACGATAATAGTAGCAGCAGTAGTCTTAATTATTATTCGTTGAACAGTAGTAACGAGAACGATCAAACGTCCAGCAACAGAGAAGAAAGAAAGAAGACAGCAGCAGCACAAAGGTACGGCAAGAAGAACTGGTGGGGCACCGGGTCCTACACGAATTCCGTGTTTAGCAAGAAAGTTGTCACGAGAGCGACGACGAATAACTTCTCCGCGTACGCAGCTTCGGACGAGAACAACAACAACAACAACAACAACGACATTTTTAAAGGGAATGCAGCTTTCAATCTCTTCCTCGGACCGCCGATGAAGATTTTTGGGGCTTTATGGAACAGATTGGCAAAGCCGTTGCAAGATTTTGGCTTTGGTAGAACGCGAATTATGGAAGGTGGTGTAGGTTTGTTCATCGTTGGAGGGGCACTGTTGGGTGCTTTGATCGCCGGATGGATTGTCGGCATCTTTAACAACGCCAGGAAGAACTCTTACCAAGCCTTTATTGAATTCCCACTCGCGTGTGGGATTCAATGCGGGACGAACGTAAGAATCAGAGGCGTGAAAGCGGGAACGGTGTTATCTGTGCAACCAGCTTTGGATAAAGTGACGGTTTTGGTGGAAATGGACGATAAGAAAGTGCCGATTCCAAGAAATTCGACGATTGATGCGAATCAGTCAGGATTAATCGCAGAGACTATTATTGATATTACCCCGAAATTACCCATCCCGCAAGCGCAATGGGGTCCGTTAGATGCCGGGTGTGAAGGGGAAGGTGTTATCGTGTGCGATCGAGGACGAATTGAAGGGAGACCGGGGGTTTCTATGGATGATTTAGTTGGCATTTGCACGCGCTTAGCGAAAGAGATGGAACAACAGGATGGAATTCGAAAGATGTTTCAAGTCACGGATGGGGCTCAAGATTTGATGCAGGTTTTAGAACCGTTATTAACCGAAGCTGCTTTGATTGCCAGAGAGCTTCGACCGATGATGCAAGGTGTCAAAGACCAGGGTACATTGGAAACGATCGAGCTATTAGCGGGACATGCGTCGGCTACGGTGCAAGATATTCGAGAGTTGCGACAAACGATTTTAACCGAGGAAAATCAAGACATGTTGAGACAATCTATCTCGACTTTGACAAAGACTTTGCAACACGTAGAAAAAGTATCCGGAGACATTTCGAGCGTCTCTGGTGACCCGAGCACTCGAGCTAACTTGCGACACTTGATACAGTCGCTTTCGCGTTTGGTAGACGCTTAGACAAGTTTTTATACCATCGACTCTGATGACAAACGTGTTGTACAAACAAGTGCTATTCTATATTCTAATTCTAAAGCTTTACATTTTCTTCCTCTAGTAATCGCTTCTTCAGCGTCTCTAGAGCTTCACGCGTTAACATTGGATGCACCTCCACATTTTCTTCTTCGTCGTCCTCGCTTTTCGTCCTGTGTGCGAATAGTAACCTTCTCGCTTCTGTGCTGGACAATCCAACTATTCCGTGCTTTGATATTAACGAATCATCATCTTTCGTCGTTTTTCCACTGTTGAATATCTTTAGCGATCTTATTGCGCCTCTGACTCGTCCAAACTCGAACCCTTCTTTGAAACCAGTTTTATATCCTTCGTTGAATCCTTTTTGCACCGTGGCGGTTCTCCCGACGTCTAAACCGTCTCGATAACCGGCGTTGAAAAACCTCTCTCGTCGAGTCTCTGACTCTTGCTGGAGAAGATTGAACTTATTGTTCGCTTTCTCTTCTTCTCCAATATTATTATCGTCGTCGTCGTTGTCGTCGTCGTCGCCCCAGACGTCTGCCGTTCCGCCTCCCGCGATGGGCATAATAACAACGGGAGGACGAATTATTGAAGAAAATTTTTCCTGCATTTACGTTTTTTGCATGGCACATAATATCATTCAGTTTCGTTTACAAATCATTTACACTAAATACGGACTATCTAAAACGGCGTAGCCAGCCGCAACGCCACCTTCGTCGCTCGAAGCCGCTTTCGTTCTCAACAAGCTCCCGCCATGTTCGTTCATGACTCGTGCGGTATTACTATTCACGTCGCCTTTGCGCAAATACGAACCGTAAATTCCCAACTCGCTCAAGCTTTCGATTTCGTGCGCTAAACCTTTCCTCAACATGGTCACTTGATGACTGGGAGGAAATATTCTTTGCATCAAGATGTACGCCGGTAAATCTTTCGTATCGTTCTCTAATTTTTCTTTCAGTTCTTTTCCGTACAAGTTGTTCCCGCCACCTTCGCGTTGTGGCTTTAACACGTAATCCGCCGGGTTAGATAATCCTAGTTGGATTGTTTTTTGCATGTTTTTTTCGCCTTCGAAAGAGTACAAACCGGCAAACACTTTTCGCATCTCGGTCGCATCGTTTGGCATAAACTTTTCGAGCACGCCTTCTTCCGCTAAAGCTTGTTGAATCTTCTTCGAACCGGCCAGGTGCATGGCCACCGAAGGCGACTTCAAAGAGCTCGATTTCTCCAACAACATCTTCGCTTCCCATTGCGCTTCACTTGGAAAATCGCTCGGTGAGTAGCCAGCGCGAAAGTATATGACGCTACATAACTGACCATCGATGGAGAAGAGGTTTGTTTTCAGATCTAATCTACCGCTTTCGTTGATTTCCCGAAGCGTCTTACGAATCGTCTTCACCCCGATTGTTTCGAATACTTTCTGAGATATCAATCTTTGATCGAATATGTTCGTTTCCCCTTCCTGAACAACCATTAAAATACTAGCGTTCTCGCATTCCATGCACTTCCAACCTTCGCAAAGGGTTTTCGCCGCTTGATTGAGCGAGTCGTTCGTCGGCATGTTTTCTTTCTTCAACTTCATATCGTCATCGATGTTCCCTTTCGTATACTCCGCTAAATGCTGATGCAACAGCGTCACTTTCGAGCCTAACCCCATAAAAGACGTGCTCACTGTGTTCACTTCGACTTGTAAAGGCATTCCCGATCGCGTGTCGAGCATATAATCCGTCCGTAAAATACCTAGCTCTTTATCTAATCTCCCGTTCCCGCGTTTCCCGCATGCCTCGTAAATTTTCCAGAGTCTCCCGGTAAACTCCGGGTCGCTCAGCGCGGCTTCTCTCAAAGTCTCTCGCATGAATGCGTCGTCCTCGGAGACTTTATCGTACAACTCCGCAAATTTTGGCGTTATTTCTTTCGCAAACTCAAACACATCTTTCGGAAACGGAGTCGGATACATCGCGACTGGCGCGTGAAACACTTGTCCAGCCGTCTCCTTCCCAGAGGCGACGACTAAACCGTGTTGAAACGCCCACGAGATGGCTTCTTCAGCGGTTGGGCGGATGGTCGGATCGTCCACATCATCGTTCACGAGCATACTGCTGTTGGTGCTACTGCTACTACTACTGTCGTTTTGACTCCCTCGCCTCGTTTTATTGCTCCGTCGAAAACGAAAAGAAGAAGACAAAGAAGAGGAGGAGGAGGCGTTGGTTGCCGCCGTTTGCGATGGTCGTCTGCGATAACGATGATGATGTCCTCTTCCTCGGAGAAAAGCAGCACAAACGACGAGCGCACAAGAACACTGGTGATACGTACGAGATGACGACGATGACTTTGAAGAAGAAGAAGAGGAGGAGGAGGCGAGAGAGGGAAGGAGCGTCGTCTTCATTTAGGATAATGAGACATTCTAAACGAGTTTCTTTTCTGTTTTTTCGCCTTGCCGGTTCCACCCGTTTTTTTGAAATCAATTTATTTTTCGATTCTTCAAAAGAGATTCAACAGAAACATCAAGCCTCCTTCCTCTCGTTTTGGTGAAGGCAAAGAGGACAAAGAGAGCACAAAAAAACACCCACGCGCACCCACGCTGCTGCTCACGACGCGCGAACTATTATAATACTTGTCTGCGCTTATCTATATATATATAGTTGAAAGTACAGATACTACAGGCGAGAGAAAGAGACGTTGTATTGCTTTTTGGAAAATTCAAAAAAAAAAGTCAAAATGAATTTCGACGATGTTCCCGTCGTCCGGAACGAGAAGAAGTTCGACGACATCGTCCAAGAGGCTTTGAAAGGAGGGGATCCGCAGTTGCTCGTGCCGCCTAAGTCTATCGCCAAAGACGTTTTGAAGGAGACGACTGGAAACGTGTACGCGATGAGTGGGGGACAAAATTTTGCGACGACTGGTGGCACGACCACTGCGACTGTTGACAGTCCGATGGCGGCGAAGACTATTCCTGCTTCGATATCACCGGTGAATGCGAACAACGCGAGCACGGATTCACCTAAGAGGACTTTTTTGAAGAAGGGGACGGGCGTGAAACGTATTTATACTCCTCCGAAAGAACGCACGTCGCCGTCGCCGTTGGCGTCTTCTTCACGAAAAGCCGAACAACAAGTGGCAGTAAAAGACAAGACAAAAATGACGGCGTGGGAAGTGGAGGAGTACGAAATGCAACAGGAAGTGGCGAATTTTGAATCTTTAGAGCATGCGATCAAAGGAAGAGCGTCGCAAGCGTCGATTGATCGCGCGGCTGAAGAGTTTGTGCAAAATAGAAGAAACGCCGAGGAGATGCTTTCCGAAGACCCGCTCTCGTATCCGTACGCTCTGAAGCAAGTCCTAGCGAGTGATGATGAAGCAGTAGCAGCGACAAGAACAACAAGAACAACAACAACAACGATGACGACGAGTAGTCCAGGTGTAGCGTCGTTTACGCAAACGAGTGGGGGTGAAGATGATAGAAAGCCTGTATCGACAAAACACCGAGCGACTTCGCCCGTGGCAACGAGCACTCCGCCTCCGTCCGCTTTCCGACGTTCCGTGCGAGGTTCACCTATGCCACCCTCCTCGTCCCAACGAATCAACGAGTTGGCGCGAAGCTCCATGTCGCCTGCCGCAGTCAACCGCTCTGCGATTAAAAGACAAGAAAACGCTCGAAAAACTCTGGATAAGGACCGAGCGGAACTCGAGAAAGATATGAAAAATTTCAAGAAGCAAATGATGGAGTTTAGAGAGCAAAAGGATGATTTCGCGAGTCACATGAAGCGAGAGAGATTGGCGCTGGAACAAAAAGAACGCTCAGTTTTAGGACAATCTCGAACAGAGCGCGAAGAGATTAAGCTTTTGAGAGGTGAAATAGAAAAAATGAAGGAAGATCAAAAGCATAGAGATCAAAAGTCAAAGTTGACTGTCGATCGTTTGCGGAAACAAGTTGAAAATTTATCTCAGGAAGCGGCCGCATTGAAGTTGGAGAAAGAGCGAATGTCAGAAGAAATGCGTCGCATGAAGATGTCTCAACGTCAGAATAGCTCGCAGACACCGGTTAAAACGGAACCAATCGTTTCAAAACCGGTGAAGTCGTCGCCCATGTTCGCAAAAGCGTCTCCGCCTCCGGTATACATCAACGCTGCTCCCGCGCAAGAAGCTAGGAATATGTGCGTGAAAGAAGAAGAAGAAGAAGTAGAAGAACATCATATTTACGAGGAAGAAAAGGTTCCGGATGAACTCTTACGCATTCCAAATATCGATCCAGCGCCAACTTGGAACGATGTCGCAGAAATTGGTGTTTCCGAGGACGTTCACGCGGATGGGAAAATCACCCGAAAATATGCGGACGGCACCCGAGTGACAAAATTTTACAACCAAAATTCCTTTCGCGTTGAAAGCGGTTCCTCATTGATCATGTATTACGACAACGGTGACATGAAAGAAACCCTTTCAGATGCGAGTATGCACATAGTGCGATACTGGTATTCCGGTGTCCGAACGTGGCAGTCGAACTATAAAATAGGAAAACTTTTGTCCGGACGGAGCGAGAAGGAGAGAGCGACCAAATTCGAGTACAGCATCTTTCACTACATGGACGTGAAAGAGGTGGAGGTTGAATACGTGAGCGAAATCAAAGACGTATATAAAGATAACGGAGAAATATGGAGAATATACCCGGGCGAAAACGGTAGGCAAGAAATGATAGGTTATAAATAATACTACAGGTAACTCGCACCAGCGAAAATTTCAAACCCACTGTTGTCCAAAAACACCTCGATCGTTGTCCCCTTTGACTTCAAAGAGGGAAAAAACAATATTCATCAGCACAAGCACTTTAGAAAAAAGGAAACGTGTAACACACGCACACAGTATTCGTAGTATCACATCATGTCCTCCGCGACGAGCATCGACATTCGAACTGCACCTACCGAACAACTCTCGGTGAGTACAGTGGGAGCTTCTTTCTCTCCTTCTTCTTCCTCTGTGTTCGATTCTAAAACGAAATTTATTCTCTCTCTCTCTCGCTTTCTCCGATCTGTTTTTCTTTTCACGAACAAAGATTGACCGACTTTTTCTTCCTCGTCTTCTCCATCTTTGAATATCAGGTATTGCAAGAGCAACTAAAACACGATTTAAACATGTGCGCGGAGAGTGTACAAAAATTACAGCAAGCGGTGGGAAAATATCACACCTCTGGAATGGCCTGCGAGGCTTTGAACGAAGAGGAAGTAGGGACGCCAATGTTAGTGCCTGTGACGGAGAGTTTATACGTTCCCGGGAAAGTAGGCGCGACGGATAAAGTTTTAGTAGACATAGGTACGGGGTATTTCGTAGAGAAAACACCGAAAGGGGCGGAGGAGTACTGTAAAAAGAAAGTGCAGGAGTTGCGAGTGAACATGGAGAGGATTATGAACGTAGTGCAACAGAAGCGAAAACAGTTGGTGATGGTCTCCGAGCAGCTTTCGAAGAGGGGACAATGAATAAAACGAAAGAAGTAAACAATAATAGCAGCAGTATAGTTTTTCTTATTATAGCAACAAACAAAAGACCACGAAGATGATGTATTACTACATATTTATTAAGCGAGTGCGCGTACACGTAACGCGTAAGTGACTTCAGTGTGTATTCATTCTTGATAGCGAAAGTGTCCTAAAAATTCCGTGTTCCCTTCTTTCGCGCCTTTAATCGGCGACACGGTGTGATTAATATACTCGTAACCTAACGTTTTCGCCCCTTCAATAACGTTTTGAATCACCTCTTCGTGCACTTTTGTGTCTCGAACAACTCCTTTACTCCCTATCTGTTCCCGTCTCGCTTCAAATTGCGGTTTAATCAAAACAATCAAATCGCCGTTTGGTTTCGACACTTTCGCCACGCTCGGTAAAACTTTCAACACCGATATAAAACTCAAATCCAAAGTCACCACCTCCACTAAATCCGGCAAAGCCTCTAAATATCGCAAATTCTGTCGTTCCATGACTACAACTCGTTCGTCTGTTCTAATTTTCTCGTGCACTTGTCCGTATCCAACGTCCACGCCGTACACTTTCTTTGCGCCTTGTTGCAACAAACAGTCGGTAAACCCGCCGGTGCTCAACCCGGAGTCTAAACAAATCTTATCTCGAACGTCCACCTCGAAAAACTGCAGCGCCTTCTCTAACTTCAACCCTCCTCGACAGACGAATTTCGGTTCCTCCGCTAAGACTTCAATCTTTACGTTCGGTTTCAGCTTTGTCCCCGGTTTCGTTATTTTCTCTCCATCGACCAAGACTTTCCCTTGTTGAATCCAACTTTGAACGACGTTTCTGCTCAAATCTGGATTGGTGAGCAACGTCAGTTCGTCCAGTCTTTGTTTCGGGCCCGATTTCGCGTACGATATCGTCGTCGTTTTCTCTATTTCCTCCTCCTCCGATGAAGACGACGATGCTCTCGCCCTCGTCGTACCACTCCTATTATTACCACTCCTATTATTATTACTACTACAACTCCTAAAATTCGTACTTTTTCTGTTACGAGCCCCGAACAAACACAACATCAAAAACCGTGTCGTCGTGTGGTGGTGGCATCGTCCCCCGCGAGAGTAGTGTTTCGACGATGATGATGACATCAGCGAGGAGAAACATCTTCCCGTGGTAAAGGTCGCCGCCGCTCTCATTATTGATGAATACTACTCAATGCGCGCTCACAATTAATATTTGTGGAAAAGAGCTTTTTTGGTTCCCTTTTCAGTTTTTTTTTTAGGCAGGCGGCGGCTGGTGGATTGGCGGAAATCAAATCATTCATTTCATCACTTCATAGTATTCGAAGCACACCACGCACACATAATCAACACATTCATCGAGAATACTATGCTCGCGTTTACGACGACGAGAAGCACCGCGCTACCCTTCCAAAAGACGATAAAAACTCTGAAGAAGACTATCAGGGAAAAGGCTGCTTATGCTAATAAATATAAATCGAAAACGACAACAACGACTTTTGCCCTCGCGGATGAGGATGAGGACGAGTTCAATGTTGACGACGGCAAAGAAGACGAGGACGACGATCAGGCGTTCATTGACTCGTTCGAAAGAGACGGTTCAGCGACGAGTTCTTCTTCTTCTTCCACCTACCCTTTACGGGTGAAATCGATCGATGCTTTGAGCAGTACGACGACCCCTCGGAAGAAGACGCAACGAGAAATTGAGGCGCAGACTATCGAAGACGCGAACGGTTTTCACGCGCCGTGGTCGCAATACGAGTTAAGAGTCGAGGAAGACGACGACGACGAAACGACTCCGTGGGAAGAACACATGAAAGAAGTCATGGGGAAGAAAGCAAACTGGCCGTGTTGGGATTTTTCGAAACCGGAGGAGGAGTACGAACCGGAACCAGAGTTTGTTTCGTTTCAGAAACCTCCGGAAAAATACGACGCCTTCGAGGAGAAGGCGCGGTTGTATAAAGAACGCGTGAAGAAAGAAAGAGCGCAAGCGATGAAAGAGAAGGAAGAGAAAATTCAACAGTTTCGATACTTGTCGCAAGATGGGGACATTCGATTGAGAGATAAGAAAACAGTAGACGAGAGCGAATGGGACCACGAGAAAATCGTCGAGTTGATAAACTTTGACCCGAAGGAGAGAAGGAGGATGATGCAGTCTTCAGTGGAGGTTTACGACCCTCGATTTCCGTACGATTTCGGAGAGTGCCCGGATCCGCCTGAAGACACCTTGGACTTCCTTTATAAAATCGGTAGATTGTGCGTAGATGACGAGTGGGAGGATCGAAAATGGATCGAAATGACTGGCGAACCAACGCCAAAGTTTGACGATTTGGACTTGGACAAGGAGGAGCAAAAAGAAGAGCTCGGCTTGGAAGAGATGCGAGAAGAGAAGTTGATGAAGGCGAAAGATATCGGTTTCGACGATGACGACGACGACGAGGAGGAGAAAGAAGAAGAAGAAGAATAAGAGAAGATTTTGTTATTGTTGTTAATATATAGTAGCCGCGTACAAAAAAAATTGTCAATTAAAATATTCCAAGCGCCTTGCGACGTGCCTCCGCGTACGATTTGAAAGCTTCGTTGTCTGGAGAAAAAAACACCGCTTCGACGATAGATGAATTTTCTTTCTTTCTCAATTCAACGTGCCAACCTTCTTCTATCGTATCGAGCTCTTGGAACCGTTCCCTTCGCGATTTGTGTTCCTCGGGTAAATCTCTAATGAACCCTCTCGGAACGAGTATGAACTTCTCGTCCACGACCATCTCTGCTTTACCGCCCGCTCCGGCACCTTTCGCATTCCTTTTATTACTTTGCGATGTGTTTATCCTAGAAGGATCTGAGCGTTGCCCGAGCTGGAGTCTCGCTATTCCTCCTTCCAAGGAGTCTTCCATATCTTTTTGCTTTCTATGTTTCCCACTTTGGTTTTGTAACGAACTTTCGTCAAACGCCGAACGACTCTCCGCCTCTGCGGTCACCGAGAGCGATAACACGTCTAAGCGCACACTCCCTTTACTCGCTTTTGCGTACGCGTCGCACGGTCTATACATTGAAGATTCTATCGTACACACGATGGTTCGCGTGAACTTGCTATTATTACTATCATCACTTTTCTCCTCGCTCAAACTATTCGTCTCTACGTTCGCTTCGTGTTCTTTAAGAAAATTCAACATCTCCTCCTCCCTTATTTTCGCCTCTTCCTCGCTCTCTGCTGCCACGGTAAACTTAAATCGCATCGGCGCTCGTTTAATCGGGAACAGCTTAGCTAATTTCGGTATCATCGCCAGCGCTTGCTGCTTTGCCGACTTGGTCGGATCTACCGAAAAGTGACACTCCTTCAGCGCGCTTTCAATCATGCCGTGCGGGTACGGCCTATTCGTCTCTGGATTTATAGTCTTCTCGACCAATATGTTCACGCAATCTCTCGTCACCGACTCTTGCCCAACTTCTCTTTCTTTCTCTCCAACCTGTAACTCGCCTTTTTCTAAAATCACTCGACATATCTTCTCCTCGTCCGTCGTCCCGAACGCCTTCTTCAAATCCGCCTCTTTGGCGACGATGCCTTTGGAAACGTTCAAGTAAATAGCGGTCGTTTGTAACACGTTATCTACATCCTTCTCCGCGCCAGCTCGAAAAGAAACGACCGTGTTCTTATAGCACGCGATTTCAAACCGAATGCCGTGCGTTTTGTATCTCACCACCGCGACATTCGTCAGTTTCTTAATCCCGACTGGAATTGAAAGGCGTCCAGCCATTATTCTTTTATATCTTCTTCTTTGTTGTCTTCTTCTTCTTCTTGTTCTTCTTCTTCTTAATGTATTTTACTCCTACTCCAACATTTGAGGATGGCGGCGATGATATCCTTCTTCCAGAGTAGAGTGGTAAAAATAGAACAACAACTCTTTTTTATTGCGTATGTAGTATGCACTTTTCTCTTTCGCGGGCGGATTTTAATAACGAGAAAATTCTTGTTGTTGTTTGTTGTTTTTGTGGAAGAAGAAGGACGAATCGCTGAATCGAAAAAAAAGAAAAAAAAAAGAAGGAAAATCGACTCTTTGCGATATAATAATTGTCGCGACAATAATATTAAGAACACACACGCACCATTATTGTGGTGAACAACACAACAAGTACATCAGACACATCGAAGAAGAGCGTTTTATTTGTTATTTGTTAGTATTAGTATCATTTTGAGTGTACACAAAGAAGAATAAGAGGGAAGAGATCGCGAATTTTTCGAGAAGAAGAATTAGAAGATTTAGACGAAGAAGAAGAGATCGTACGTGACATAGTACGACTACCACGAGAACAACAAGAATAGATTATTTATAACAACACAAAATGTTACCGCTCTCCTTGCTGAAAACCTCTCAAGGGCACTCCATGCTCGTTGAGTTGAAAAACGGTGAAACCTACAACGGAGTTTTAAACGCCTGCGACGCCTGGATGAACGTCCACTTAACGAAAGTGGTGTGCACGAACAAAGACGGCGACCGGTTTCACGAGCTGGAGACGTGCTTTATTCGAGGGAATACGATTAAATACATGTGCGTGCAAGAAGAGATCATTCAGTTAGCGAAAGAGGAGAACGAAAGGAGAGCGGCGCAAAGAGGACCGTATCAAGGCCGGGGCGGCGGCAGAGGCGACGGCGGCAGAGGGAGAGGTCGAGGCAGAGGAGGCAGAGGAGGCAGAGGCGGCGGCGACCAATAATAACAATAAACATCATCCCTAGTTTAATAAAAATAGTAGTTTGTTTGTGTGTACATATACGTACTCAGCATTGGTAATAATTAGCTCATTCGACTCGCTTCCTTCTTTGATGAAAGTACCCGCTCGCCTCCCTTTGCGTACTTTATTTGTCAGCAGCTGTTTAAAAGTAAAACCAAGAATTCAGGGCACAGACTCTACATAACATCGCCTCCAGAATAATACCAGTTTACGACTCCTTTACTAATAATAGTTTATCATCGTAGGAGCGATACATGAAACCACGCACGTCATCATGCGCACCAAACTCCTCTGACCGCGAGAGCGCACGAAGAATAATTCGATTTTTGTCGTAAGTAGAGCGCGACGACGAAAGAATCACCTACTCGTACAACAATCGAGAAAGTCGTTACGCGTTGTTCGTACAAAATGGTCCGAGCGCACAGCGAAAGATCCGTGGACGCTTTAGTCTCCGATTTTATCCTCGAACAATCCTTAGAGAACATCGAATTAATACACGAACAACTTCGAGGCGCGTATGATGGAGAATCGAGAGAGGAAGGAGAAGGACAGTTGAACACACGAGAAGAGAGGAATGAGTTGCAACAAACGCCTCTTCTCGCGTCGTCGGCATCGCCTTCACTGCGAGCATTGGCATCTGTCGATGCTTCCACGGATGCTTTGCGGATATTCATAAAGCGATTGTGCGACGAAAACAGAGAACACTCGGAGTACGAGGATGCAATGTTGCTGGATATTATCGGAGTGTTTGCAAGCGCTTCGTGTTCGCCTCGAACGCTGCGCTTTTGGTTCGAGACGATTGCAAAGAACAGGAAAAGGAAGAAAGAAGGCGTGGAAGCGTTGTTACGATCGGTTCGAAATGCAAACGGAAGATCTGCTACGTCGTCGTTCTCGCCAAAATGTTGTTTTCATTTAGACGGCGAAAATGCGGGGATTTTAGGGAACGCGGAAGCTAAATGGCCGTTCGCAAAGGATGGTTTCTCGGTCGTCACGTACGTGTACGTAAATAGCTTTGAGAACTCCGAAACGAACCAGATTAACGCGGAAGCGTTAGCGCAAGCTGCGCAAATTTCAACGCCAAATATGAAGATCTCACCGACGGCGGCACAAGTTTTAGCATCCGCTGCGGCTGGAAGTAAGGTAGAGTACATGCCGCGACTTTTCTCGTTGCTTTCGAGCGAGGGGTCTTCGGGGTACGAGAGTTATTTTCATAAGAACTACTTAATATTCGAAGCTCAAGGAGAAAAAGGCGAAAGGATTACGCTCCCATTCTCGCACCAGTTTCAGTTGAAAACTTGGCTATGCGTTGGCGTGGAGTACTCCGTGAAAAGAGAGATGGCATCGTTGTACATCAACGGGAAGCTCGTCGAGACGCACTCGATGAAACTACCTAAAGTAACGAAACCGCTTGGTTTTTGTTGTCTGGGAACAAACCCTCCCGCAGCAATGGCTGGTATGCAAGATAAGAGAAGACAGTGCGCTTTATACGCTGAGCTTGGCCCCGTGTATATCTTTAGAGATGGACTTGGAACGCAGGCTTTCAAGAAACTATACGAACGCGGGGGGGATTACGTGCCATGTTACGTTGGTCAATATCGAGATTCACTTTTGACTACAGCTTTGAGTCAATCCATAATTGGTGGTCATAGTAGTGGTGGTGGTGAAAATAATAGTACTCATCATCATCACGAAAGCAGTACTGATCCATTTGCGCGAACGGCAAGTGGCAACGTCGCCACATCTACTGCTCCCACAACTACCGAGGGTGAAGAAGATGAAGCGGAGATATTCGACAAGTCGCTATCGCCAAAACTTTTGCAACTGTTCCATCCTTCCGTATCAAAGTTGAACATTAAATCTGTTACGAACCTTGCGCCCTCTGGGTCTAGCAATGCGGGCCGGAAAGGGATTTTGATCGGAAACACAAAGGTATTCAAAAGAGATTTGATTCGTGATTCGATGTGGGAGAATTTCCAACCGGGACCGTGTGAAATGTTAAGACTCTTGTTGGATGAAGAAGGAAAAGAGGATAATCGCATCGTTGATAAGTCAAACGCGTGCCTCATTCTTCAAGTCATGGTCGAGTTAGCTCGAAGTCATTCTCAAAACGTTCAAGCTATGGCAAGCATGAATTTGGGAAGACTCCTTTCTCAAATACTTCCCAGACTATTCCAGGAGACACCAAACGAGGATAGTTTGCACGTCGAAATATGTAAGTTACTCGGTAAACTTCTCGTCATCTCCAGAGAACACGACGGCTTGTACGATGAAATGCTCGCGTCTCTTTATTTGACGCTCAAACCATACGCTCAAACTGGTTGTTCTTCAAATGGTATCGTTGAAGTGTTGCGCTCGTTAAATGCGGAAGCGCACGCAAACGCAAGCGCACTTGTGAAATTAAACGGTTTACAGATGCTCCTAGATACTGGCTGGGACAACATTGAGATGCTTAGATCCAATGAAGATATCGCAGAAGAGCTTACTCTTTCGCTCTTTGTGATTGTTTCCGCGGGAGATGCGATTGAAGCGTCAAAAATTCTTCTCGAATTCATCAGTGCTTTCGATGGTACTCAAGGGTACTCACTCATCATCTCGAAAGGATTGAAAGCTTTAAATAGAGCTGTTCACGCGTTGAATCATTCTTTCAGGAGTGCATTCACCGAGAATTTCATTGGTCAAGGTGGCATTGAAATTTTAATGCGGTTGCTCCGAAAAGTTGCCATGAAAAATGAAGAAGATGGAACATCTCGCGACGAAGAGAAATACGGCACTGAATCTGAGATAATCGCCGATGTCATTTTGATCACCGGTCATTTAATGAATGGTGGCTTCCTAAATATTAACGATTTGACTTCTGCGAAAGCAATAAATGAAGAAGGTAGCGTCACGGCTTCACAGGTAGTTCGTTCAATCAGACATACTCTTCGATCAAATCCTTGTATGCTTTTGAACGAATCCGTATTTGACGCTTTACTTTCGATTTCGTTGGCGACGAAGATTAATCATCTCGAGGACATAATGGCGGCCAACGTACCCTCGGTAAAGAACGAATTGATGTTTGACGCCCTTCTTGAATCGTTACCGTACTCGAAACCAAGTGTTCGTAAGAGAGCTTTGGATGCTTTCATTCTTTTGGCGTGTACAAAGGCAGAAAACAGAGACACTTTAGTTTCTACGCTGGAATTCCCGGAATGGATCGTCCTGCTACTTATTCGCACGAAAATTAACAGTGATAATGAAGACGATACCATCAAAGTTGGTATTGATTTACTTGACATTCTTTTACATCACGCGTTGAGAGCCTCGCGTGATGGTGCTTTTGTTCTCGAAATTTTGTCGAAATCTTTCAAGACGACCGGTGAAGCTAATGCGAAATCGATCGAGCAGAAAGTACTGACGAATCTGCTTTCGTTTGTTTTTAAAGAACTCAGAGGCTTTAATAAGCTCGGCGTTTCGGAAAATTCCCTCGTCATGCGCGATAACGGCTTGAAATTATTATCAGTCGTGGATACACATTTGCATCGCATTGGGACTGATTCAGAAGCGAGTGATGAAGATTCCAAGAAAATGGCCGATATGTACGCAGAAATTCGTAACATTCTCGGTACCGCAACAGATGTATCAAAAAATAGTGACTCAAGTGGTCATGTTTCTGCGGAAGAGCGATGGAATGCGTACAAATCTTTGCGAAGCACGAAAGAGAAGGCGTATTTAGCGTTTGTCCAGGACTGGGTAGAAAACGATTTCGAAAATCTTCCGTTGTCCAAACGATGTCTCGAAATTGAGCGGAGAGAACTAGCCCGTCGCGAATTTGTGCGTTCGATGCGCATCAAGTACGAACGAGAAAGCTTGAAGATTCTCAGTGAGTTTGAAGGCGGAGATTTTGCAAATTTCCCGTGGGAGGTTGACCCGATTGAGACTGGAAAGAGAAGACGTTACATTTTAAGAAGAATGAAGGAACCTCCGAAACGAGAACAAAACAAAAAAGCCATGGAAGAACTTCCTTCGATAACGTTACCAAAAGCAGTGAACAGAAGAGAGAGTTTAGACTTTGACAGCGAAGAAAAGATGATTCAGGAGGTACAGGAGGAAGAAAAAAAATTGGAAAAGAAGAACGCGAGGGAACAAAAAGGAGCTCACACTGATGCGACGCGCCTCGCATATAAACTCACCAACTCGATGGTTCTCAGCGACGAACCAGTTTTCAAAAACGATGAAGCTACGATGGTGACGCCGTTAAAAACGTTTCGCGGTTCGTTAATTCTCACTGAAGATTGCATATCGTTTACAGGAAAAGATACCGAAACCGGTATCGAACACTCATGGATTCAGAAACTCGATGAACTTCATCAGGTACAATCGAGGCGATATTTGTTACAGAGAAGCGCTCTGGAGTTTTTCTTTTTATCTCGAGAGACGTACTTTATCGATTTCGGGTCCTCCGAAGAAAGGAAGAACATCTACAAATGTTTGATTCGAATGAAACCGAAAAACTTCGTTCCTCTCTACCTCGAAGCTTCAAACCCGGAGGTTTTGATGCGGAAGAGCGACATCACTTCGCGATGGATTCGACGCGAACTATCAAATTTTGATTATATCTTAGCTTTGAATACGCTTGCTGGGCGCAGTTATCTAGATATCACTCAGTATCCTGTCTTTCCTCACGTCATCGCGGATTATGAATCGGACGTGTTGGACTTGAACGATCCAAAGACTTTCCGAGATTTATCAAAACCCATCGGAGCGCTGAATCCGAAAAGACTCAACCAAGTCAAAGAGAGGTACGATGCGCTGAAAGATGATCCGGAAATCCCACCGTTTCATTACGGTTCCCACTATTCGTCCGCTGGAGTCGTGATGTTCTATCTCCTAAGACTTGAGCCATTTACAACTTTGGCATACAATTTGCAAGGCGGGAAATTTGATCACGCGGATAGACTTTTCACTGGCGTCGAATCCATGTGGAAGTCTGTTTTAAATGATATCTCAGATGTGAAGGAACTCACGCCTGAATTTTTCACCATGCCTGAGATGTTCTTAAACTTGAACAATTGCGATTTTGGCACCACGCAAAAAGGTGAAAAAGTCGGAGATGTCAAACTTCCAAAATGGGCAAGCAACGCGGTTGATTTTGTTGCAAAGCAAAGAGCCGCTTTAGAATCTGAACACGTGTCTAAGAATTTGCACACCTGGATTGATCTCATATTTGGATTTAAGCAGCGCGGTGCAGAAGCAGTCAAAGCAACGAATGTTTTCTATTATACGACGTATGAAGGAAACGTAGACGTTTCAAAAATCACAAACGCGACCATGCGACGCGCTTTGCGAGACCAAATTGAGAACTTTGGGCAAACACCGAGTCAACTACTGAACGTGCCACATCCTGCACGACAGCGAGCACACGATACGTTGAGCGGATCTCATTGGTTATTCGAACGACCCGGCGTCGTTGGAAAGTATCGATTGAAAACGAACGAAACGCAGGCTATTGCAAGCGTATCGAGTTTTGGGAACAATTTACTCGTAATCAACGCAAAGTTGGAAATTGCAAAACATCAGTTTAGTCCAAATATTCCAGATGGGACGTCGAACCCATTCACATTTGTCCCGTCTAAAAGAAGACCGGTAGCGTCGTCGAATTCTACGTCGTCATCATCTGGCGGAGGATTGTTATCGTCGACGCTTCTTTCCAAGTCAACTTCGCTCATCGGTGGATTCTTTGGTTTTCCTCAAAAGGCTATGAATGTTTTAGAAACAATCTTAGATGAAAGCACGAGCGAAAGAAAACCAATGTGTGTAACAGCAGACGGAAAGAGAATATTCTTAGGAGGTAATATTGATAATTCGGTTCGCATATATTCCGGTGATCCAAACGGATGCCGATTAGAGTGCATGCGAAAAGTATACGGCGGGATTGTGACATCTTTGGCACTGGCGTGCGACGACCAAATATTAGTTGTTGGCTCCGTCGATTCCACAGTTTCGCTTTGGCTGGTTAAATACCCAAGCACCAAAACAAATTTGGATAACATTCGCGAAGGTTTACGCGATAACATCGCGATGATGCGTGTCGAAGCCAACAGCATATTCAACGAAGGATCGACAGTCTTGGAAGTCATTCATCGCAGAGAATTCGAGACGTTTGGAAATAACTTTGACGCGGCTTCAGGTAATGATGCCTATATAGTCGGTACACAACCGGTGCGATACTATCGCGGACACGGCGCAAGAATAGACGCAGTTTCGGTTTCCGCAGATTTGAATGTTATCGTGGCAACCTCGAAGACGAATGGGACATCCATTTTTCGTCTGATGACGAACGAAGTCCTCACGAACGTTTCAGCTCTCAGAGGAGAGATGAATGTCATCACTCCTGATGGCATCATTATAGCGTGGGAAAGAGAATCACACACTTTACGAGCGTGCACTCTGAACGGACGTATCGTCGCCGAGAGACCATTAAAAGATCTCATCCCGCTTGTAACTTCTTTAGCGTGGAGTCGATCGGGCGAATACGTAATCGTAGGAACTGAAAAGAAAACTGCATCAGTAGCACAAGCAGGAGGAGGAGGGAATGGTGGAGTTTGCTTGTTTGCCTTGCCGTGGCTCTCTTTGTATAACACGTGGGCGTTAGAGTTTGCAGTCACATCGCTAACGCTTACAAGCGACGAGACGAATATCATCGTCGGTCTCGAAAATGGAGAGATAGTCATCTTGGCGAACCCAAGTTTATCGCTTAGATTGGTGGACAACTTATTACAATCAGGTTGGGTTTCTGGATTGTAAAAGCACCACAATAATAGTTAGTACGGTAGCATTGTTAGACATAGAAAATTAATAAACATGCGCACGTCATTAGAAGTAGTAGTATGTATACAATATTGAAGCGGCTAAATCTAAGAATTCTTTCTGTTTGTGGCGTGACGCCTCGCGAAGGGAAGATGGCCAGGAATTTCGATCGACTGATGAGAACTCAGCGTGTACTCTTTCGCTATTGAAGGTTTCGAAAGTCTCAGATTAACAAATTCTTCTGATTGACTGACAGCTGCCCAATCACCTTGCGCGCATCTCACTGCGGCTTGCCACAAAGTCAAATCGCGAATTTCATACGCCAAACACGCTGCAGAAGCTGCCAAGTTTGGGTTCATCTCCGTCCGTAACCGGTGTAAGCAGTAGTTTGGTAAACCATCGATTCCGAACTTCATCGCAAGTCGATACACGTCCGCTAAAATCTCCTGGCTCGGTTGGACTGGAATTTCATAAATCCATCGCAACGTGGCAATCAAAACTGGAACTTGCGTATCTCTAAGAACGATAATTTTAACATTCATTCGCTCTTCGGGCGTCACGAATTTCTTCATTCCGTAGGAGAAAGCGACTATTATAAAATACAAAATTTGAATCATCGCGGCGATGATACCATTGAACACGGTTCCGTCTTTCTGGAGCTTCACAACTGCTTCCACCTCCCTGTTCAAAGCCATCCCAACCTCTGAAGCGTTTAAAACGCGTTTCAAATAGTCAGAGTGTTCGCTCAAAACGTCCGCGTGCGCGTGCACTTTAATATCATCGATGACAAACTCAACGTTACCAACTTCGTGATAGCCACACTTTGGAGCGTGTAAAGACTGACCGAAATGTCCTCCAGATCTGTTTGTGATACCTTTACTGTTGAGTTGCGCGAGGACCTTGGCTTCGAGCGCGGCATTTCGAGAGGCGGCAAAACTACCCCCTCGCTCGAAAGACTCGTCCAAATCCTCGCTAAACGAACCAGTCGTCTCATTTTCGTTGAAAGAGTAATTCATTTCGCTATTATCGCCTCCACCTAAACCACCTCCACCACTGTAAAGAGTTCCACCGAATTCAGATTTCCCCGAGTTTGCGACTTCTAAATTCCAATGTCCATAATTTTCTGCGTCGCGGTCGACGAGAAATTGTTCCTCTTCGTCTTCTCCGAGAGGAAACGGTAGCAAAGCTTCTAAATTAATCGCAATACACGCACTCACGTCTTTATTCGATACTTTCGTGGACGAACTTCTCGCGCCGTGAAACATGACTAAAGCGCCGTCTATGCACGTCCCGCAGTGTCCAAATCTCGGGTCTGTGTCTGCTATGGGATCGAGTCTCGCCCACTCGGCGGTTGGGAAATGGAAACAATACGCGTCACCGAGAACGACGACGTTACCGTCGTCGCTCAAGGATCGACCACCGTGGACGATCCAATTATTCCCAAACTTTGAGGCAACGTAAGAGGTTCTCGACGAAGGCACGTCGGATTCGTTGTTGTGCGCTACTTTTGTCCATCGAGGTACCTTCGCTTTACCATCCGATGATGTTTGCCCGCCTTCTAAAATCCAGACGGACATACCGGCGTCCATGTTCGAGGAAGCCAAAGATTCCGTGCTCGCCCGTCTCGAGAGTACCAGAGATTGTTCGATTTGCTGTTGAGAAGAAGACCCGATGAGTTGCGCCGCCGATTGCGTCTCATCCACCGCGATGAGTCCGCCCATCGACGACGAAGAGTGTATATTCTGCATGCTGCTGCTCATTTGAGAGCCACCGGCAGTCGCGGAAGACGGCATGGACGGACTCAACACGTGCAACACAGAATCTACCGCCGTTAAAGCGCACCCTTCTCCACCGCTCGGCCCTCCATGCCTGCTCTCGATGTGCAACCACTCTCTCTCGGCGATATCAAACCCATACAAATCTTCGAAACTTTCCACATTCAATCCGGGCCTGGCGTCTTTACCACCGAAAATAAACAAAACGTTCTCGGAAACGCACGCGCAGTGCCCAAACCTTTCTCTGGGCGCCTCCCCGATGGCATCCAACGGCGACCACGTCGCTCGAACAAAGTCAAACACCCAAAGGTCGTTCATCGCGCCGTATCTCCCTTGACCGCCGAAAACATACATGTAATCCCCGCTCATCGTCGCCGTGTGTCCGTATCTCCCCGGCGGCACGTCCGTTTTCATGTTCTTATTCTGCGGCGTCACCTCTCGGTTTTCGCCTCTGCCGGACCATCTCGTGATGGAATCGACAAACTCTCCGTATTCGCCGAGACCGCCGTAGGTATACAACTCGCCTTCCCAGACGACGCACGTGGACCCGTGCAAGAACGTCGTCTCCGCCGCGGGGTCCACAACAACCCCACTGCTGTTACTTTTTTTCTCTTTCATCGATCCTCCTCCTCCTCCTCCTCCTCCTGTCGTGGTATTTGTGGTTGGTGAGAAATCGTCGATCTGCTCGGCCGCGTCGATGTTGGTGCTCGTCATCCCGCCTCTTCGCGGTGAAGATGACACGTTGTTGTTGTTGTTGTTGTTGTGTGATGGTACTACTACTACGAGTAGTCGTAATCAAAATCAATCCCAAAACCAAACACACGCAACGAAATTGTGAAATCAATCCGCTCTCTCTTTCTGTCGTGTTATTCCCGTCGTCTCGCGCTCCTCCTGCGCATCATCAGTATCGATCGTCGTCTGAATCGTCGTCGTAAAGTCAAAAACAAGTAATAAGAGAGAGATACAACGAGAGCGAAGAAAGAGACCGCCTCGAAGAAGCTCGCTTGAAAAGAGATTTTTGTTTCTTTCCTTTTGTTGTGTTCTTGCGGTATTTTAATACGGCACGCGGGGTCTAATTTTTTTTTCTTCTTTCGAAAAAAACGTTTGATTTTTTCCTTTTTTCCGCAATTTCGCTTCATATCTTTTCCTCTCTGCGCTGGATATCTACTGTACCTATAACGCGCGCTTTTATTGGTGCTTCTTTGCTGAGTACTCATTGTTTAGCAGACACACAGAGAGAGCGAAGAATCTGATTTTAATAACAACAACAGCACATCTTTTCTCGTTTTAGTAATAATAGAGTATAATAAGAATGAAAGAGACGGACAGATTGTTGTCGAACGGGGAGGCGACCACCATTATTGACGAGGACGCGGGTGGAGAAGGGAAATCAAAAATGTACGGAAGAATGGTGAAGACCGCAGGTATCGCGTCGCTCTTCTTACTCGCTGTAGCGGGAAAGAGGAATTATTACGACGACGATAAAGATATCGGTGGTGGTTTTGTTTCTTCCATGCTCTCGAAAGAAGACCAAGGTTTAGTAGATTCATCGAATGCAATCTCGTCGTCGTCGTCGTTCAAGATTCTCAGCCAGTTGGGTGTTCAGCCGATTTCAAAGGTGAAATCTGGCGGTTTAATTGGAGGACAACAACAAGAACCGCAAATGATTTTAAAGTCCGAGTTCGCCTCCATGGACGACGACGAGCGATATTCGAAAGAATACATTCCGTACTCGATGATAACGCCGGAGCTTGGGAACTGGGGGCAAAGCACGAACACGGAGGAATACAAACGAGACATCAAAGCTTCGTTCGACCCGGAATCGTTGGGTTTGCCGAGACACTTTGACGCGAGGAAAGAATGGGCCGAATGTAAAGGGTTAATAGGTACCGTCAGAGACCAAGGAAAGTGTGGAAGTTGCTGGGCAGTCGCAGCGACGGAAGTCATGAACGATCGAGTGTGTATCGCGCACGGGAAAACAGAAGAGTTATCGCCGCAGTACGCGTTGTCGTGCTACAGCGCGGGCGCCGGATGCGAAGGCGGGAACGTCATCGATACTTTACAGGAAGCGATCGAGAAAGGCGTGCCGACTGGTGGTATGTTTGGTGATTCATCGAGCGCGTGTTTGCCGTACGAATTCGAGGCGTGCGACCACCCGTGTCAAGTGCCCGGGACGATAGCCGAAGAGTGCCCAACGACGTGCGCAGACGGGACGCCGATTTCAGAAACGGAAATGATGAGGCCGACTTCGGAGCCGTACGAGTGTCCACCGGGAGATTGGAAATGCATAACGCAGGAATTGCACAAGTATGGGTCCATGGCGGTGACTTTTGGCCCTGTGTGTGATGATTTTTACGGGCACAAACACGGCGTGTACGAACAACCGGAAGGCGGGAAACCTTTAGGCTTACACGCGACGAAAATCATCGGTTGGGGATTTGAAGGCGACGACGAAGAGACCGGGAAAGGTGGTAAACCGTATTGGATTATGATTAACTCCTGGCAAAACTGGGGCGAACACGGTGTCGGGAGAATTGGAATCGGCGAAATGTCCATCGAAAGTGAAGCAACCTCGATCAAAATGTAACACGCGAGAACAAAAAAGAAGAATTCACTCGTCATGAGACGATGTGACTCAAATAATATACTGAGTACAAGAAGTGAATTGAGTTGATATAATATAGAAAACGAATTGTAATTGTAATGACCAATGTACCCATGTAGCCCATAATATCGATATAATAACAAGTAAAATCATAAATACTGGTACTGTAATACACATTTGGTACGCGTGCGATGTAAATATTAATCTAAGTGCGCTAAATCGACGTCGTCTGTGAGCGCTCGGCGATGTCTCGCCGCCTCTGGACCAAACGTCGTGGACATGAGTTCGATGAACATTCTCGCCGCAGTCATCAAACCACCCCCAGTGATGAATACCAACACCAATGCTCCTAAATCAAACCTCCCCAACTTACCTTTTTGGTACACAATCAAATGAATACCAGCTCTTTGTAGGTTGATTCTTTCCGCCGGCCAATTTTTGAAGACGTACTCTTGCGCTCTGACTTCCGTGTACCCGACTAAACGCACGTCCATTTGGCAGTGCCACGGAAAGTTCTCAGAGCCTTGCCCCGCCAAAGCCTTAAAAACATCAAATGGCGACGTATTTGAATACGTCAACTCCAAAGCTAAAGTCAAACCGTTTTGCCTCAACGTTTGCGTTTTCCCGTCGTATTCGTACAATTCGTCCGCTTCTAATAAGTATTCCAACCCTTTCTCCTGTAAACCTTTGACAATCACCGACAACTCTTTCTTTTTCAACTCGTTCGGATACAACTCCACGTTTTTCACGATGTCTCCAACTTTAATCACCACGTCTTTCGGCGTCTCCGAGAGAAAGTTTGGTCGAAAAATCTTCTTATTCGGTAAAGTCACTTGAAGAAATCCAGCGTGTACCGACCAAGACGTGGCCACGTATTCCGGTTTCACGTGGATCGCAAACTGTTCCGCCCCGGAGACTCTGAATATTTCTCTCTCCACTTCCTCCCACGACCCGCACTCGGGTTGGAGTTGATGGTCTCCTCTCGCGAGGCGACCACCTCGGCCCAAGTTCCCGCTCGTGTGAAAGTCTTTCATGATCAGATTCGTCTTCGAACTGCTGCTGCTATTATTGTTGTTGTTGTTATTGTTCTCTCTTCTATTTCTCTCGTCGTCGTTGTTCGTATTGGTTGATAAATTTTCTTCCAACTCTCCGGTGAATCCTTTCCGTTTCGCGCAATTTTTCGTCCGTCTCTCTTGATGAGATTCCACCCACTGCGTCGTGATAAACAGCGATTCTTTTCTCACCGGTTTCCCGTTGTTATGTTCGTCGTCCACGATGTTCCACTCTCTGCACGGCGGGCCTCCGTCGAAACAATAGGACATCAAATTCACGTCTAACACGTCTGGACGTTGCAACCACAAAGGAATCGGTTGATGAATCGGCCTTTCGTATTTCAAGTGCGAACTCTTGAATAAGATTTCGTAAAAGAACACGTACCCGATCAACAGAACGATTCGTAAGACGAAGTGCGAGTATCCCAACCAGTGCGGGTTACGGAGACGCACGTATTTGTACGTGACGAAAGTGGAAATGTAATCTTCCAAGGCGTTGCTGTTGCCAATTGCTCCTCCTCCGCCTCCTCCTCCTCCGCCTGAGAAGGTGGAGGATGCCACCATGGATGGGGGAATGAGAAGACGTCTACTCTTTAAAAACTGAAGAAGAAGAAAGAAGAGAGGGTGGTTGTCAATCGAGTAGTCAGACAGAAGTAGAGTCAGAGGAGAGTTTTTGTGTCGTGAAATAATGAGAATTCACCTCGCTCGCTTGCTTGCGTGAAAGAGAGCAAATTTAGAAGGAACAAGACTAATATATTTCGTTCTTCTCTTCTACACAGTCGTACTCAAAATCATCGTTATTACATCATAACAAACTATTATTCAAGCGCGAATAGCTAATTACCCTTATTATAAAATCTACTTTACCACTCTCCATGCAACGAACACATAGTTTAGTTCGCGACGAAACCTTTCCCGGAAGAGGCCCCAGCCGGGATGACTTTCAAGACGTTGAAACGAACAGTCTTGGACAACGGTCTGCACTGGCCGACGACAACCTTGTCGCCTTCCTTGCATCGAAACGCCGGGGAAATGTGCGCGGCAATGTTCGAGTGTCTCTTTTCGTATCTCTGGTACTTTTTGATAAAGTGCAAGTAATCCATGCGGAGGATGATGGTGCGGTTCATTTTCGTAGACTTGACGACGCCGGACAAGATTCTACCTCTGATGGAGACGTTACCGGTGAACGGGCACTTCTTGTCGATATAGTTGCCTTCGATGGCTCTTTCGGAGTCTTAAAGCCCAAACCAACGTTCTTGTAGTAACGGGTACCCGCTTTACCCGGCGCTTTCTTTCTCGTAGACGCGGCGAAACTGTGAATAAAGAGAGAGGGAAAGAGGTGAGTAAATACACACGTAAAAAGAGAAAGAGGAGAGAGAGATCCAAGAGCAAACAAGTTTCTCTTTCACCCGAACCGAAACGAAAATTCTAGGTAGCCGATGATCCAAGTTGCTGCTCTCGAACGACGACACGAGCCAAAGCGCGTTCATCAGGGAAGAACACCCCGCGAGAAAGATGCGGGCGGAGACTCTCGTTAAAAAAGCATCACCAATCGCATCCCCCTAACGGAGGCCCTACTCTCCGCCTTCAAAATGAGGGCTTCCTTCGGCCAAACGCGCGCATCTTTACCGGCCCATATTTACATCTCGCGAACGCGTATCAGACACTCTTCGTGCACGCGTGCACGCAATAATATATCTGATACGCGTTGAAGCGTAAACATGCACCGATACGCGCATCCTGGTGCCCTTAAACTCGCGTCGAAACTCAGCGCCCATTTTCCTCCTCCTTTCAAAGCGCCAAGAGAGAAATGCAGAGCGGAGGAGGACAAAAACACAAAATCCGGAATCCTCCCTATCTCTCAAACGCGCGAGAGAAGATCAAACCGTTCTAACTATTAAAACCGCGAAGATATACTTACCCAACGTTAACGCCGACTTGTTTTTGATAACCTCTCTCGTGCTGTACGTCAGCCATGGTTAATGAATGTACGCTATGTTTTTTTTTGTGAAGAAGGAGAAGAAAGAGCTTCTTTGGTTTTCTCTGTTTTTTGGCTTCGTTTGCCAAAAAACAGAAGAGAAAAGAGGAAAAGAGGAAGACGCTTTTTCGACCACGAAACGACGGAAACGTTTGATGACGGCACACTTTCTATTCACACAGACACACGGCACCAACATCATCATCATCATGGTTTTTACTACTGTTTTAAGTACCGTTCGCGTCGTGGCATCATCTGTGAGTCGTCATTCTCTCTCGTTTTCGATTCTTCCTCGTTTTTCTCTCTCTCTCTCTCTCTCTCTGCGCGCGCGAATGCGAGCCGTCCTTACGAGCAGATTATTTACTCCGCTTTTTTATCCATTTCTGAAAAAATGTATTATCACACACAGGCGCAACAACAACAACCACAACAACAGCGAACCAAAGTTGTCTCTCGCGCGTCCGCACCGCCGACGTGCTCTCTCTCCATGAGGCCAGCGCACGCGCAAACGGCGATTACCGATGACGCGAACGCGGACGTCGGCTGTGACTCCAAAACCGAAATGGCCAAAACCAAGTGCGTGCATCCGGAAAGAAAAGACAAGTCGACGTGGTGCAAAGACTGCCCGAGACGCGGGTAAAAGAGAGAGATTTGAGAAGTAGAAACATTGGTAACACACGTGTAATAACAACAATAACAACAACAACATCGACGACAAATAATAGCTCAATGACGATTTCGAAACTTATTAACGCTTCTCGTGTCTCACGAACGTCACGCCCAAATAGAAGAACAGAAAACCAACCGGTATCCAAGCCGAAGCGTACGCGACGTTTTGATAACGTTTCCGTCCGTCTAACGCGAACGTTCTTAAAATGGAGAAACCTGTAATGGGTTCGCACTCCGTTCCATCAGTGCTTTGACTTCGTAACCAGAATCGGAACGCTCGCTCTTGGTTCGGTGGGATGTTTAATTGGACGAACATATCGTCCAACCCTTCGGGCGTGCAGTGTTCACGAAAGCTCACAGATCCACCGAATTCGTTCACCATGACCGCACTCCATCCCCACTGAATCCACGAAAAGTCGTAAAACCACTTCCAAATCACCGGTATCGTTTCAAAGCGTACGAAAAACCCGCTCACGAGCATATTCAACGTAGAAAAGACCGGCAGAACGACCCCTGGACCAATTTCGCCAGGAACCAAAGCACCGATCGAATAACCGATGAGCATACACACAATCATGTTGACAAAATTTGCCAAGACGACAAACCAAAAACTACCTTGAAGGCCGATGGAATAAAATATGATGCTTGTATACAATATCGCGTTGATGGCGCACGCGGGAATTTCCACGAAAATCTTCGCGGTGACGTACGAAAGCGAACGATAATACGAGTCGTGAAACTCTTTCGTGTAGACTTCGCGTTCAGTTTTTAGGTTGTCAATGAACCCTTGCGCCATAAACATCGGTAGAATGATCATTATGAACAAAATTCCGTTGGTATTTATGATTCCGCTCATCGTTCGGTCTTGACCATAAAAGAAAACGGAGAGCGTTGCGGCTAAGAGGGCATATATTATCACACGGGAGAACCAGAACAACGAATGGAACAAATGAACAAAAAATTTGTATCGAATCAAGCAAAGCAGCTCGCCAAAAAGCGTACGCTCGTATTGCTTGTCTTCTTCATCGGTTCCGTTGTTGACGTTGATTTCGTACGTTGTCGTTTCGTCTGAATCCTCGTGATTTTTCGCCGCCAAGTCGCTTTGCTCGTAAAATTTTTCAAAATCGACCGAGTCGTTGAACGAGAGCACTTCGAGTAAATACTCCGACACGGAACATCCGGAGACGCGCTGAGGAATACCCGAAAGCGTTTCGAAAAAACGAACTGGGTTCTGACCCGCAGCGCCGAAATATACGCACTCTCGATTTAATAGAATCAACCCGTCAAAAACATTGTATATGTCCGTAGACGGTTGGTGGATCGTAGTGACTATGGTCCTTCCTTCGCGCCTTTGTAAATCCGCCAAGCACATCATCACCTCTCTGGCCATCTGCGAATCTAAGCCTGACGTAGGTTCATCCAGAAACATGCATCTGGGCTGACTCAAAAGCGCCGAGGCGATCGACACTCTCTTCTTCTCACCGCCCGAGACGCCTCGGACTAAGGCGTTCCCAAGATACGTGTTGCGACATTTCTCCAGATCCATCGCCTGAATAACTTGCTCGACTTGCTCGTACACCGATTGCTTCTCCAACTTCTCCACTCCAGGAATCTTAATCATCGCGGCGAACAAAAGGGTTTCAAATACGGTACTTCCTCCGTAGAAGATGTCTTGCTGGGCGACGTAACTCGCGTATTTTTTAATCGCCAAGGTCGTAGACGGTTTTCCATCGAGCAATATCGAGCCAGAAATAATCCCTTCGGTTTTGCGGCGAGTGATGATGTCCAACAAAGTTGACTTCCCAGCTCCACTTGGGCCCATAATCGCCCATAAACCTGGAGATATAACACCAGTCACGTTCGCCAAAATGGTCTTCTCGAAATATTTCTTATTTTGATTTTGTTGTTGTTGTTGCTCTTGCTCTTGCTCTTGCTCTTCTTCTTCTTGTTCAGATGACACAGCGCCGGGGCCAATCTCCTCGTCCGGCTCGTCGAACGGAAACTCTCTCCTTTTCTTCTCTCCCATCTTCTTCTTCGTCGATTTACACGTAATTTTACACCCGATGTTCTTCAAAGTAATCGTACATCCCGGCCGTTGCGAAAGCCTTCGAGGTACGACGACAGAGTGGAGTGGCAACTTCGAAGAGGACGTTCTTCTTTGTATTGCCGACACGGCGGCGGCGGCGGCGATGGGAAGAACGCGAGCGTCTTCTTCTCCAATCTCGTCGTCGTTCACGTTACCCTCCGCGCTGTCCGATGATGATACCGCGTTCCCCATCGTCGCCGATGATGGTGTGCGGAAAGGAGTTCAAAAAGTGCGTATTTTTGAATTTTTTTTTTCGATTTTTCTCTCTCGTGTGATTGACAAACTTTTCGCCTTTGTTCGTTGATGTTGATGTTGTTTTATTACTACTACTACTACTCGTTACAGACGTGCACTCTAATAATATCTATTCTAATTCTAAACGTGCGCTGCTGTGCTGTATTAATTTATCGGTACGCATATCAACATTTCGCTGGATCATCGTTCGTTCATCTCTTTCGAATCTGTTTCCACACGAAATACGACTCCACCGTGCCGTCTTTATTCTTCTTCGTGATTTTCTTCTTCACGCCTTTCCCGTGCGAAATCTCTTTTTGCAGCGCCATTTTGACCGTCATCGATTTCAACTGTTCCGCTCTCTCTTCGTGTTCGTTCAACATCTTATACGCGCCTCGGTTTAGCTTGGCCACTTTCTTCAGTCGTCTCTCCTGCTGTTTCCGTAACTCTTCTTCGTCGTAGTCGATTTCGTTCGCGCCGACGCCGACGAGTTGATCCGCGTCTTCCAATTGGCTATTTTTCGGTCGGTTAAACGCTCTACCGATCAACTCTCTCGGCGTGTCGAAATACGTCTCCGGCTTAAACGTCTTCGCTTCCGAGTATTCGTCCACGAATATCGTGTGTTTCCTCTCCTCGCTCCCGGCGCCTAAACAGTGCAACGTTTCCTTCATCTTCTGAACTCGTTTCAACTCTGTTTGCGCTTTCAACGACACGTATCTCAAGTCTTGCGTTTTCATCAATTTCAGCTCCTCTTCGGTGTACTTATTCTGTTCCGTCGTCCTTTCCTCGTGCACGCCGTCTCGGGTCTTTTTCTTCTCCATGGCGAAATAAAACTCGTCCGGATTTCTCTCCGCCGCTTTTCGTTTCAGCACTTTTATCGCGTCTTCCTTCTTGTGGAAATCTTTCGCTCGCAAAACGTAATCTTTGTGTTTCTCGAGTAAACCGAGTCTCGTTCTGTCCGCGGGTTGCGAGCGCTCTTTGTGCGTCGTGCGCTTGATCGCGTTTCGCAAAGACGACGACATTGTGATTGTGATTGTGATTGTTGTTGTTGTTGTTGTTAGTAGTATTGTGTGTGTGTAAAAATGAAGAATTTGTCTCAAAATGGAAAACAGCCGCCAAGCAGACTGCACAAAAAAATGAGACGACGACGATGATTCTTCTGTTGACTTCTCGAGGAAGAACGAGATGATGAACAAAGAGCGAGCGTATAAAATATTAAACCTAGAGGACAAATCGAGAAACGATGGAAGCGTCATCACGTCCAGAGACGTGGAGAAGTCGTACAGAGAGCTGCTCCATTCCAAACATCCCGATAAAGGAGGGACGAAAGAAGAGTTTTTACAACTGCAAAGCGCGAGACGAACCGCGTTGGGTGAACGAGAACATTTAGGACCATCATCTCGGGGCAGAAGTGGTGAGAATCATCATCATCATCGACACTTTGTCTCTTCAAAGACGTTCCCGAAGCACTTGAAACTCATGCTCGGGAGTTTAGTCGTGGTCGTTTGCGGATTGAACGCGGCGAAGCTCAGCGCGAAAGAGAGGAAGAAGAAGCGGTCTCCCGGAGTGCGAGCGGCGTTAGGATTAGATGCGAATAAAGAGGAGAGCAAATGATATTAGTAATAGTAAAACATTGTATTATATTAGTTAAACTTCCGGGTGCTTCAACACGAGCAACTCCAACGCGCACTTTAACGCCTCCACTTCACTCTCGTCTTCGGAAGAATTCTTGGTGTTCAATTCAGTTTGAAGACGTACTTTTCGACTCTGCGCGCAGACTTTTTCAGCCTCGCGGAACTTTTCTCTGCACAATCCGACTTTGGTTTCGGATTCCGAAAATTGGAGTTGCAAGCTTTCGACCGTTCTTTTCTTTTGCACGAGCAAGGTGTTCAACTGTTCCAATTCGGGTAATATTTTAGCGTTGAGCTCGTTGACGCATTCCGAGGCTTCTTTGAAGCTTTTCGCAGCCGCGTGCGACTGTTTCAAAGCGAGGAGTTCGTTTTTACGACGCTCTAAAATGGTCAAGCGAGTTTGACAGTCGCGTTCTTGTGAAAGTGCGTTGGCGAGGTCGGCATTGATTCGCGCGTTGTCGCTTTCTTCTCGTTTTAATTCGCTTTGTGCCTCGCTGGAGAGTATCGTGTTCGTCGTTTCGTGAATGACCAACTGTTGCAACTCGTCACTGATGCTGGATTCTTCGGTCGTTTGTAAACGCTCAGAACCAGCGCGGCGATAGAGCTCCGATCGTTCTTTCATCTTACCAATGAGCTCCTCAGTTTCGGAAGATGTGCCGCCTTGCATTTGCTGCTTGTGTGCTTCTTTGCGCTCTTCTTCTCGAACTTTTTCATTGTACGACTCCAACGCGGCTTTGCTCGTTTCGTGCGTTTCTCTACACGAACTTACTAATCGATTCGCTTTTTCAGCGTTCGCGGATTCCAAAGCGGCTTTGTTTGCGAGATGTTCCAGCTCATTTTCTGCAATTTGCAACGCTTCTTTAAGTTCATTCACTTTTGTTTCCATTGCTTTCCTCTCGTCCTCGATTTCACTCGTCTTTGCTTCATTCTCACGGCTTTTCTCGACTGCGAGTTTCAGCGCGTCTTCAGTTTCAGTCGCGCGTAGAACGAGACGTTCGTGCTCCGACGAAGTGTTGTTTGAAGACGCTGCTGCTGCAGCTTCCGCAGCTGCGACTTTTTTTCTCGCTTCTTCTTCTTCTTCTTTCTCTCGAGCCCACTTCTCTTCTTTATCCGAAACGAATTTATCTATGTTGTTGGACGCTTCAATCTCGGCGTGTGCCCATTCGTTCAGCGCGCTTAAAGAGGCGCGCACGCGCTCGGCGTGCTGTAACTCTGCCGCATTCAGCGCGTCTTCTGTATCTTTAATCTGTTTTGAAAGTGAATTCAACTTCTCCTCGACATCTGCTGCAAGCTCGAAATCATCGTTTCGTATGGCGTCGTCTTGTTGTTTTTGCAATTCGGATTTGCGCTTGAGATGTTGGGTAGCATTCGTCGCCGAAGACAATCTTTTGTTGCTCGCTTCCATTTTCAATCGCTGCGCATTTTCCCACGACAGGCGACGCATGCGCACGTACGATTCTGCCGCTTCTACAACTTTGTCGACCTCATTCGCGACTTCCAAATCTAAAGCGACTCTTTGTATCCCAAAGTTTTGCAAAATAAAATCTTGGTCTTGCGAATTGAAGATCATCGGCGACCCAGGACTTATTGGTATCATCGCGTCTGGGGAAAGTTCTAAGGTTGGAGTCGTGACGCGCGAATACACCGGCGTAAACGGTTCGGACGTAGATTCTCTTGTTTGCAAAGAGCCACTGTCGCCACCACTACCACCACCACCACCGCCACCGTAGCTATGTGCGGGTGAAAGCACTGGAGTGCTCACTTTGGGACTTTCGTCCAGACTCCTACTCCCAGGAAAATGACCCTTTTCAACGATATCACTCACGACTCGTTCTGATTCCACCGCGTTTGCTATTGCTTCTACGCTATTAACTTTTGTCTTTTCTTCTCCTTCTTCTTCTCCTTTCGCTAGTGCTTCTGCTGATACTTTAGTTTCTCGTGCAAACTTCGTCTTCTGTTGAAATCTTTTAGCGCCGGGCGAGTTCCCGATCGGCACATCCTCGTTTGTAAACGAAGGGATGCGTAACATTGTAGTATTCGCCGAAGCCGATGCTTTGTTTATCGGCGGATTTATCGGATGAGTTTCTACTACGGCGGGTGGAGAAATAACAGCTTCGTGCATCAGCGTGGCGCTCGCGTAATCTTCTAGAAAATCGTCGCTTTCATCTAATGCGTCGTCTAATCCACTCGTCAATCCTCCCTGTTGTTGAAGTTCCTCCATAGATGGTATTTCTACCGCTTCCTCTTCTCTCGGAAAAAATCCATCTTCATCCTCATCATCTAGCGGTTGAACAGATGGCTCTACAACCGCAGAAGTCGGCAACGGAGGCACGTCCGCAGCAGACGACGCATCTCGGAAATCACCGAAAGCATCTTCGTCCAAAGGTAAAGCTTCTTGTTGTAATCCAAATCCAATAGAAGAGCTAGTTTTGTTTCTATCATCATCATCATCATGAGCTATCTTATTTCTATCGCTGTCTTCTACTGTTGTTTTTATGTTTGTTGTTGTCGTTGTCACCTCCATCGCTGAAGTTTGAACTGGTGGCATCATTCCTTCAAAATCAATCTCTCGTTTCTCTTCTGCCACTTTTTCTTCTTCTTTTTCGGGATGAGGAGCAGGTGGTAGAGGAGAAGTCTCGGCGGCGGCAGGCGTTGGCGTCACGTTCAACCCGGCGAACAAATCCACCATCACCGGCGGAGCCGTCGTAGCTACCGGTGGTGGCGTTCTCAAGTCGTTCACCGGCGGTGAAAAAGCAAACTCCTCTGGCGCGTTGGACGCCGCTACGTTCATCCCGGCAAACATCGGCGACGCGTTCGGCATCGTCGCACCACCACTCACTCTCATCGCCACTTCCACCGCGCTCTCTAAATCCTCCTCAAAGTATTTCACCTGTTGTTCCCACGCCATTTTTTCGTTCACATCTTCAAACATTGTGTTGCCTTGAGTCGTATGAACGCTCGTTTTCATCGCATTCGTTAGCCTTCGAATTTCATTCAGACGCGCAAATTGCCTCTTCTCGATATCCGGGTTATTCTCCTCGAACCCGAGTTGGTTTCTCTGTCTGGTTTTCTCCAGTAAATCTTTCGCTCGGTCGTAGACTTTCCCCAGATCTTGAATCGACGACGGGACGACGTTGTTATTGTTCGCAATCGGCGTTGTCGAAGATGCGTTGCGTTGTTGTTGTCTCGAATTTGCGTTCGAAGAATTCTGTTGTTGTTGTTGTTGTCCTTGTTGCTGCTTCGAGATCCCGAACAGCTCCCCGAGGCTCGATCCTTTCTTGAACATCTTTAATAAACGCTCTCTTCCTCTCTCTCTTCCTCTCTCTCGTTGAGGTCGACGATCAGATATATATATAGAATACTCTAATTGTGTGTTGTTAAACTCTATGACGAAAAGAATAATTAAATATCGCGGACTGGACTCTTTTCTGTGGACGATGTGAAACCTCCCCTCACATCTCTTCAACGCACTCTTCGTCGTTGTCGTTAAAGAAGAGATAAAGAGATGAAAAGAATGACGACGACGAGCAAAACTTTTCTGTGCCATTCCTGCCGAGCAGCGTACCGAAGCTCTTCTTTTTCTTCGTCGTCGTCGAGCCTTCTTTTGCAACTCAGAAGAAGAGGACAACAACGGCGTAAAGATGATTTCATCACCCGTGCACACAACAACGGAGCTTCTTTCATCACCGCTGAACGACGACGACGACGAGAGGACGAGAAACTCTCATCTCCTCCTCGGTTTTTCATCCTCCGTTCTCCTCAAACTTCTTCTCGGACGAGAAAGATGACGAGTGGTGCGAGTGATGCTGCCACGTCGTCGTCGTCTGAAACCGCTCAAAACATCGGGGACGAGATGCCGTCCTACGAAGATTCTCCAAACGTACTCAGGAAAAGATTCCAGAGCCTGCGCAAACGCGCGGATTCCGCCATGGATATTTTGAACAAAACCAAGCTGGAAAAATCGAGAGAACTTTTAGAGACGAAACAGAACGACCCGGAGTTTTGGAGCAATCAAACCGAAGCGAAAAGAGTGACGAAAGAGTTGAGTTTTGTGCAGTCGCAGCTGCGAAGAGCAGAGTTGGTGGAAGCGACGAGAGACGACGTCGAGTTATCGCTGGAGATGTTGGAGGAGGAACAACAACAACAAGACGCGGACAATGGCGGCAACGATGAAAATAAAGGTGGAAACGAGGATTATGAACTCTTACGAACGGAAGCGATTCGATCGTCGATTAAGTTGAACGAGATGCTCTCGGAGTTTGAGACGGAGAAAATGCTCGGCGGGAAGTACGATAAATTAGGGAGCGAGTTGTTTATTTACGCAGGGGCTGGAGGAACGGACGCGCAGGATTGGGCGGAGATGTTAGAAAGAGCCTACTTGAATTGGGCGCAAAAAAGAGGGTTTAAAGCAACGATTACGAGCAGAAACAAAGGCGAAGAAGCGGGAATTAAATCTGTCACGATCGAAATTGAAGGCACGTACGCGTTTGGTTTCTTACGGTCGGAGAAAGGCACGCATCGGCTCGTTCGATTGTCGCCGTTTAAGAAGGGTGATTCGAGTCGCCAGACTTCGTTCGCAGCCGTAGATGTGTGCCCTTTGTTTGAAGACGAAAGCGAAGAGGCTGGGGAGATGAACATTCCGGAAAAGGATTTAGAGATTACGACGATGAGATCGGGCGGCGCTGGAGGACAAAACGTGAACAAAGTAGAAACGGCGGTGAGAATAAGACACATCCCAACAGATATTACCGTGCGATGCGACGAAGACCGTTCGCAAATGATGAATAAAGCGAAAGCGATGGTTAGATTAAAAGCAAAATTAGCGGCTGTTTTGGAGCAACAACGTTTGCAAGACGTGAAAGAGATACGAGGTGATGTGGTCAAAGCAGAGTTTGGCGAGCAAATTAGGAATTACGTGTTGCACCCATATAAAGTAGTAAAAGATGTTCGCTCGGGTTGGGAAACCGCTGACACGGAAGGCGTGTTGAATGGTAATTTTGACCCGTTCATGAAAGAATATTTACGGTTTAGAGCGACGGAAGAAGCAGCGCAATGATTATTTATAACTATAATTTACAACAGTGGAAGTTCGTTACCCCCAAAAAGGATCGACTTCTACTTTTTGCTTCTGTCCGCGCACGCCTCTTCTCCCACTCTTATCTTTTGTAAAGTTTCGCGTTTGCACGTGATTAGCACCTTTGAACGTCTTCTTAGCTTTTTCCGCTTTTAATTTGGCCCGAATAAGTTCCGGGTTATTCCCTAAATCTGCTCGACTTCGAATCGAGGACGCTGTCATCGCCGAAGGCGCCGGCTGCACCGGACGTCCATCTTTCGCAAGTTTATCTCTCTTTTTTCCAGCTTCACGAATTAAAGGACCAACTTCGTCGTCGTACTTCGGCACGACTGCGTTGGGGTCGTTCAACATAGCTTCAACTTGCGAAGCTAACGCGCTAACTTCATCAGGATTCAGATTTAGTTCCTCGTCGTGGAATTCGTCTTCTTCTTCCTCCTCGTCCTCTTCTTCGAGTTCATCTGGTTCGGATACTATGTTTTCTTCGCCACCACTACTTTCTTCGTCTTCATCTGATTCATATTCATCATCCTCATCATCGAAACCTTCTTCGCTGCTGTATTCTCCGTCGCTATTTCTATGAAGCGCCCTCTCCTTCGCTCTTTCCTCTCTCTCTGCCATCACCTCGTCGATCATCTTTTGGTGTTCCGAAGTGAAACCACTGGCTTTGAGAAGCGAATCGACTGACTTCTCTCCATTCTTCTCCTTCTCCGCGACTTCCTTCAAAATTTCATCAAAATCAGGATCAGGTTCACCCATAACGTCCAATTCCGCGTCGTACCCGTATCGTCTCAAGAAAAACTTATGCAAACACTCCACGTCTCTGTCAAAAAGCATCCTGGCGTTTCGGTGATGAATCGATACCATCTGCGGAAAATCAATCACGGTCACTTTCAACGTTTCCAAATGCATCATTATATTAAACTCGTTGTAATCGCAATGAATCAATCCACATAATGCCAACTTTTTCAACTCTTGCATGCAACTGTTGTACACCTTCCCAGGGGACATCATCTTCTTCACTTGCGTGAGCGGAAACCCGTCCACCATCTCCATCAGCACGCAGTGTCGATTCAAATCAATCGCCTCGGGGACGTTGAAACCTCTCTCGTGCAACGCTTGCATGAACGCGTGCTCTTTCAACGCCGACAGCCTGCTTAAATATAACCAGTTAAAGCTCGTCCGTCTGTGTAAATAATCTCTCTTATTCTTCACCGCTTTAAAACTCGTTCTCCCGAGCCGGTGCAATTTCATCGCCATGTGCCTCCCCTCGTCGTTCACAACCTCGTACACGTCTGATTCTTTCCCGACACCGATTCTCCTCCCGACGCCACTTATCCGGTTTCTCATCGTGAACGCTTTTATGGCTAAGAAATCGTACCCTAAAGGCGTCAGTCTGTACCCGTCGTATTTCGAGTTATCGTGGTGGACTAATTTGTGTTTCAACAGTTCGCGAATGTGTTTGTAGCCACCGCCTTTTTTCAGACCCGCGATGGCGTTTATCAGTTGCACCGGGACAATCTCGTGGTTTTTCATGCCCATCTCCACCGCGACTAACGTTCGAAACGTGTCCTTCTCTATGTACCGAAGGATGTTCACGTCGAACTTCATCGTAAAAGTAGTGTGTGTGAAAAGGGGTGGCGGCTCCTCTCGAGAAAAAGATTGATTTTTTTTGTGAAGCAGCACCACAAAAAAAAAGGTGAAAATAAATGCAATGGGAAGTTGTTTTTCTCTGTATTACAGACGCGCTCTACTTTTGCTCGTTTTCACGAGCGTTGTTCGGATGCGTTTTCAAGCCTCCTTTGGGTGGACAACAAAATAAATACACATCTCTTCTTTCTCTCTTTCTCTCTTTTTTCTAACGTCTGGCGGCGATTTGTCGTCGACTGACGGCTTCGGCAAAAGTGGCGATGCGCTTCAAGTCTTCGCTGGCGCTGTTTCTATCGTTGCTTCTTTTTCGCAGCCCACTTTCGTCCAAGAGAAGAAAGAGAAGAAGCGTCTGCGCTTCGCCGTACGAATCCGTGGCCAAGTTGAAGTTACCGACGAGTTCTTCTACCGCGCCCGCGCGAGTGAGCTGTAAAGCACGATCGTGCGCGAGTTCTAAACCGTCGGGCAAAGACGATTTCGCGTCGATGCCGTAGTTGACTATACCTTTTGCCGCTTTGTCGCATCGAGCGTGCGTTTTCATGATTGCAGCTTCGATGCGTTTCTTAATCGCAGTCGCCTCGGCGTATTTCGCTTTGTTTGTATTATTTTTCGTAGGAGTATTCGTCATCATGACGCTACTATCCGCACTCTCAGCTGAGTTTGCCAATGAAATTTGCGAAAGATGCTCGTCTAAACTCGAGGGACTCATGGATATCGGAGCGCCTCCTTCGCTCACATCTGAAGACGTCGCGGAGTCTGAAGAAGCCTTCATCGAAAACTCTTCACAAGCCGCATTTATGAGACCGTGTGCCGCATCCAACGCGTTTAAGGAGATTAAACCAACACTCAAAGCATGTAATCTACTCCCTGCGTTCCAGTGCTCTGCACTCGCGTCTCTTAAACATGCCGCCGCGCGCTCTAAAAGTTTCGCTTTATCCATATTGCTCGTGATCCTCGCGAACGGTTCGGTACCGCGAGATGAAAACGATTGCGTGGAAGACGACGACATCGTTCCCGCCCCACTCGATAGTTTCCTCATCATTTGCTGATTCGTGGTTGATTTGCTGAGTAACTGTGAAGGCGACAGAACTGGCGAAGATGCTAACGGCGACGAGGCTAACATCGACGACGTTTTGAACGACGACGATTCGCTGTTCGGTGACGCGACGACAGTGTCGGCGTCTTTCTCCTTTTGTTGTTCGCGGTGAATTATTCCCGTCGGTGGAAATTCTTTTGGGCTCGTGCCTCTCGATAATGGCGACGCCCCGAGTCTTGGTGGCGTTTGGTGACGAGCGGATACGTTTCTTGAGGGGCTTCTTGGAACAAATCCAGTTCCTGGAGATGTCACCATGACGTAATCGTCGTCGTCAATTTCTTGAGAATCTGGAGCGCCTCCAAAGGCCATCGACGGCGGCGAACCAGGAGTAAATCTAGTGAATATATTTTGCTGCTGCTGAGGCGAAGAAGAATACCGCTTTATTGCTGTCGCTGCTGCTGTTGCCGCATTCTTACGACTTCCTCCGCGCAAATCTCTCGCTGCGAGCGCGATCTCATTCCTCACCACCTCCGAAGGAGAGGTTCCGAAGCACTTGTACGAAGACGACGCGGAATTTTCTCGCTGAAGAAAATTATTATTATTCAGTTGGATGGGAACGCTCCTGGTCGGCGCAATTTCTTCCTCTATAATCGTCTGTCTCATCGAAGTGTTGCTGTTGTTGATGTTGTTGTTGTTGTTGTTGTTACTATTGCTGCTCAGTTGCGCTTCGTTCATCGAGTCCATTTGAAATTGCATGCCTTCCCCATCTTCATTGCTGCTTCGTCCAGACGAAATTTTCTTATTATTATTGTTAGCATTGCTGCTGCTATTATTAATGTTAGTATCTACGCTCATTGCTGCCGCTAACTCTGCCGCTGTTGTCGCCGCTGCCGCTGAATCCGTCTTCACAGCAATACTCGCACTACCACTGCTACTGCTTATAAAAAATGGATGATTAAAAAACGCGTCAAAACCGAGGCGTTCTCTCGGATCTCTACGTAAAAGCGACCGCAACAAAGCGACGCACTCCGGCGAAAGCGTCTCGGCAATCCTCGTTGGAATTCTCGCATCCGACCGTTCGATGTTGTGCAACAACTGCACTTGGTTTTGTCCCGTGAAAGGTACTTTTCCAACAACCATCTCGAACAAAATCGCTCCAACGCTCCACAAATCCGCCTTCGCGTCGTACTTTCGATATTTCAATATTTCCGGCGCCATGTATAACGGGCTCCCGCACACGGTGTCAGCCATCCCTCCGTGCGGTTGAATGTACCTCGCGAACCCAAAATCGGCAATTTTCAACGTCGCCTTTGCGGTTCTCTCGCTCAACAACAAATTATCCGGCTTTAAGTCTCTGTGCACTAACGATTGTAAACGCATAGCCGATAAACCGTTCGCCAACTGCGTCATGAAATGTTTCGCCACGGCTTCACTCACGCGTCCTCGTTTCCGTATAAACTCGGACAAATTCCCACCAGCGCAATACTCTAATATTAAATACACCCTCTCCGTTCGCAAATCGTCCACCACGTCTACCAACTTCATTATGTTCCTATGCTTCGCGTTCCTCAACACGGTAATCTCCAACTCCAACGCCTCTCTCAGTTTCGGTTGTAAACCCCGCGTGGACATTTCTTTAATCGCCACGGTTTCTTTCGATTGCTCGTCGAACCCTTTCCAAACCGTGGCAAAAGAGCCTCTTCCGATGGGTTGGTTCTCCTCCGAGGAGAAAATCGCGTATTCGTTCCCGGATTTCATGTTTCTGATTATTTTTTTACCACTGTTATTCGATGAAGTTGAAGTCGGTTGCTTTCTCAAACCGTCTCCTTTTGAGGAGGGGGCAGACATTATTCCAATAAATTATTTATCTCTCTTTTACTCTCTCTGTCCTCTGTCCTCCTCCTCGCTTTTGTCTGTTTTCGTCTTCGCGCGTCTCGTTTT
>Ga0255753_1000523_pt1 | contig 50054 bp, 40 predicted proteins | sample 041ome_10_FD_179953 | JGI IMG/M metagenome (GOLD analysis project Ga0255753, IMG submission 179953) | Coastal salt marsh microbial communities from the Groves Creek Marsh, Skidaway Island, Georgia - 041412US metaG (version 2) | ecosystem: Environmental > Aquatic > Marine > Intertidal zone > Salt... | reverse complement strand
CACGCGCCCCCATGGGTGCGCGCGATATCCGATCCTATCCGCACTGTCGCGCGACCGCTCGCGTGGACTCGTGCGATCCCGACCGAATTCGCGGCGCGATGATGACGCTGTCCTGCACGCCACGCGCGACGACGAAGTCGCCCTGCGTGACGCGCGCGTCGAAGATGAAAACGAAGACGCACACCGCCGCGAACGCCGCGAAGCGTCACGGCGCGCGCGTCGTCGTCGTCGCTCGCGCGGAAGAGACGAGCACTTCAGGTGCGTCGATGATGATTTGGGATTCGCGCGTCGTCGTCGTCGTCGGAGGAGGAGGAGGACGCGATCGATGGCGGGGTGCGCGCGCGCACGCGATGGATGGGTAAAAATAATATCTATGCAACCACCGCGCGCGAGAGCGCGGGGTTCGTGTGGGTTGACGGGTGACGGTGATGATGTGTGCGCCCATGGGCGCGGCATCGCCGCTGACGTGGGGGTTCGATCGATTCGATCGATCGCGCGCGTGTGATCGCGACACTGACCGTGCGCGCGTGGCGACGACGCGTACGCGAGGACGATCGTGCGGCGGGGGATTCATTATTTATTATGAATCGTCCGTCGTCGATCGTGTTCGGCGTGCGTGCGTTCGACCACGGTTTCTCTCGCGCAGGCTCGCTCGCCACCGTGGTGACCGATGCGACGTTCGATGCCGAGGTGTTGCAGAGCGACGTGCCGGTGTTGGTTGATTTCTGGGCGCCGTGGTGCGGACCGTGCCGCATGATTGCGCCGTTGATTGATCAACTCGCGGAGGAGTACGCGGGGAAGCTCAAGGCGGTACGTGTTGTGTGATGCGTGTTGTAATCGCGCGTGTTGAGCGTTTGGATGGCGCGTACGGCGCGCGCGCGCGCTCGATGACTGACGTCGGCGGGTTTTGTGTGTTTTGTGTTCGCGCGCGTAGGTGAAGTTGAACACGGATGAGAGCCCTAGCATCGCGACGGAGTATGGCATTCGATCCATCCCGACGGTGATGATTTTCAAGGGAGGTCAAAAGGTGGACACCGTGATTGGTGCCGTTCCCAAGAGCACGCTGACGGGTACCATCGAGAAGTACTTGTAGGCGCGTGGTTTCAGACGCAACCGAGCGCGCGCGCGCTGGCATCGATTGGCGATGGTTTGACAGAGCTTGAGAACGCGCGCACGGTGAGCGCGCGATGAGAGGCAATAATTGTTCTCGTCGTAGTTTCCGTTGTCGTTTTCTCACGCCTCTATGTCGCACGCGCTCGCGCGGTTGACTTTGGATAATTTAGAAGCCCAGGTTTTCTCTTTGTAATTGATACTCTCTAAGCTGCACCCGCGCGGTCATTTCGTGCTGAAGTAAATGTGTGCTATTAAAATATATACGCGAACGTGCGAGTCGAAGCTATTATTGCGCCTTTTTAGCGACGCGCGCCGGGGGCTTATCGGCGTACGGTGGATAGAGCATCGGGTTGCGGTACGACCCGCCCAACTTGTCCCAAAACGTAAAATATTGTCCGTAGTTGTAGTTGAACATGGTGTGATGAATCGTGTGATGCGCCGCGCCGTTAACGCCGGGTAAATTCAACGTCACGCGGTCGTGGATATTAATGGTCCATAAACCGACGATGGCGAGCGACACAAAGTACGTCATGTGGTGCATCGGAAACAAAAAGATAAAGGCGTGATACGGGCACCCTTGCAGCCATCCGTCGAGCGGGTGAAACGCGTACGCGCTAAACGGCGTCGTATCCTTATACTTGTGGTGCAATTTATGCACCGGGCCGTACACACTTCGATGATGCAATCCACGATGGATCCAATAAATGCACGTATCGCTAAAAACCAAGAACAATAACGGCGAAATCACGAAATGATACAACAAACCGTGTTCGTTCGCGTCCCAATACAACTTTGTCCACCCCGCCTCGACCATGAGCTCAAACGGTGCAATCATAAACGTCATGACCGCGATGCTCCACACCGACAACACAATCTCATTCTTCACCTGATCCTTACCCTCACGCCCGGTCCACTTGGCGTTATTCTCCCCATTCTTATTCTTTCGCGCAAAGTGCCACCAGTACGACAGCGGGCACAGCGTGAAGTACAAGATGTACGTAAACAGCGTCAAGAAGGCCCACATCACGGTAAACTTACGCACAAACGAATACGACGACGGGTCATACGCCCCCGTCTTACCAAGAATCATCCCATCGATGAGCACATGGTTCAGCCAGTGCGCCGTGCCGTCGAACCCGTGGAGCAAACCGATGATGATTGGGATCTCAGACATCGTCCAGCGTCAACGTTCGGTCTGCGCTCTGCGGTGCGCGTGCGTGCGGCGCGGGCGCGGGCGTCTCGAGCGCGACGCGCAGACGCGTGCGAGACGATGCCTTCAACCTCGTGCGCGACGCGATGCGCGCGAGACGTGGGCGACGACGGCGATGCGCGCGTCGAACAGTGACGTGCCGGTGACGTCGGCCGCCAGCGCAGCAGTGGATAGAATGCGCGCGCATCGCGCCACATCGCGACGACGGCGCGCGCGATGTCGTCGTCGCGCGCGGCGACGCGTGCAGACGCTCGAGATTTTCATCGCCGCGCGCGAGAGATGTCGCGCGAGGATGCGCACGCGGCGCTGTTGGCGATGCATGACGCGCATCGGGCGCGCGCGCGGGGTGCGGCGTTGACTCGCGCGACGGTTGTGGAGACGGATGCCGACGCGATGGCGCGCGAGCATCGATTCGTGCGCGAGGACGATGATGTTGATCCCGACGGGCGCGGTGTCGAGCACGGGGTGAAGCTGGCGAAGAGGTACTACGCGAAGTTGTTCAAGACGTATGCGATTTGCGACTTGTCGCGCGCGCCGAAGGTTGGCATGCGATGGCGCACGGAAGAGGAGGTCCGGAGCGGGAAAGGACAGTTTGTGTGTGGTGAACGCGCGTGTGATGGCGTGGATGCGTTGCAGAGCTTTGAGTGTCATTTTGCGTACGTTGAAGCGGGGGCGAAGAAGAGCGCGCTCGTCAAGGTGCGCGTGTGCGGGACGTGCGCGGTGAAATTGGGGTCGAGCGATGGGCACACGCGCTTAGATAATGCGTTCAAAGGCAAAACCATCGAGGGCGATGGCGTGGCGAGCGCCAACGATTCAGAGCGCGGTGAGCGGCGGAGGCGAAAGGATAAAAAAACGAAAAAACGTAAACGGAGCGACGACGACGAGGATGACGAGCGTTTTTTGCTGAGGACGCTGTTGGCGTAGAGTTTGCTGTACATTGTGTGGTTTTAGTAGAAATACGTAGCTAAAGTAGATTAAAACATGCCAGGCATGCCGTATCCTCGACCGTAGCCTCGACCGTAGCCACCGTATCCACGACCGTATCCACGTCGACCGCCGTTCCCGATGCCAAACATGTTCGCAATGGACAACAAAGTCCAGATGCTGGCGCCACTCTTCCACGCCGAATACAGCGCACCTATGCCTATGAGTGTCCAGAGCGAGAATCCACTACCGTATCTATCGTAGTAGTCGTCGTATCCGTATCCGTATCCGCCGCCTGAGCCGACGCCGAACCAGCGCGTGGCGACGTAATACGCCAGCACAGCCAACACGCAGTGCACCACTAGGCGCTCATTCGGCGTGCCTCTATCGTATCTCATCCGAGCCATGCTCACGACCGCTAACGCCGCTGCGCCTAGGCCATTCAAGCTCGGCATTGAAGGCATTGAAGGCATTGAAGGCATTGAAGGCTTCCAACCGCCCGACGTCGAGGCACGTCGCGGATTAGACGCCAACCTTTCGCGAACCTCCTTTAACTGTCGCCGCGCGTCCAAGTTATCCGGCGCGTAAGAAACCCACTTTTCTAGCGCGCGTTCAGCACCGACGTCGTCTAATAACATGACGTTTGCGGCGGCGAGTCGCGACCAGCCACGCGCCCACGTCGGTCGCAATTTCACACATATCTCGGCATCAGCCTTAGCCTTCTTCGCATCGTTGAGCTGTAAATAGCACGCCGAACGGTTGGATCTATACACCGCGAGGTCTTCGTCGTCCTTGGGTGCGATCGCTATGGCTTCATCGTACGCCTTTATTGCTTCCGCGTAGTTCTTCGCGGTGTACAGATTAGTGCCGCGTTCCTTGGCGGCTCTCGCAGCTCGCGCTCGAGCTTCTCTATCGCCCGACATGTCTGCGTGTGACGCGTATTTTCGTTCTCGATATTAGGTGTGCGCTAATGTGAAGACTCGATGTACGGCGTTGCGTGCGCGTTTTGAGGAAGCGCGCAGCGCTCGCGCGAGCGTTGCGTTGAGCGTTGAAAAAAAAAAAGCGTGACTGTAATGTACATATTATTAGCAACCGTCAAACGAAACAATCAAACAACTACAAATCTTCAATACCCTTGTAAAGCATGAGCACAGACCCGAGGGCGAGAATGCCGAGCAATATTTGCGTAAACTGGTCCTTATTAATGGAGCCTTGGACGCGTATACCGAGTAATACGCCGACCAATCCAGCGGTACCGGCGGCGCCGTACACGCCAGGTTTGTCTATGTCAAATAAACCATTGACAGCGTACGTTACTAACCGTGCACACATCACGGTGACGAGAATTGCCGCACTCGTCGCGCGCACGATGTCCTTACTCACTTTGAGCACAGTGTAGCACGCGATGGCCGGTGGGCCGTGCGTGCCCGTCATTCCACCCAAAAATCCGCTCATGCACCCAGCACACGCCCACGTAAGCATAAAACTCCATCGCTTGCCCTTCCACGTTAATCCTTCATTCGCCACCGGGCCGTGTAAGAATTTCATCGGCTCTTTGTACCACAACGCGTCAGAGCCGTCGGCGTCTGCGAGTCGATTCAGCGCCCCTTCTTCGTCCTGCGCATCAACTTCCGTCGCTGCGTCTTGTGATGGTGGTTTCACCTCACCGCCTTTAATTCGCCGAGTGATGTATCCAACCACCCCGGACCTTTCGCACACGAACAGCGCGATGAGCACTGAAAAAGTCAGCTCTAAATAGGCGGGGCTCACGCGCTGCAACGCCAGCGCCCCCAACGGCACGCACGCCACCTGACACGGCAAGAACGAACTCAAAATAAGCCAATTGGTGTGCTTTTTGATATTTGCGCTCGTGATGAATGGAATCATCGTTACCAAACCAACGAACGCTTCTAACGCAACTGTGTCTTTGAGAGACACCACGTCCGCGCCCGCGATGGAGAACACGACCCAGGTCACGAGAAATAAGATCGCCGCGCCGACGCCGGTGATGCCCTAACAAACGTCAAAAACGCGTGTCGTGCATCGCGCGTCAGTCTGCGAACGATATCGCGCGCGAGCGACGCAAAGATAAGATGAGTCGTGCAGGCAGTGGGCACTGAGGGCGCCAACGCGCGTGAACGACGAATGACGACGACGACGACGATGACGACGACGACGACGAACGACAACAAGAACGACAACAAGAGCGACGAGTTGCAACGATCACGGCCGACGCACCCGAGACACGCACGCGAGAAACGCGGCGACGACATACGTCACGTATTCGCTCGTTGAAGCACCCATGCCGAGCGCCACACAGTGACGCCGCGCGCGTATTTATTCAAAGCGCGTATTTATTCAAAGCGTGCGCGACCGCGACCGCGCGAACGATGGGATGGGTGCGCCATCCGCCGAGTGACACCGTGCGCGACGTCGCCGTCGTGCCGTGCGGGGCGACGAAGACGATTTATTTGATTCGCCACGCGGAGGGATTTCACAACGAAGCCGGGGAGAGAGACCCGAAAGAGTACGGAAACGAGGCGTATGCCGACGCGCGGTTGACGGAGAAAGGGTGGAGGCAGTGCGAGGCGTTCAAGGCGAATTTGAAGCGCGGGGATGCGTACGAGGCGCTCGTACGCAAGTGTGAGCTCGTGGTGGTGTCGCCGTTGAGTCGAGCGATGGATACCGCGGCGGCGATGTTCGGCGTGGAAGACGGTGATGCGCGAGGTGGTGAGGTGCTCATGCGCGGAACGGAGGCGGTGGCGATGAAGACATGCGCGCGGCCGACGTTGCGCTTGAACAAGGAGTTGTGCGGCGGCGCAAAATTCGTGGCGCTCGAGTCGTGTCGCGAGCAGATTGGCGGGAATCCATGCGACCGACGTCGGTCGGTGACGGAATATAAAGAGGAGTATCCTGGTGTGGACTTTTCGTTGATTGAAACCGACACGGATGTATTTTGGAAGCCAGGGCACGAAAACCGCGAGCCCGAGCCGGTGCTTCGCGCGAGAGCACGAGAGTTTCTCGACTGGTGCATGAAACAAGATGAAGACCACATCGTCGTCGTCACGCACAGTGCGTTCATGTGTAATTTGATGGTGGAGTATGCACTCGGTGGGGCTAATCCGTGTAAAACGATGGTGGACCACCTGCACCGCTGGCCTGCAAACTGCGAGTGCAGGCCGTTGGTCATCATCGATCAAAAGAACCAGTTCAATCACAGTCCGTTTTACCACCCCGGCGGTGACTTGATTGAAGAGTAAATCTATAATGCATTTTGCTTACAGTAGGTAGCGCGCGTGTTGTATTAAAATCATGACGAATGTGTCATCGTTCAAGAAATCTTATGCGTACATGACAAATCACAATGTGAACGACTCAAGGCGCAGTGCCGCAGCACGCACGCGCGCCTCGTCTCTATAGCTATCTAATGGTCCCATCGGAACCCCTACATGTTCGAGCATAATGCTGGCCGCTGCTGAACCAATCGCGAGCCCATTCTTGATGTCGTTTGTTTCTAACAGCGCAGCTAGAAAGCCGCCGCAAAAGGAATTACCGCACCCAGTGGGATCGACAACGTTCATCGCACACGCCGGCGCGGAATATCCAACATTCATCACCGCGTCGTACACGATCGCACCATCTTCGCCCATGCGCAGACACAAGGTTTTCCCGCCAGCTTCAGCCATAGCTTTAATTAAATCCTTTGCGCCCAAACGTTCGCCTCCGACAAACAAGCTTCGCGCTTCAAGAATGTTCGGACTAAACACATCCGCCATGCTCACAAGTTCCTTCAGCGAACTCGTACTAAGCGGCTTCGTGGCGTGCGTGAATGGTTCAACCGAAATTAATTGCACGCCAGCGCCGCGCAAATCGCGCACGAGGTCGAAATCGGGACGTACAGGATTAAGGCCAAAGTGGCAGGCTCGGGGGTGTCGAACTTCCTCGGGCCACGTTGCAAATCTAGGACGAAGCATCGAATATAGCGCTTCGTCGGCGTCAATGCGCCATATTTGCGTTCGGCGCCCATCGTTTTCGGTGATTTGCCACGCACGCGGCGTGGGCATACCTCTCTGAGGTATGAGCCCTCGAACGTTGATGGCGCGCTCCGTGAGCCAGCGTACGCACTCTGCGGGACAGTCTATCTCGCCTACGCCCGCGACGAGCGCTACGCGAATATCTTTCGAATACATGGATGCCCCGAACGCGGTTTGCGCGCCTCCGCCGCCTAGAACCGCCATCTTTGTCGTTCCGTCTGCGAAGACCAAGTCATCTACGATGAGCGTCGTCGTCAGGACGTCGATCTCGCCTCCCGAGGCGCAACTGCAAGAACGGCTCTGTGCACGTGCATTCACGCATTTTCGTCCCCTCGTGTGCGCAGAGAAAGATGTCGAACACGCACCAAACGACGAGAGCGCGCGAGGCGACGCCATCTTCTGAAGTCAGCGCGCGCGCTTGCCGTCCTCAAAATCAAGCATCACGACGACGACGTAAGCGTACGTGATACTTAATTCATTGGCATGAACCGCAACATGACGACTTCGAAAATCAACGTCGCATCACCTGGGATCTCGGGCGGTGACCCGCGCTTGCCATATCCGAGCTTGGGTGGAATCGTCAACCGTCGCTTCTCGTTCACCTTCATTCCCATCATGCCCTGATCAAAACCCTTGATGACTTCGCCGAGACCTAAGTTAAACGTAAACACGCCGTTCGTACGCTCGAACTCTTCGCCAGTCGCGGCGAGGGTGCCTACGTAGGATACGTCGACTTGGTCGCCGCGTTCGCTCAAGGGCGAGTCTTCGTAGCCTTCTTGTAACACTTCGATCGTCACCTTTTCATCTTCCGCGGCTTCGAACTCCATTCCAGGAATCGAAAACGATTGACCTTGCTGTATCAACACGCCATCGGTCACGGCTTTGGTCAGCGCACGCTTGAGCGCAGCGGCGTTGTCCGTGTCATAGGTGTCCTTGAGAAACTTTGCGATTGCTTGTCTCGACGACCCAGGCGCCGGCGACGCCAAGGTTTCGATCGCCACGAGAACTTTCGCGATGATCGTTTTCGGCACCGCCGGCTTGGTTGATTTCGGGGGCATCGTGCTGTGCGCACGCGGTGTTTCGCGTGCTTCAAAGTGGGGCAAGATTTGAAAAAGGCGCGAGCTGTCACGGCTCGTCACGGGTACGCCGCGACGTTCTTTCGCCGAACGACAAAGTTGTGCATCCCACCAACAATAAACAAGTATAAATCGGCTTGTTTTCAGCGTCGATTCACTTCCTTCATGCGCGAACGCGAATTAAGCGAATTAATCATACAAATAAATCCGACTGGCGACGTCGTCCACGAGCCAGTCAAAGCCATCTAATAACCCCTCGCCGTTCACCGCCGAACACCCGACAATCTTCCAGTGCCTATTCTCGAGCTGACGCAAGCCAAGAGCGTCCACCATAGACTCGACGTCCATGGCGCCCTGGATATCGCGCTTGTTTGCAAAAATCAATGCACTCGCTCCCGCGAGCTTTTCTTCGCCGAGGACCGCGGCGAGCTCACGTTTGCAATCTTCCATTCGACGCACGTCAGCGCTATCAACGACCCATATCAACGCGTCAGTCGCTTCATAATAATTCTTCCAATACGACCGCAAAGTCTTCTGTCCTCCGACATCCCAGATGTTTAACGTGTACGCTCCGTGCGTCATCGTTTTGATGTTGAACCCGAGCGTCGGTGATATTTCGTCAATAGACTCGCCGTTGACGCGCTTGACGATGGTGGTTTTGCCGGCGTTATCTAAGCCGACCATCAACACGCGTATTTCGCGCTCTTTGGCCTTGACCTGCGCGGTGACGAGGGAAATAACGAGGTGAGTTTGTGGTCAACGCTGTTTCGCGCGCGCGCGCCCAGAGTCAACAGAAACGCGGGCTGGGCGCGTTTCGCGCACTCTAGTGTGCGTGCGCGACAGAGCACCGTACGTACCTTTTTAATTATCGTGAGCAGCCCCATAATGGATCGGACGTGTGCTCCGCGCGTCTTGCACTGCCGTCGAGCACGACGCTACGGAGTGTTGTTTATCAAGCTGCATTTGCTTACATCGTTTTGACTAATTACCGGTACAGATCTACACGACGTGCGGCGAGTACGGACGCGCACGCAATATTAACTAGACTTGCTTTCTTTCTCAGCTTCCGTGGCTTGGAGTTTCGCCACGGTGGCATCGATGTTTCGAGGCGCCAACGGGCCATCGAAGAAGTGGTGTCGCATACCAAAGAACAATCTAAAGGTGTTGAAGACGGTGAAACAGAACCAAACGCCCGCGAGGGAGTTGCCGTAAAAATGCAACGCCATTAACATCGCACCGGTGGATACAAACATCCCACCAGCGAGGCGAAGGAACGCCTGGTGACCTTGCATCAAGCCTTCGCCGACGAAGACGATACCGTTGAGCGGTTGTAACGCGGCGCCGATGAGGCACGGCATCTTCGCCTGTTCTTGCACCTCGGACAGTGAAGAGAAGACGCCGATGAAAGGAATCGCACCAGCTTGCATGACAGCCAAAATCAAACCGATCCCAACGCCCCAGAATAATAAACGATCTGCGATGCGCTTGGCTTCACGAGGACCACCCTTTTCCATGGAGTTCATGCGTTGCGGAATTAAAATCGTCGCAATCGTACTCAACGCCAAAATGGCAATCACACCGAGCTGGAAAACTTGCGAAGAAATCGTGTGCGCGGCCGCAGCTGTACCTGTTTCATCCATAGTAAGGATGGCACGCATGACAGCCAAGAAAGTGATGTTTTGAGCCACCGCACGAAGCTGCACGCCGGCGCCGCCGACGAGGAGCGTCCCGAGCGCCTTCCAGCTCGGGGGTCTCACCATATCGCCTAACTTTACTAGATTACGTTTAACTAACAACGACACGTAAAGTGCCGATGAGAACACTTCAGAGATCGACGTAGCGATCGCAGCACCGGCGACGCCCATCGCCTTCACCGCACCAAACCCAAAAATTAACAACGGATCGAGGACAACATTCATCATCTGACTCGCCAACGTAATCTTCATTGGCGTCATCACATCAAGCGTGCCGCGGAATGCAGCGAAACCAACCGTGGAAACAATTGCAGGAATGAACGTCAGCGCACGGAAACCAACATATGGCGCCGCTTGCGCCGCCGTCGAGCTGCCAGCCACAACGCCGACGACTCCCAGGCATCGCTCGCGCATCGTGTACATAAAAATCATTCCCATCGCACCGACGACAGCGGCGCAGAAAATGCCTTCACCAATTTTCTTCGACAATTCTTCTTTATTCCCACCCGCGGCAGCTTTGGCCACCACTGGCGCGACGACGCTTGGAATGAATGAAATAATCCAAAACGCGCTTTGAAACACTTGGTTCGCTGCCCCTTGCGCCGCGAGCGACACGGCGTCCTCCAATCTCCCAACCCAAAACACGTCCACCGCACCGACGAGCGGAATAATTAAAAAGTTCAACATGGCTGGAATAAACAGCGCTAGAATAAGCTTATCTAGCGCATCGTTACGAGGACGGCAATCCGCGCTCAACCAGCCCACGGCGTCGCCCGCGGCGCTCTCTGAATCACCCATATCCATCGCCGCCGCGCGCGCGCGCACCGCGCCGCGCGCCGCCTCTGACGCGAGCGCATTTATTTCAGACCCTCCCCTCGCGCGCGGACGCGCGACGGCGCCCGCGTCGCGCGAAAAAATCGATGTGAGCCCGCGAGCTCGCACCACGAGGCCAGGCGGGCCCGGCACACGACGCGACGCCGCGCACGCCGCACGCGCGCGCGCGGGCGCGGGCGCGCATCGCGCGGAAAATACCCCTGGTGACGCCGTCGTCGACATCATCGCTCGTGCGGCGGCGTTTTGAATGAAAGTCAAAACGACCGTGCGCGCGAGTGACGTCACGCGTGTCGTGTCCCGTGCTGACCTGGATGGATGACGAGCGTCGGTTGAGGATAAAACAATGCGTAGAGATTGGTATAATAAAGAGTACACGAGATGTGGTGCGTATGTGCGAGCTTAAAGGACCATGGCGAGCGCCTGGTCGACGGAGGATGCGGATTTTAAGGCGTCGATGTCGACAGATTTTCCCGAACGGATGGCGGATTCGAGCGCGGAGACTTGAGCGGCGTCTCCGCTTTCGAGCATGATACCCACGCATGTACCTTCATGGATCCAAAATGCCGCGAGCTTGGGGTTGAAATCGCCGATGGTGATGATTTCGCCCTTTTGTAAGCCATAGAAGACCCAGGCGAGCGAGCGCTCGGAGCCCTTGTGTTCAAAGACGCGAGAGTAAAAGTACGGCGTGTAGTCGTACGTCGCGTCAGTCTTGCCGGCGATGATGTTACCTACGAGTGTGGCGCTATCTCTCGCGTGCTTCACGTGCTCCATGCGTACTAATTCTTTCGAAAGCATCAACGGGAACGCCGCAATGTCACCGATGGCGAAGACGCCGTCGGCAGACGTGCGAAATTGACCGTCGACTTTGATGCCACCCAAGCGACCTTCAGGGCGTTCGAGCGTGTCAAACGGCGCCGTCGGCGCCGTCGCACCGACACCGACGACGATCAAGTCCGCTTCGAGCACGTTACCGTCAGCGAGCTCCACGCCCGTGGCTTTACCTTCGGCATCTTTCAAAATTGTCTTTACCGAGGTTGACCTGTGAAATGTCGCGCCGCGTTGCTCGTATAACGCCTCGTAGTGCTTGGCGATATCGGCGTTGAACAACCGTCCCATGACATGCGGCTCCATCATCACCACATGAGGTTTTAAGCCACGCGTGGCGAGCGAGGCGGCGCACTCGAGACCAATGTAGCCACCGCCGATTACCACAGCCTTGGTTGCTCCGCTTTCTATGGCGGCGCACAACTTTAACGCGTCGGCGTTATTTCTCACGTAATGCACGCGCTCCGCATCGCCATTCATCGACGCGGGGAGCTTAATAACGCCGCATCCTGTGGCAACAACGAGCGTTTCGTACGAAATGGTCTCGCCGCCATCTGTGGTGAGCGTTTTCGCGCTCAAGTCGGCGCCCGTCACGCGCGTGGACAACTTCAACGCCACGTCGTGTTCGGCGTACCACTCGAGGGTTTGGCGCTCGCCGCCGCCACCCACGCACGTGTGAAACCCAGGAAGGCGTGGCGGACCTTCGGCGTGTAAAAATGCCTTGGTAAGCGCCGGACGCTCGTACGGCGCGACGTCTTCGTCGCCGATCAAGAGCGTTTTGTGTCCCAAGTTATTCGCCACGAGCGCGCGGACGAGGTATCCAGCGCTGTTCCCAGCGCCGACGATCACAATGCTTCGCGCAGACATCGTTGATGTTCTTGGTTTTTCTTTGTGTTGTTCAGCGAGCGACGTTTACGTGCGCGCGTCGTTGAGTGAGGAGCCGTCGAGGCGCGGGGCGCTTTTTGGGACCAGCCGCCGCGCGACGACATCGCGTGGCGCGACATCACCCCATAGCGCCGTCGACGAGTTCGAGATACGTGTCGAATTTCTCCAACACGTCCGTTAACGAGTATCGCAAGCCTTCACTGGTGATTCGCGGGTCGTTTCGCATGCCCATGGACACCCCAGTGCGCGCCAAGCGCAACGTCAATAACGGCTCCGTCGAGGGCGGTGCACGCGGATCGTTATAACACGAGAACACGAAACACAAGAAATCATTCGGACGCTTCACACCTGGCAGCTGTATCGCCCCAGTGCCCCCGCGCTCGGCGATGGCGTCATCTAAATCAGCCGCCGGTACGCCGAGCTGGTCGGCTTTCATGACTCTCCACGTCGCCGACTCGATATCCGTCAGCGGTGCCGCGGCGACGAACCGATCAATCTCAATCGCATCGCGCTCAAACGATGACAACTTTGACAACCGAGTGTCGAGCTCTTTAAGCGGTGGATCAACGCCCAAGGCGTCGGCGGTGACGAGCACGTCGAGGCAGGCGGCGACTTGGTCGCGCGCCTCTCGAACGCGCGCGACGGCCGCGCGCACGTCTCCCGCATCGCGTGCAACCGCGGGCCATGTATGCGCACTGAACATGGTCATGCTCGCGCTCGCGACGACTTGAGCGAGAAACGCGCGACGAGAACCGTCGTGAGAGGCGCGCGAAGTCGCCGACGCAGACGTCTTGCGTCGCAACCGCCGCCGCGTTCGGCTCACCCTCGGCGCGATACATGTCACGCCCGATGCGACATGCGTGACCAACATTGATGCACGCATGATGGCGTGAATAGCGCCGCTTCTAAAGCGATCTAGTCGTCTCGTGCGCGCGTCGGACACTAAAGCGCTTTTGAACAAATGACCTCCGATATTACAAACAAACACACAAACTCATCACCACGCGGGACGTTCGATGCTACTAACGCGCGAGACAACGCATACATTTCCACTTTTTCTCAATCCACGCCCGCGCTCACACCGCAGACGCCCCGCGCGCGCCGGCCGGCCGCCGCGCGCGCGACGCCTCTGACCCGACGCCTCCGACGCCACCCTTCCCCACCTTGTCCTCCGCTCCATGCGCCCCTGGCGCGCGTAACGCTCCTAAATCTCGCGCCCGGCGCATCTCAAACGCCTCGCGCTCGCCCAGCGCCGCGCACTCGCGCTCGATCGCCGCGCGGGCGTGCGCAAACGACACCGTTGGCGCGAGCTCGGGGGCGTCTTCGGGCGGCGACGTCGAGCGACGCTGACGACGTCGCGACGACGCGCTCGGCGACGGCGACGGCGACGGCGACGGCGACGGCGAGGACGCGCGCGCGGTGAGTTCGCCGTGTAAGTGATGGAGGTTCGACATGATGGCGTCCATGGCGACGACGGCGCGAAGGCGTGTGCGGTCGGGGTGAGGGCGTTTTTTGGCGTTGACAAGTGAAAAATTTGGCGCCGAAGGTCGTCGTCATCGAACGGTTGAACATCCGCGAGGCGCGCGAGCGGATGATGATGTGGGTAAATATGTATGCGTAAATGTGTTATTAGCGCGCGCGAGAGGTGTGCAAGGGATGTCGCGCGGGCGAACGCGAGCAGCGGCGGTGCTACGCGAGGACGACAACGTCGAACGATTTCGTCCTCGGCTCGGCGTCGACGTCGACGAGGGTGTCATCATTCGCGGCGATGATTTTCGTGGTGAACGCTTGATCTTCGTGTGCGCGTGAGAATTCACCACGCTTGAGGCTGATGAGACCGGCGATGAAGAGTGCGACGGCGGCGGATGCGACGGAGACGGCGGCGACGGCAGTTTTCTCCGCTTCGGTGTACGTATCCACCGCGTTGAAGACATTCGCACTGAGTGTGATCATGGCGAATACGATGCCGATAGCCAATGAAAACTGTACGTTGTGTAGAGCTTTCTTGTATGGCTGAATGCACAGCGTGGCGATGAAGATGACGCCGACGAAGAATTGCGCGAGCGACAGTTGCGTGACGCCGTTGAAATCGCTGGCCGTGTCAAATCCAGTTGAATGCATGCGCAGCACGCGCTCGTTGGCGAATACCGGCGTGGCGGCCAAGACAAACTTCAAGAACAAACCAGTGAGTTCCCAGAATGGTAACTCTTTGCGCACGGTGGTGTACAAGAATCCAAAGTTTGCTTCGACGTTCGGGTCATCGAGACGATTTCGGTTGCGCACCAAAATCGCCGTGATGATCACAGGGATGCCAATGGGATACAGCAACAGCGCGATGAAGCCCGTGATGCGGTAGATGAAGTGTTCGTTCGCAGTGGTAATGATGGAGTAGTCGCGGCGCAAGTACACGCCGACGTCCAGATGCCGTTGATTGTACAATTGGAGCACGGTTTTGGCCACGCCAGAGTACGACAGGACGACCAGCCACGTGGCGTTGCGGCGACATTTCGATCGGGCATCGGTCGCAATAACGCGTAACCTTGCCATCGGCGCGTTACGCTCAATGATACCCATGATCAAATAAATACCGATGCAGAAAGCCGTCACCGCGGGTGGTACCACGACGGCGGTGATGTACGTGGAGTAGTAATTTGACTTACTCCCCGAACATCCGGGCGTGAGCGATTCCATATTGAAGTTTGTAATATCCAACACTTCAACCAAGCGACCGATACTTTTCGGCCATGCGATGTCATATTCTTTGAGCAAGCCCAATATTTGCGCGACGAACATGCACGCGGAAAAAATGACGGTGCCGACGGCTTGCTTGAGCGGCTTTCGGAAAATGTACACCAAAAAGGCGAGGAACGCGAGAATGCCAATGAGCGGCACGGCGAGCGCGGCATTGCTGCCGCACTCGGAGCATTTGCCACCCCAGTGTCTATAGCCCGGGGCGCACAACGCGCACACTGGACCTTCGTAGCCTTCTTCGCACGCATGTGTGCCGGTGGCGTTACCGGCGGCGCATGATTCGCGAATGGGACACGAAAACAAGAGCTCTGCGGTTTCAGACGAGCGCCACCACCCGGGAAGAGCGTCGAGAGATGTTCCACCGCGGCAATCGCCACCGTTCGGACATGTTTTGCACTTGATGCCGTCGAAATTGAACGTGCGATCTTTGCAGACGGTGCATTCGCGGGCAACATCGACGCCGTCGGCGTGACGCACGACGAGCGGCTCTGAACCTGGAAGACAAGTTCCCACACGCACGGCGAGATCGAGCGAGGCGATCGTACCGAGGTTTGCTGACGCATCACGGGTGCACGTGATTTTCGCCACGTAGGCTTCACCGAGTTCACCGCGCAAAATAGCTCCAGTGAAGACGGCGACACCGCTCGATGTCGGCGACGCCGCGGCGCCGCTAATCTCAAGCGAATGACGCGCCAACGCCGAAGGTGTCACCACTGGCGATATAGCGCACGTCACCGGTACAATTTCGCTGGTCACTGCTTGGCTGTAAAAGTCCACGAGCTGCACAGAAAAGTCATCGGTGACTTTACCGCTTTCGACGCTCGCGGGCATGCCAATCGCTGACGACACCGAGAGCGCTTCAGTAGCGAACACACCACGGATCGATCCGTTGGCGTGCGCGTACGCGCATGAGGCGCATGCAAACTCTGCGGTTGGGCTCGCAGCACGAATCCAGTAAGAGTCCGCACCGGCGACGGCGGTGTTGTGATGGAGCGCAACGTTGGATAGCGTTCCGAGCGCCAAATTCGCGGCAAAGTACATCGCCCCGCCGCGGTGCGCGGTGTTGGAATCCATCGTAGCACCAATAATGGCAAACATCGGCGTTGTCGTCAATGACTTAGCAACGTACACCGCACCACCACCGCTGGCTGTGTTCGAAGTGAATGTACCGGTTGAGATTTTGAGCTTTGCGCCGACGTGCGCCACAGCGCCGCCAAAGGTCTCCGCGGTGTTTTGTGACGCCGTGCACGCTTGCATCGTGACCGAAGCGACGCTTTCAACAAAGATTGCGCCCCCATCGGTAGATGCGGTGTTGCTTTCGAAGGTCACACCGGAGAACGTGTGGTTTCCAGCAGCGAGGTACATCGCGCCGCCGCGGCCGGCAACGGATGACTGACATCCCGAGGCAGTGTTGTTCAACACCGACGTGGACACATCGAGCGTAATCTGGGCCCCTTTTGGAGAATTCGCGTCGGCTGAAACTGGCGCGGGCACGACAAAGAATGCACCGCCGCTCGGTGCGACATTTGCCTTGACTGTGGATGAGCTGTCGATGACGAGAGTCGTTGGATGTTCCGCGGTGTTTGGCTCGAGCGCAAACGCGCCTCCGCCAACGTCATACAAGCTTCGGCAGCTCGTACCGCTCACTGCAGAATTCGATTCGAACGTCGATGAGTCTTTGATTTCAACAGCGCATGCTTCAGTCATGTAAGCACCACCGCCGAGACCGGATGCGATGTTGGATTTCACGGAGATGCCTGAGCCGACGATTGCGCCGCCGCCGTGTTCGCCGCCAGAGCAATACATTGCGCCACCGTCGGGGGCGGTGTTGTTCACCATCTCGCCTGCGGTAGCACTGAGCGTTGCACCGGAAGTAACGTGTACGCCCCCACCACCGAGCACTGCCACGTTGTTCGACACGCGCGTATTCGTTATCGAGAGCGTCGCGCGATCGTTAAGCCGAATGCCGCCGCCGTACTTGGTGACGACGTTGGACAACACGCGAGAGTTTGACATGGACGCTGTGGATTGTGAATACAGCAGCACTCCACCACCGATTTCAGCTTCGTTGAATTCGAATGCCATCGCTTCAAAGTGCGCGTTCGCACCCGTGTAGACGATGACGCCCGCACCCCAAAGCGACGCTTTGTTCGACTTGACAAGACCAGTATTGAACGTTGGATTGCCGCCTTCGAATACGCCGATCGCGGCGCCATACGACGCTTCATTCTCGGTGGCTAAGATATTTGAAAATATCCCGTGACATCCGTGACCGATGAACAGACCAGCGGCGAAGAAGGCTTTATTGCCCGTCAGCGTTAATCCATTCGCCGTAACGTTGGAATTTTCGTCGACGTTCAATCCACCACCCTTACCACTGACATCAAGCGTGTTCTCGACGAAGCTGACGTTCAAGAGTGTGGCGTGGGACGTGGTTTGCAAGTACGCACCACCCCCGCGGTTGTGGTTCCCGGAGCGATCATTTCCGCCACTGTTACCCACGAAGCGCGAGTGCTTAATGACGGGCTGAGAGTTCACCAAATGCAAGCCACCGCCCATGGTTTGGGATTTACATCCCGACACCACGACGTCTTCGAGCGTGACAGACGGAGCATTCGTCATACGGATACCCCCTCCAGTAGATGCCAAGCCGTTGGTGATGGTGAGACCGGTGATAGAGATGTCGGCGGCGCCTGCAATATCGAAACCGCGGTCAGCTTCGGCACAATCGAGCGTTGTCGCCGGAGACCCGAGCACGGAAGAGATCGATACCGCACTCGAACCAAGCGTGGAGCCACACGACGAAGAGCCGTGTGTGCCTGGGAGCACGAGTACTGATCGCGTTGACGCAGACGTCGTCGCCACGAGGGCAGACGCGATGGAATCGCAGGGCGTAGCCCACGAGCCGCACGACGAAGTGCTCGAAGCCGAGTTCGAATTCGACACGATGAGCGCAGCTCGGGCGTCGCGCATGGGAACCGACGTTGGTGCAGTAGAATCGCTCGACTCGCTCACCGTCGCAGCCTTGATGCGATACACCATCGTCGTCGGGTTGGATACGCCGGTGAACGTGTGCGACGTCGCAGTAGCGGCGACCGTGACGCGCGTCGGTGATGCGCACGTTGCGAGATTACTCGCGTCGCACGCATCAATGGCGTATGCAACGACACTAGAAGAGGTACTGGCGGTCCAGCCAACGATGACTTCGTCTGTGCCGGTGCGCAGAGAGTAGACATTCGTCGGCGCAGCGGGCGCCGTCGAAACGGGAGACGGAGAGACACCGCCGCTCGAACTCGAAGTCGGGCTTGAGGACTGCGCAGCGAGCGCAGCTGTGCACGTAGCATCACTCGCAGATGTTGTGGTTGTTATACCACAGATTGTTGCGAACTGCGCCGCGTACGTCGCTTGTGTGGAGTCGAGAGCGGTGGTGACGCCGCCAGAGCAAAAGCATCCGGCGTCGTTCCACTCACCGATCGCTGTACAGCACGCAGTGCCACCCGGTGCGGTTTGGCACGGCGCCAAATCGTTCGCATTTGTCAAGCAATGCGTGCCGACGGATGCGCTCGCGCGGACGCGAGCGAAGCTGGCGGCTAAGAGCACCAGAAAGAAGAAGAACGCCCGCCGACGCGCGCGCGGCGTCGAAGCCGCACCGCGCGACGCGGGCACATGCGCATGCATCGTAAACGAGCGCGTGCGTGTGAGTAATACGTAAGAGAAGTGTTTTTCTGAAAGCCACGCGGTTGCAGAGTGACAGTATACTCAGGCGACGCGTTCTGACGTCGGCGCGGCGCGCGCATCCGCATTCATTCTCGCGACGCTTTGCCTTCCATGTATTATATTATAATTAAATCTATTCAACGTATTTCCATAAATGAAGCTAGGGTATAAACTCGCCGAATCGCCAGCGACAGCGATGGCGCGTCGACGCCACACGCCCGCGCGCCGCTCGCGCACGCCCCGCCGCGCGTCGGCGAATCGTTCATACGCGTTTCGTTCGTCGCATCTAGCCGCGCGAACGCGTCGTGCGTGAGCGAAAACCCCGGCTGTCGCGCGTCGATCGACGCTTCGACAAAGGGTGTTGGCGGCACGTTCGGCCCCATGTCGCGCGATATCGAGCGCGGCGACGTCGCTGACGCGCCATCGACGAGCGAACGCGCATCGTTGCTTGGTGATGACGCGCATGCGCGCGATCGGGGGCGCTCGGGACGCGGGGCGTCGTCGCGAGGGTACGGTTGGGGAGCGCGCGCAAGAGACGTCGCGACGCACCCGATCGCGCTCGCTGTGACCGTTATCATGGCGGTGCTGGGTATAATATATAGAGAGGAGATGGTCGTGGCGAATGCGACTGATGATAGGGGGTATCCGCGCGTGGCGCATGAGATTTGGCTCGGGAGCGACGTACCAGGGGTGAAGCGAATGATTTTTGAGCGCAACCGCAACGTTCTCGAGCAAGCGGGATGGAGCTTACGTCTTTGGACTGAAGCGGACGTGAACGAGCGCAATTTTCCGCTTACTTTAGCGACAATTGAGCGCGGTAGGGCGTACCATCAGCTCACGGGTGAGAATGTGTACTCAATGCTTGTGGATTTGATGAAGTATGAGATTTTGTACCACAACGGCGGATTGTATTTAGACACGAACGTCGAGCTTTTCAAGGACATCACACCACTGTTCGATGCCGCCTTGGCGACGAATAAGGAAGTATTCATGGTGAAAGATCCGGGGGATTCTAGATTTTACAGCGCTGGGGTGCTCGGGGCGACGACACCTCGAGCGGCGGTGTTTGAAAAGGTGTTGAATACGACGGGGTATTTAACTGGCATCGATTTCGGTCAGCGCTGCATCGCGAACGCCATCACTGGTCCGGTGTGGTTGTCACACATCATTTTCGATCAGCATCTGCAGGATAGCATACTCGCACTCGAGAGAGACGTGGCGTATCCACTTGGTTGCGGTGAAAATCAATATGATACGTGCGTGCGCGAAGTCAAGGCGGCGGACGCAGAAAACAATCCAGATGTACGTTGGATGATGGATAACTCCGTCGTCGACGGTAGTGATATCACGGGTAAGAGGTCATTTACCAAGCACATGTCGCTCACGTGGAAGCGCGTGACTTCCGGATCTGATGACTGGAATCCACTCACCGTCAAGCAAGCGCTCGTGCAGGAAGTCGACGGTTCGTATTGGAACACCACGCTTCCGTGCACGACGATTGCGAGCGCCTACCCGAACTCGTACGCCATAGACCACTTTTCATTCCATGGTGCGAGCTGGCAAACTGGATGTGATGCCAAACAACGGCAGCAAATGGTGATCAACTGGCTCGAGAAGAAGGTGCCACCAAACGACGACTTGTTGCACAAATGGAGCTTGTCGCTTGTGCGTCAACTCGGCGCTCCTCTGCACACTAGCTCGCTCGTCACTCGCGTGCGATTGCACAAATCTGGTGGTGTATACCAGAAGGCCAAACTTGTCGTCGCCGCGACATCGATTCGAGGCGGAGCGTCGTTGCTGAATGAAGTGTTGGCGACGACGTCGGATCATCCGCTGAATTCCACGCTGTGGCAACGCGAAGGTTTGCCTCGTACGGATGCCTTCTTTGCCAACTACATCACCCTAGGTGACTGGTGGTCGGTGGCGTCTTTACCAAAATACGACACCGTGTCCTGGCGTGGAAAGCTTCGAACGTACTTGCTCGAAATTGGCGTCAAAGAGGCAACGATTGACGCCTCATTTGATTACCCGGGGGAGTTCGTCGACGAAGTTTTGAGTCGTGCGTGGGAAGCTGGCATCGACAAAGTGTACGTTTCAATCTTAGGCGCAAAGCTGCACTCGACAGAAGTCGAACGTAAACGCGCCGAGTTCGTACTTGAGTCCATCATGTCGAGCACGAAAGAGCCGCTCGTGATGTGCGTCGATCGCAGAAACAAACTCGGCATGTACGCCTCGAGCTTGCGCGGAGCGTTGGGCTTGGCCCCGTTTCAGCAGATTCGTGCAGGAGCTGACCCATTCGATGCCGATTTGATTCCAGTGCGCGAGTTTTCCAGTGCTCCAGAGCCGATCAAGTTCAACGCCAAAGTGTTTGACGAATTTGTGCGACAGTCAAGAGCGTGGCTCAACGCGTCCAAGCGCATTTCCGCCGCGCACGAGCGCGACTGCGTGGAGGTGTCGTACGAAGACAACCTCGCAACGCCCGAGGCATTGAAACGCACGATCGACACGTTGAACGATAATTACGCACTCGAGTTGAATTCCATGGCGTTACCGCTCGTGAAGCTCGAAAAGGTGAACAAAGAAGTCGCCGCCTCGGATTTCATCAATCCAGAAGCCATCCCGGCGCGGGCGCTCGTCGGAGAGTACGAGCCGCCAGCTAGACCTGCCGCGAGCCGTCGTGCGGCGCAGACGTAGTACGCAGACGTAGATACGATTAGCAACGTGTATTATTAGCATTCTATTAGCCATTTTAAAAAGTACGAGCAGTCGCATACGTGCAGCCAAGGAACTACGCAAAGAACGACGTATGCATGAATAAAGACGAGACGGCGCTATCGTAACGATATTACAAGCCTCCCCATCTCTCTAGAGGTGTCTGTTGGTTTGATCTGGTTGCTGAGCGATTTACAACATCGACTGCGCGGATTGCGACGCGAGCGCCAAGAAACCCACGGCGTGACCGATGGACCCCCACGCGAGCAAGTCGACGATCGTAAAGCCCGCCGGGTCGCGCGTCGCCATCGCAAAGCTCGCCTCTTCCGCGCGAGAATCACCCGCAGCGAAGTGCGTCTTGCCGTTTTGCGTCGGCATACCCACGCGTTCGACTTGCGCGCGTTGGTACGGCAAGAACACAAAGCGGCCGAGCGCGAGGCAGAGCGCGTTCGCGCCGCTGATCACCAGGTTCACGTCGTCGTACGCGCGAACAACCGTCTTCGCGCCACGGCGCGCGCGCGTTTGCTTCGCCACGCGGCTGCGCATCATGAAAAAAGAACAACACGCAACGCTCGTCAGTACACACACGCCACACCACGCACGCGCGTCGACGACACAACAATCATCATCCCACATCAGCCTGTGCGGCATCATATCGCTCACACCACCCTCGCGCCCTTCCGCGTCCATTCCACAGCGCCCTGCGCGCGCGCGGTGCGAGCACGCAAAGTCACCCACCTGTTGAACGTCGCCACGGTCTTCGTCGGTAAGGTTTGCGCGGTGAAAGCCATCGTTTTGCGTCGGGGTGCGTCGCGGAGTGCAGGCGAAAGATACGCTCCCGCGCGAGAGATCGCGTTGGTCTTTTGGGACGCCGAGTGTCCGAATATGTGTACTGAAGCGTGCGTTTGGACTCTGTGGGTGTTTTTATGGGGGAGTGGTGTGGGTATTTTGGTGGACCGAGTGTCCGAATGTACGTAACGTAGTCTGGTTTTGGAGGGTGTGAAGAGTTTTATGAGTTCCGGGTGGGGGCGTTTTTATAACACGTATATGGAGTTTTTAGGGAGCTAAGTATGCGTAGGGGTATAGGATGGTGATTTATCGAGGGCGTTCGGGCAACACCAATCGCATCGCACGATCGTTCGCCATTCCGTCGCCGCGTGGCGTTCGCGCGGTGACGTTCGCGCCGAACGATGACGGCGAACGATCACGAGGATGATCGCGCGCGCGGGGATCGCGCGTGGCGGCGCGAGGGCGAACGCGGCGCGTCTCGCGCGAGTGCGAGAGGACGACGGGAGGATGATGGTGTTCACGTGGACTCGGAGCGCACGTCGTTATTATCGTCGACGCGCGGCGATGTCGAGCGCGGTGAGGGCGCGGCGGGTGGGTCTGATGCGTATGCAAGTGATGGTGGTGCGCGAGGGACGGCGCGGGGTGGGGATGGTGCGAAAGGGCGAAGGGGTGATGAGGTTGGAGACGACGACGAAGCGCGACAGTCGCGTAAACGGAACGGAAAATTCATCGCCGGTGCGGTGTTGATGTGCTGTTGCGCGAGTGCGGTGGCGTATGGTCATGTGACAGGGGCGCTGTATACGTTTGGGGGATCGTTTTTCGCTCCTGCGGCGCCAGTGATGCCGCCGCCACCGCCGCCGCCACCGCCGCCGCCACCGCCGCCGCCACCGCCCAACCCGCCACCGCCGCCAAGTCCGCCGCCGCCGCCCAAGGTTGACTGCGATTCTTCCCACGGTGATCGCGCCACTGGTTTGTATCAAGAATACAATCACAAGTGCACGCGAAGCGAGGCGGTGCCCGCGGGGTGCGTCGGCGACGACGGATGTCAATTTTGCCACATTGAAGACTCACCGGCGGCTGAAGCGGACACGGGTAACCTCTGTTCGAGCTGGGTGTGCGAAAAATATGGCATCACTGGCTGTCACGGCGTGCCTAAGAACGCGGCGAAAGAAGCCGTGCACTATGATATTGGAGATTGTAAAGTGGACATTGGAAATAGAAACGTCGGGCGGTACGTCTTCCGCGACTGGAACTGCGCCAACGACGAAGGCGCTCCGAGCGCGTGCCAGGCTGTCGGAGAAACACCATGTCGATTGTGTATGACGAAATCTATTGATGATACCCTAGACGGCTGGCCTTATTGCCCCAAGGCCGTGTGCCATCATTGGCATATGGATAGCGACGAATGTCCTGGCGTTGACTACGTCGCCGGCATGGGACACGCGAAACACTCGCATCACAAGGCGAATGCTGTCAAGGAAGAAGATGACGATGACGACAGCGAACATCATCATAGCTCCAAGCACGACTCGAAAAAGGGCGACGATGATGAAGACAATGAGGGTCATTCGTCCCGGCACCATTCATCCTCAAAAAAGTCGCACCATGATGACGCCGACGATGAGTGAGAGGAATAGCATCGAGAAATATGTAAATATTTAATCTAGAATACAGCACTAATTTCAGCCTACGTATGCGCGTTGTGAGCGCGTATGAGCCAAGCTAAATTCGCCGCGAAATCCTGCGCAGACAATTCATGCGTCGCGTGCGCGACGTTGAGCAACTCGCGCACGTCACTCGTATCTGGTAGCATCGTATCCCACGCCGGTGCGTGCGTGGCTAACATATCTACATGTATGGTATCGAACGTTCGCGGATCTTCCGTGAGTAAATCGTCCTTGTCTATCAAATTGAATGATTTCAAGCTGCCACGCAACGCTTCACTCTCCGTCGAGTTGATTTTTCCAAAGCTCTCCCTGTAAAAGTATTGAGGCGTAATCGCTCTAGGATTGAGCTTTGATTCCAAAACCTTCACTCCAGCAAATTGTAAATCTTCAATAGACGCCTTGACGAACTCCGCTGTGCGCTCGTCACGCGGCATGTGTGAAAATACCGTCGGCGGATACCTTGCTAAATCGCTCGCCGGCGTCATCTCCGACAGCCGCGGTCCAGGGGCAATTTGAATAATCAACCCGGCAATCTGCGCGGCGTGCGTGATGAACGGCAACTCAGAGACGAACGAACCCCCACTCGACGCCCCGAACGCATAAAGCGGCAGATCTTTCAACGCGTCGTCGCTAAAAAACGTCTCCAACACTTCGTTCACTCGCGGCCCGTCAACGTCCCGGCTCCAACACGTCCCAAACGATGATATCGCAATCACCACAAATCTTCGACTCAGCGCCGTGCGTGTAATCGCCATCTCTTGCGCCAACCCACGGCACTCGGTGCACTTGGTGTTATTCGCGAAGAAGTCCTTCGCGCTGTGTTTGCACCCATGCAACGCCAACAACACCCCTCGCGGCTTCGTCGCCGTGAGCTCTCCGTTCGCATTCGTCGCCGCTGGCCCTTCCCAAATCGCCTCAATCTTACTCTCACCAATAAGACGTCGCTCAGCGTTCCACCCTTTCGCCACGTACGCCACAGACGTGTCGCCAATCGTGAGCTCGGGTTCGACAGCCAAGTCTTCTTCAAACGAACTCAACGCCGCCGTCGCGTCGCCATCCGCGCCAACCGCCGTCGCCGTCGACGACGACGCCATCGACGCCGACGCATCCACCGCACTCGCGCTCGCGCTCGCGCTCGCGCGCACGCTCGCCACGTACGTATCCACGCGTAAAGACGCCGCGGCGATGCACGCCATGGCGATCAGCGCCGCGACCGCCGCGACCGCGCTCGTCGCCGCACCGCCCACGCCGCTCACGCCGCCTCGCCCGGGCGCCACGCGGCGATGCCGCTCGCGCGCCGGCGCGCTCCCGAACGTGTGCGCGCGCGATGCCGCGCGCGAAACGCTCGCGGTTTCCATCGTGAGCGAACGTCAGCGAATGAGGGTGTTGGTGCACCGCACAGCGAAGCGTTGAGCTCACGTCATTCTCCGCCGCGTCGCGCGCGACCATGGGCGCCGCGAGCGACGACGAGGGCGAACCGACCGCATACGATGAGGTGCGCGCGAGAGACGTGCGATCTGTCGTCGCGTGACGGCACGAGACGACTGATTATTGATTATTGATGACGCGCTGCGGGTGATAATCTCGTCGTTCGCGCGCGTGAAACTGACGTGAGAGTGTTCGTTGTCATCGCACATGCGTAGGAACGCATAGAGGTGGATGGTGCACCGGTGAGCGCGGCGCCGAAGCGGGCGGCGATGTCGAGGAGGTCGACGTTGGATGGTTTCGTGGCGCGGTTTTCTTGGTCGCGCGATCCAGCGGCGTTTGTTGTCGGGAGCGTGTCGTTCGTGTTCGTCCTCGCACTGTGCATCGCGGCGATGACGACACCGAGTGCGCCTAAGCGTGGTACGCGCTCGTATGTGTCAAGCGCGCACGGTCGCGTAGCGGTGCGCACGGGCTTGGAGAACGCGCCGACGCCAGACGCCACGCGGCGCTGGGCGGCGCTCGACGTGCCTCGGCAGTGTTTGAGCCCGCGCGTATCCCCAACGGCTGTGATTCCGGGATTGGAGTTGCATGAAATCAATGGCGAGCGGGCATTTTATTTAACCAAGGATGCGAAGACGACGTCGTTGATTAAAACTGAGGACGAGCTCGAGGAGGTGAAGGAAGTGAAGGAGGAACTCGCCGAAGCCAAGGTTGAAATGAAGGAGGCAGAGAAAGACTTAGAATTGCAGATTGAGACTGAAGAAGAGGAGTTGAAGATTTTAGAAGATAAGACGGGCAAGACGAATCCGCAGGTGAAGGGGCGAAAGTTATTGGCGAATGAAGACGAAGCACCGATTGCAAACAAGAATGCAGCGTTGACGTCATCGTTGACCAAATTTACGGAGAGCACTGGAGGCATGGTACGTCGATTCAAGTTTCAAAATCCGTTGCTCATTCAAGGTATGGATTTATTGCGCGATGAGTGGATGCGCACGGCGACGACGGAGAACAAAATGTTGTATCACATAGCAAACATCACCGGCTATGACGCGAGGTGTCAATTTAAGACGATGCAGTGCGCGGATATGGCGCAAGATTTGCTCGCTCGCGCGCTCAAGGCGGATGCCGCAGCAGTTGTGAACGAAAACTCTAGTCCCGAAGAGCTCAAACGGTTATCGGAAGTATTGATCAAGTACACTAAGGATCCTCGAACAAAGTACGACGCTGCAAAATTGCCTTCGCTTGGAGGCGCACCAAAGAGCATGGGCACGTGCGCGTGGACGACTGAGGCTGAGTACAATCCGAAGACTGGTGAGCGCTACGATCGCACAGTGAGTCGTTTCGCTTCGGCGATCGACAATCACGACACCGCTGTGTATTGCTCGATGAACACCGAAAAGAAGTATTGCAAATTTACCCGCCTCTCAAGCGACGGGCCGTTGGATGAAATTACCGTCAACCTCGACGAGCAGAGCTACGAAAACGCGCGCGCCGTCGGTCGTCTCATTCACGATTCGTTATCTGCCGATATAGAACTCGGATCGAACGTCATTGGCTGGGGTTATCGCGGTGATCCGTCGCCGGCGTTTATTTCTTTACTCATGCTCATTCGCTCCAACCGGTGCACGCGCGTGGACGTATACGGCCAACCGGGTGTGCCCATCGATTGGTACAACAGCGCCCAAGGCTATGCGCACATGGTTGCCGTTCCAGGATCCACACCAAGAGACCGCGAGCTCTCTCGCGTGCTGCTCCAGGAAAAATTCTTCTACCGCGCGTTGATGCACCACGGAAAAATGTGCTTCTTTAAGTAGTCTGGCGTGGGTTGATAAATATATTACAATTTCGCGCATTCCTTCGCCGCCGCCTCGAGCAGAAACCTACTTCTTATCCGTCTTCGGTTCAATCCCCGCAGCCTTGGCGTAGTGATCCGTGACGGATTCCACGTTGCACCCGTACGAGGCGTAACACGCCTCCAACTTGGCGCCTTCCAAACCTTCGCATTCCTTAATCGCCTCCTTCACGTCGTTGTAATCGCAAAATCCGTCATCGCCACCGCCACCGACGGTGAACTTTTCCGCCAAATCCTCCGATGCTTTCGTCACGCGACCTTCGTTCTTTTCCGCGCGCGCGACGACGACGGTTCTCGTCGAGTGTTGATTCGCGATCGGCGATCGCGTCGCGCCGATCGCATGCTTCGGTGCGCACGTCGCGCTCGTCATCGTAAACATGTGTGTGTGTGTGAGGTAGAGAATCAAGAGGTGTGCGTGCGTGTGCGTGTGCGTGTGCGTCGCGCGCGGTGTCGTCGCGTGCGTGGCGTGGGCTTTGCCGCGTCGAGAAGTCGCGTCAACGAGGTAGTTGTCCTCGTCAGCATTTGTCGAAAAAAGCGCGGCCGCCAAATGATTATTTAAAATCGACTAAGTCTTTCGCTAATAGGCCGCCGCGGGGCGTTTGCGGCGATGGCAGCGGAGGTGGCTTTGCAATCCACGCGGTCTTCGGCATCGATGACGGCGAAGTGGTGTTCGATGAGGTACGCGCGCGCGTCGTCGGGCGTCTCAAAACCGAGGACGCGTGAGACGAAATCGACCGGGACGGTGGGCGCGTAGGCGCGGAGCATGGCGCGTACGGCGTCGTGGCGCACGCTTGGAGCCATGATGTCCATGAGATACGCCCCCATGCGAGCGACTTTGGCGTATGAAGCGAAGAAGCGGTGGAAATTGCTCGAGGCTTTGGCTTCGCAGACTTCGAGCGCATGGGTGACGAATGGGTGCGTTTTCAGCGCCTTTGGGACGTCGCGTAATTCTCGTAGCAGAGCTTCGCTACGTTCGCTCTTCGAACCTGCACCGGCGGCGTAAAGTAAACGATACGCGGTGAATTCTGCGATGTCATCTGCACCTGGGAGAGAGGCGATTTCGACGCTCGATCGCTTGCGATCGCTAAACGAGCGCTTTTTGGATTTCTTTTTCCCAGCGTCGATGTCCATGCAGTTCGCCTCCATCACGCGCTCGAGCGCGGCGGCGTGAAGTGATTTCAACACCGCCTGGCATTGATTATACTCGGCGTGATCAGCACACTCGAGCGCGATGCGCGCATGCGTTTGATATACTTGAGTCACCAATTCGCCATCCCGAATGTGCTGCACAGTTAAATCTTGTCTGATGGACTTGAGCTGATCTTTGACGTACTCGTAATCCCCATTCGCGGTCCATCGTTGCTTGACTAATTTCAATGACTCAACGAGCACTTCAGGCGGGCGCACAGTGGCCATTGAGGGTGCCTCGGTGAGTCGGAAGTACTTTTTCTCCAACGCCAAATTCGTGCCAACCGCCGAAGCGTCGCGCTTCTTCATCTCTTGCATTGTAGGCGTGTTCCGTCCGCTCTTGGACGCCTCGCTGGCAAACTTCGCAGCTTCTTTGGCGAATCGGTGCGCGCGATCCATTCTCGCGGCGTGCTCTTTTGATGTCGGAGCTTCTACGCGTTCGTACAACGTCTTCTTTCGCTTTGGCTCTGGCGCGTCTGCGTCGTACGCCGCCGCGCCCTCGAACCGTACCGATGGCACCGCACCGTACGCCGCAGTACTTTCGTAACCAACAACATTCGCTGCGCCGTACGGCGACGCGTTCACGCCAAACAACGGCGGAGGAGGCGGAGGAGGCGGAAGAGGCGGACGCCCGAGCGCAGTCGACCCCATCGCCGCTGCCTTCGCGTAAGACGTCGTCGGCGCTCCCGAACGGCTTTGCGCCTCCAACATCGCGCTCGCGCGCGCACATCGCTTGCGAAGTTCCTCTGCGAGCACAGTTTTCGTCTCCTCGTCGTCGTCTGGACAGTTGAGCAGCGCTTTGGCTAATTTGGCCAATGCCCGGCGCTCCTCTTTGGGCATGGCTTTGAGCGCGTCGACATCGATGTCGTCCATGATTGGTCGATGACGCGCTACAGCGTAGACCACGAAGCCGGCGGTGTGAACGCAGGGCCACGCGCGCGAGGGTTCACTCGCGTGTTCTAGGGGCTATGAAGCGCGAGTCGGCGAATGAAGCGTCGACGCGAGCGTTTGAGCAATTGACCATTTGGTCGATGACAACTACAAAGGGCTAAAGCATGGATGCTTTGCGCTATCTATCTATACTTCTAAGATTTCGACACATCTACACATATTGGAAATCAATCAGCGATTGGTGCGTAGGATGTCAGCCAAGCGTCGAATGCGCGAAAATTCGACGTCAGCCTCGCTCGCTTCAGCGATAAACTCTTCCAAATCCTCCAATTCATCCACGTCGCGCAATCTCGGCAACGCTGTGACATTCACAGATAATCCCTCTCGCGCGCAACCGGCGAGGCAGCATTCGAGCGTGTTCGGCGTGCTCCATTGAACGCCTTCAAAAGCGCGCCGGAGCGCTTCGTCTACGCCACGTCGAGCGGCGACGCAATAAAATCCACCATCACGCGCTGGGCCAAACACCACGTCGACGGCGCATCCTCGGCTCGAGTCAACATCGGCACCTTGTGTCAATAGCGCGAAGCACTGTTCGGCGTGCGCGGCACAAAAGTTTGGAATGTCTGTCCCGGCGACGCACGCGACGTCCGCGCCGTCGGAGAACGCCTCGCGCAACGCCTCCGTCATGCGCACGCCTAAATCGTCCACATCCGCTTGCGCTCGAACGCATGGCACGTGTTCGGACCCAGTGTCTTCGAGCATGCGCGCGCATTGTGCGCAGTCGGCGCTCGAAGCGCACGAGAAGACTACTCGCGCGCCTCTGCCGTAGAGCGGTTGCACGCGCGCGACGACGAGGGCGACGAGTTCGCGGTAAATGGCTGCCGCAGCGTCGAACGATGCGAGCGCTCGACCGAGACGTGTTTTACATTGCCCCGCGATCGGGGCGCGGCCGAAGAGAATGAGCACTTCGCGAAGCGGCATGTCGCGAAGTGACGACGACAAACTTTAACTACGGTAAACTTTAACTACCGGTACGGTACCGGTACCAACGTAATAAATTCTACATTCCACAACCTACCGGTACATATGGTGTTATCGGTATCATAGCTTTGCGCGCGCGTTTAATGCCTGGGCGATGGCAGCGGCGGCGGCTAAACCGCTCGTCACCGCGCCGCGCGCGTTGGGTTCGGCGCACCAATCGCCGACGGCGTACACGTCGCCGGATTGTAAATACTGTTTAGACTCTGCGCCTTTGGCAATGGACGTCGGGAACGCCGCACCCCATCGGTGTGCGCGTGAGTATGTGATTTCTAATGGTAATCTATCATCAGTAGATTCACTACCAGTGGTGTTGGCTGCTTCACCGGCGCGTAACACGTCGAGAAGAGCCTCGCTCATGCGAGATGTGGCATCCGTGAGCCAGTCTTCGTGCGCCGCCGTCCCGACGCGCGTATCCATCGCTGCGCGCGAAAGCACTGACGCAGCGTATGCATCCGTTGAATGCGCCACCCAACAATGCGTGTCACGCACGCGCCCAGGCTTGCTCGATTCGTTTGCAATCCAAGTGAGCGCCTCGCATCCGTCTACGTCGGCGCCGACAAACGGCACTTGAGCTTCTCGATTCAGGGTCACCATGAGCGCCAGCACAGGCCTGGAATCCACGCCTTGCATCGCACGCGCAATGTCTGGAACATTGAGCGACTCAATCGGCGGTCGCTCGCCGTACGCACGAATCACTCGCTCGGAGGCTAAGTTCTTATCCGCCAACACGACGACGCGATAGCCGCTCGACGTCTTCGCGTCGTCCCCGTCTCCAGGCACTGCGCTTTTATAACGCACACTAAAACACCCCTGGGTGTCGTCACTATCATCAATATCAAATCCCACCACGCGAGCGCTCGTGAACACGTCCACACCCGCATCTTTCGTCGCCGCCTCGCACGTCGCGCCAAATCCCAAATCGCCCACGAGCCGGTCGCCGGTTGACTTTAATTCCTCTACAAACCTCCCCGTGCGCGCATCAATCGCCCCGAACGCGCCATTCATCCATGGTTTAAAATATCCTTTCGCTAACCCTTCATCAACATACGCATTCCACGCCGACGCATCGTCGCCGCTGTCGCGTTCGATGAACCGCGCGCCGTGGTCCCACCGCGCGCCGTCGCTCGCGCCGCGCGCGCTCGCGCGCCCACCCAGCGCCCGGCCGCCATCAAACACCACCACGCGCTCGATGCCAAGACGTTTGAGTTCGCACGCGCACGCAGCGCCCGCGAGACCGCCACCGACGACGGCCACTGAGGCGTGCGCGCGCGTCTTTTGTCGCTGCAGCGTCAGCATCGTCGACGACGATGACGACGACTTTCCCGGCGTGACGCGCGCAATGGCGCGTCGCACGACCGCAGACGCGCGGTGCATGTGCGACGCGTGCGTGCGCGGAGAATGCGCGCGCGGCGGCGTGCGCGAGAGCGCGGCGCGCGGCGCGAAGTGACGTCACTGTGCCGCGCGCAAATTTCTTTCATCATCGACATGGAATCCATTCGCAACTGGGCGGGTGGGTACGAACGCGTGGGCGAGGTGAACAAGGTGCGTGCGCGAGTGCGAGACGCGCGCCACGCGCGGTCGCGCGCGCTGGGCGCGCTTCGGGCGCGCGCGGCGCGTGGGTTTGTGTGTGAGCCATGAATTGGGTGTTGTTTGCGGATTTCATTCGCGACACGTAAATCTCGCGCGCGCGTTCGTGCGCGTGACGTTGACTGACAAGGATATGTCGGCATCTTTTGGTATCGCTGTTGTAGGGTCCTCACGCGCATGACACGTCGTCATCACTCGGTTTAGAGTCGTTGAAGAATGGATTGACGTCGTCGTTGCGGGACGCCGCGGACGTCGCGGCGGCCACCGTGGGTTGGAAGTTACCGAGCGCTGACGGCAAGGCGACTCCTGCGCACATGGGGAATCACCAGAAGCCTCCGACGCCGGATTGGAACACGCAAAGCCCTGGGGATCGGGAGCAGAGACGACGGGAATCGACGTCGAACGCGTACGAACGCGTCGGTTCCGGCGGCGACGCTCCGCCTTCGTTTGGTGGGAATTCCAAGCACGATATGAATCTGGGGAATAAATATGCGACGAGTTACTCTTGGGATAATCCACCGCCCAAGCCCAAGGCGGCGGGCGAGAGCGACGACGAGGGGGGCGATGAGAACGGTGAGAAGGCTAAAAAATCTGCGGCGGAGATGTTTGGCATGGATAAAGAGCCGAGTAAGAAAATGTTGAAGAAGAAAGCGGCGCGCGCGAAAGAAGCGGGCGCTTTGCACGCGGCGGTGGCGAGTGGTGATTTTGTCGATGCCCGCGAGCTCCTCGAGCTCGGTGCGAACGTGGATGAGGGAAAGTCTTCGGACGACGCGACGACGCCGTTGCTCGTCGCAGCGGCTAAGGGACATGCAGACGTGGTTAAGTTATTGCTCAAATATGGCGCCAACTTGTATGCCAAGGACGATTGCGACAATAACGCTTTGCACGTGGCGTGCTCGAAAGGGCACATCGCCGTCGTCGGTCGCTTGATCAAATCAGACGTCGATTTGAGTGTCAAAGCTGGTAACGGCGCCACGGCGCTGCATCTCGCCGCGAGAAAAGGCCACGACGACGTCGTGGAATTATTACTCGACAACGGCTGCGACATTGAATGCACCGATTCCAAGGGCGCTACACCATTACACGCCGCATGCAGTGGCGGCTACGAAGACACCGTAGTGTTGTTGCTCAAGCGCGGCGCCAGCCCGCACGCGTGCGACGCCAAGGGGAAAACACCCAAGCAAATCGCCGCCAAGAAGGGACACGACGATTGCTCAAAGATTATCAAGCGTGCGGTGAAGGATTTCGAAGCCAACGCCGCGGCAGCAAAGTCCATGGCTGAAGAGCGCGAGAAGCGCGCGATATTAAAGGCGCGTGCGGAAGCAGAGGCACAACTGGAGGCGCAAGGACTGGCAAACATTGACGTCCCAGTCATCGAACCCGCCGCCGCGAACGCAGAACCCGAACCCGTTGCCGCACCCGTTGCGGTCGAACCCGAAGTGGACGAACAGCCGCAAGAAAAGTCCCCGTCCGATGAATCCCCTGCGGTGCAAGAGCAGCAGCAGTAAACTACTTGGTACCTGTAATGTAACATGAAAACGATTTACGACGTCGAGGCATGTGACGCGCGAACCACACAAACTCACATGGAATGCCAACCATCGTCACGGTCAACGATAACAGCGGCATCGAGCTCGCTGGTATCGATCGCGGTCCTTCATCTGTGACGTCGGAGGTGACGTGTAGAATATGTTTCGAAACCGTGGCACCGGACGACGCCGCGCGCTTCGCGTGTGATTGCAAAGGTGTTTCTTGTCACGACGCCTGTGCGCGGCGCTGGTTTACTTCTCGGGGCGATGATACGTGTGAAATTTGTCTGAAGCGGACGAATATATTACAACACGAGCTTTCTGAAGATGGAACGTCCTCATCGAGGCGTCGTCGTAGCTGGTTGGTGCGCAAATTATGTTGCTGCTTGAGCGACGGAGACGAAGAAGACGAAGCGTCCATGTCATTGTTTGATTTGTTCGTGTGTGCTTTCGTCGCGTGCGCAATATCATTTGTTGCGTTCTTCTCAATACTTGAGTTCGACGCACTGCGATCGATCACGATGGCGTACGCGATGGCTGTCGCCATCGTTCTTGGCTGCGCGCAGTTCCTTTTGCCTTTAAGGCGGCTCGGATTTGGTCGTAGACAACAATGCGAGTGTGCGTACATGTTCGTCGCGATGATGATTGTGACCCATCAGCTTGCATTTGCGCTCAACTTGTCGAGAGTTAGCAATCAGCATTTACGAAATCTCTTCGCACAGAGGCTCACGTTTGCGTTATGCGTCTCCACTGTGCTTGTCCCTCAAGTCATCTTGCTCTTGGCGTTTGTGTTGCACGCGAGTAATCGAGCAATCAACGAGATTCGCTACACGTAACGACGAAAAGAAAAAATAAGAAAAAACGTGATAAAAGAAATCATGAACGAGCGCGCGCGTGCGCACTTTCTTAGCAATACGTTTTACAATTCCAATGTTTTACACGCCTTGTCCCGGAACCACCGCGTCAACGCCGACGACCTTCTCCATCGTCGTCCTCCTTCACGAACGCCGGCACGCCCTCCATCGCCCCCCGCGACGCTTCATACATCATATAATTACTCAACCCGCGCACCGCCGCCTCGCGCTGCGCCCCAATCTTCTCCACATCCGTCTCCTTTTGATTCGCTCGCCACGGCGCGCGCACCGTCGCGCGCAACACGTCTCGCGGGTACCCTTGCTTCGCCGCGAGCAAATCCGCCAAGCGCATGCAGTCGCGGTAAAGCTTCAGCGGGTTGTCGAGCAAGAATTGCATCGGGTTCGCGTTGTTCGGCGGCATCGCGCGTCACGACGAACGACTGCGTCGCGCTGTGGCGCGTCATTGTCCCACGCGCATTCGCAGCGAGAACATCGCGCACCATGTACGTCCACCGACGCGAACGAACGCGCGTGCGCACGTTTCAACAACGTTCGTGACCGCCGCGCTCGCGCGCGCGTTCGCCGACTGCGAGCGTGGCCGAGATGGAACAGATCGATGATGTGATCGGCGGCGGCGGCGCTGGGTGGTAGGGCTGTCGTGCGAAAACGGACACTAACCGCGACGATGCGTTCTCGCGCGCAGGTATTTGATGTATTACATGAACGAGAAGGGTGAGCGGGTGTATACGCTCAAGGTGCGTGGCGAAACGTGCACGCGAGCGCGGCGTGTGGGTAGAGACAGGGAAACCACTGGACGCGAGAGAATTGTCGCGACCGCGGCGTTTATTCGCGCTTTCGCGATCGATAGTGAGACTGACGTGTACTTGTGTGCTTGTGTGCGTCGTAGAAAACTGCACCGGATGGTTCGCCGACGCAATCGGCGCACCCGGCGAGATTCTCGCCGGATGATAAGTTTTCCAAGCAGCGCGTGGCGTTGAAGAAGCGTTTCAATTTGCTCCCGACACAACAACCCGAAATTGAGTTGTAGGCTTTTCTAGAATTTTTGATGTATGATAAGATGATGATATGTAAAAGATGACGATAAAAGTGAAAATGCGCGCTCTCGCTCGCGGTGCGTTAAAAAGTTGATAAATTACGACCTCTGGCGTTTTCTTTGTTTTTACATGAAATCGAGGTCTCGCGAGCGACTGCGTTCTACTAATACGACTAGCAACAGCACTTTTTCGATTTGCTCGCACTAACACTTTCCACCACGGGTTGCGACGATGACAGGCGCGCCGAGGACGATCTTTGGTTAAATGATGCCAAGTCGGGCGCGCACAGCTCTTCGGAAGCGTCAAAAAAAATGTCAAAGATATCCTTCGTACTGCTCTCCCGACGCAGTACGCCTGGCGCGGATCCAAAGTCGGACGCTCTTCCAGCGATGCGATCTCTTATCCAGCGCTGCGTCGCCCCGTGTGCGCCTTGTAAGCCGTATTCCGCCTCCGGCTTTCCAATGTCTGCCTTGGAGCAGCACACCATCTCCTTACGCAGCGTCACGCCTTCGCCCAATCGATCCATCAGCTTGGTCCACATTTTATCGCCGCTGCCGTAAATGTGCACCTTGGCTACTGTTTTTGCGTCTAAGAACTGTTTTACCACGGCCCACACCATGGAGAAGATTTTCGGAGCGTTGATGATGTACGCCGCGTACAATCCCTCCGGGTAATTATCCTGCGCCAGCGCGCTCGCCTTCTTCACCAACGCTCGAACATCGGAGGAAAACCCACTGAGAGTTAAACCTTTTAAATCCCATACGTTAATTACTTGCGTGATTGCATCTCCCGCGCGCCTCGACGCTTCTGGAAACACCACGCTCGCTTGCCATTCGAGCGTTTGCACTTGGCTCACCAAAAACTCATCCGTCGTCATATTTGCCAGGATCGTATCCCAAGGAATCGCCGCCGTGTGTTCTAGGTACACCGGATGCCCCGTCTTTCCAAATCCACAGTAAAACGCCGGAATCTCTCTCACGTGTCGCAAATGCTCCGCGCTGATCGGCGTCTCTAGACACCGGTCGACGCCGTTCGCCTTGCGCCACTCCAACGTCTTCGTCAACATCTCGTACGACTTCTCCGCCGTCTTCCGCGCTCGAATAAACTTCAAAATCGCTCGATCTTCCCCTCCACATTCCTCATGCGTCATCGTCGACGGCATCGCCAGCCCATCGCGCTTGAGCCACGCCTTAATGTTCGCCATCGATTCCAGCTCCTTTGGTGTTGGATCCGGATACGACGGCTCTTTCGAGCACGCATCGCACGCGACGTCGCGCGCGACGTCGGCATCGCCCGACATCTCCGACATCCCGCGAACGCCACGACGCGCGGCGCGACGCGTTCCGGCGCGTTCTGCCGTTCGTACATCCGATGGCGCGCACTTTGTATTCCCCTGGCCCAATACATCGACCAATCATGACCAGGGGCGAGCATGTCACGCCATCCAAAAACTTTAAATCTTTGAAACCATCATCCATCCAACGTCGACACACATCCGCGCGCGCGCCTGCGCGGTCGCACGCGACCGTCGCGCGTGGGCGTCGCCGCGCGCCCAGGCACACGCCATGGCGAGCGCCGAGGCGCGCGACGCCCTCCGCGCGCTTCAAGCGCAAGACTCCAACGCCGTGTGCGCGGATTGCGAGACGAAGAACCCACAGTGGGCCTCCGTCTCGCACGGGACGTTCGTGTGCTTGGAGTGTTCGGGCGCCCATCGCGGGCTGGGCGTGCACGTGTCGTTCGTGAGGTCGGTCGGGATGGATTCTTGGAGCGACGCGCAGCTGCGGAAGATGCGTGCGGGCGGGAACGGGACGTTGAACGCGTGGTTGGCGCAGCACGGCGTACCAAGGACGTGCGATATAAAGTCCAAATATAATTCAAAGGCGGCGGAGGTGTTTCGGGATCGAGTCAAGGTGATGGCGGAGGGTGGGAAGTGGACGGCACCGGCGAGGGTGGAGCGGGGACCGGCGCGGTTTGGGGACGATGCGCGGGTTGGCGGCGGCGGCGGTAGCGCGACGTCGCGTGGACGCGGTAACGCCGCTCGAGGCGGTGGTGGTGGTGATGATTGGGGATGGAACGACGGTGGTGGACACTCGTCGGGGTCGGCGCGTCCGGGGCAAGAATACACGGCTTCGGATTACGCGGCGAGCGCGTCACAAAAAGATGCCTTCTTCGCGCGCCAGCAGCAGCTCAACGCGTCCAAACCCGAAGGTTTACACCCGTCGCAAGGTGGTAAATACGTTGGTTTCGGCTCTGGTGGTCATGGCCCACCGAAAAAGGAGGATGATCTCGACGCGTTTATCGGACAAATTTCGAGCGTCACGTCAAAGCTCGGTTCGTTTACGATGCAAGCGGCGAATCGAGCCGCGCAAGCGACATCGTCCATCGTGAGTAACGTCCAGGACGGTGATTACGATGTTTTACAAGCGCGTGCTTCGCAAACGGCGAGCGTGGCGGCGAGTAAGGCAACGGAACTGGCGCAACAAGGTTGGGGATTCTTTAAAAACGTCTCTGGACGAGCGTTGAAATCCATCGAGAGCTTGACGAGCGACATTCCAACCACTGGTTTCGACGATCAACAGTACGGCAGGCAAAGCTCGAGTGGCGGTGGCGGTGGCGGATCAAACTCTTGGGGTGGGTGGAACGATGAGCCGCAACATCAAGACCCCATCGCAGCGCAACGCGACGACTTTTTTGCTCGTCGTCAAACTGAAAACGCCAGCCGACCGTCGCACGTGCCGCCGTCGCAAGGAGGCAGGTACTCCGGCTTTGGGAGCGGTAGCACATCGAGCTTACAAAGCAACACGTCTTATGCGTCTGCGCCATCGCGATCGGCGCCGTCGCGTCCGGCGCAAAACCCTTCGCGCACGAATTCAGTGTCCAATTCAGACGACTGGGGCGTCTCTGACGACGAAGACGCGCCCGCCGCGAAAGACGCGAAAGACGATGACGATGGATGGGACGATGACGACTGGGGGAAATAGTTCTAGCTAAATGTTGGTTCATATCACTTTATTCATTCACACAGATCATCCATTCTCTCGCCGCGCATAGAATAACAGAGAGTAAATTTTCATTCAACGCTTTAAAGAGTCTACGTGCTACGTTCTACTACGTCAAGGCCACGGTATCGTCATCGTCGTCACCACCTACGGCACCGGGCATGCCATCGGGAATTCCCGCATCATTTGCCTTGCGTTTCTTCAAACCCTGCCCCCATTTACCACTCGGCGCCGCGGGCGCGGGCGCCGCGGGCGGCGGCGGAGCGCTAGGTGGAGCCCCCGGTGGAGCGGCGGGCGGGCGCGGGGGCCCACCCGGCGGTGGCATCGGCGGCGGTGGCGCACCCGCGGGCGCAACCGGCCCTTCAGGGAGCGCTAATCGCTCCTCCTTCTTCGCCGTGTGCTTCGGTGGCGGCCCAGGCGGTAACGGCGGCGGCTTAAACGTGTCGTCCACCGGCGCTCGAGGCGCCAACGCCAACTGTTGTTGTTTCATATATTCTCGCTGCTTAAACGACAGCGCACCGTGTAAATGCCCTGGCTGGCCAATCAACGCCGCCTCTTCCACCGGTGGAGGCGGCCCAGGCGTCTTCACGTGCCTAAACCGACACAAAGGCCCGTGTATGCAAAACCCGAGCTTGTACATGTTACAATCCTTCACATCCTCCAACGAGTGCTTATACGGACAATCCGGCTCTTTACACTCGCCGTACTTTGCATAAAACCTACACGTAGGCATGCGCGACTTGTCAAACTGATGCAAAAACCCACACGCGTTGCCCTTCATGCACAAATTACGCAACCAGTGCCGGCACACCGTTTGACGGTAATTCTTACGACCGCGCTCGTTGAGCTCAGGCGGCGGCGCCTGCGGCTGCGTATCGTTCGCATCGAGCTTGTCTTCAAAGTCGAAATCGACGTCGAAATCATCGTCCATCGTGGCCTCGCGTCGCACGCACGCGCACCCACCGTGCGGCCCGGTGTGGCGCCAAAAAGATTTTGAGATCGATCGCGCCACACCATGGCGCCAGCGAGCGCGTCCAGCGCCGCGGCGATGACGACGACGACGGCGATGTCGCGTCGAGGCGTCAATCTCGCCGCCGCGATCGCCGCGATCGCACCCGCGCCGCGCGCGAGCGCGAGCGCGACGACGACGCCGACGTATGCGCCATTCGCTGGGAAAGCTTCGGCATCGATGGCGTTCGAGCACCCGGCGTCGTGGGTGCGCGCGATCGACCGCGCGTACGATGGAGGGAAAGTGCCCGCGAACGGGGCGACGGTGGTGATGATTGGTGATTTTAAGACGATCGATACGATTTCGGTGCGCGTGGAGCCGCTGACGGGGACGGCGAAGGCGATGTTGGCGGAGAGCGACGGGAGCGCGCGCGCGGTTGCGGAGGCGTTAACGGCGAGCGAACGCGCGAGCGTGGATGCGAACGCGGCGTTTGGGGTGATTGGTGGCATTGAGAATGGTCGAAGTGGTACTATGGCGTTCGAGTTACTCGGTGATGCGAGCGAGCGCGTCGATGCGAAAACGGGACGCAAGTATTATCAATACGAATATTACACCGACGTCTGTCGGGCAAAAATTGAGGAGGCTTTAGGTGGTGAAAAGATGTGTATCGGACCGAAAGGCGATATACTGGATAGTATTCAACGGCGGAGCAAAATTGCGGTGACGTTCGTGGGGGACTCGGCGGTAATTTTACACGCGAGCGCGGTTGCCTCGAGATTCGAGGAAGTGAGAGACATTATGGACCGCGCCGCGAATTCATTCGTGCTTCTCGAAGTAGTTTAAATGCTAACAATGATAACAATTCTATATGTAGTGTGTTGTAGTACCAGCGGTGATTTATTTCTTCTTGTTGCCCGCAGCAGCGGCGGACATTTGTTGTTGTTGCCACTCAAGCGCCATTTTATTGACAGTTTCACCCATGGCGGAGCCGTTTGCGATGACCGTCGCCTTGCCCGTATCTGCAGTCGTTCGTGTGCACGCGCCGTAAGATTCTCCGAGACAAATCTCGAGCGACGTTGGGTATTGTTTTATCACCTCAAACGCGCGCTTGAGTTCGAAACAGTCGGAGAACAATCCATAATTGCCAAAGACGTAGACTCCGAATCTCGCGCGTGAAAGCGCCACGACGAGACGACGAACGTCGCGTAAATGTCCCACAGTCTTACTACGCACTAACGAAAGTAATACAAAATCGTTTTGCTGTCCTTGATACTTATCCACCGTCTCCACCTTGGCTGGCGCGCCAAACAATGGGTGATTCGTACACCGTTGGTTCACGACGTCGCGAATCAAATTTTTTTGCCCATTGTACGTCGTCAAAATCGTAATCTTCTCCGCCGGATATCCGCACATACGCATGTACTGATACACGCTGACGATGTATTCAGCCTCTTCGAGGTTTTGGTAGAAGAACGCAGTGGGCGTAGACTCTTCCCCGCGCACGTCGACGAATTGCAACGGGTGCGAGAACCCGGCATTCGCGAGCGCGTACGCTCCGGTTTGCGTATTCGGCAAGTCGCCCAAATTCGTATACCTCCAGTTGTACAGCTTGGCGATTTCGCTGCGCGCGCGACCTTGGGCGTCGAGCTGCATGTACGGCGTTCCGAGACGCACAAAGCGTGTGAACATGGATTGATCCATGTTGCAATACTTTTGAAACGCCATGTGCTTCACGACGGGTGGAAGTTGGTTGTGGTCGCCAATCATCACGACGCGCTTGAGTCTCGAATGCCCGTCTTCGTTCTTCTGGAGTAACATTGGGATGAACGATTCGATTTCTAAAATCTGTGCACCCTCTTCGATGACCAAGTTGTCGTAGCGCAAACTTTGCTTGATGAAATCGTGGCGTTTCAACGCGGCGTGCGTGCACGTCATGGCGATGATTTTTGCGTGCTTGGTGAGCAAGTATTCCGAACGGTCGCCCGTCGTACGCAAGAGTTCAAACGCGCGGCATTCTTCGAGAGACGTGAACATCACACGCAAGTGACGCATGCATCCCTTGGCACGCTTGTAGTCTTCCTCCTTGTCTTTACCCAAGAATAACGGCTGGTTGGGTGCGTTTGCAAAGTAATCGTTAAACGGAAACGACTTTTGCACAAAGGCTGCGTCCTCGGCGGCGGCAAAATCCGCGGTGAACTTTTCCCATTTCGCCAAAATGTGAATCTTCCAAAAGTATCCCGCGGTTTCGCACGTATATGCGACGTCTTCTCCAACCAAACCGAGGGAATCGGCGAGCTTTTCGACTTCAGCCAGGATTTCTAGGCGTTGCGTGAGCATGGCGTTTACGCGCCCTTGGCGCGTGAAGTTGAGCTCGGTGTCCAAGTCGGCTTCGCCTTGACCGAGACGTAACATGTACTGTTCTGGGACGTCGCGCTGTAAGAGCTTCTGGAATAAATCATTCAGCGCCGCATTTGAATGCGTGATGAGCAACGTGCGCTGACCGGGCTCGTTGTGATACAAGCAGTGCATGATTTGCGCGGCGGTGTCCGTTTTACCAGTCCCTGGCGGACCGACAACCATAGTAAGGCCGGGATTCAAACCCGCTCGAATAGCCTCAACTTGTACCGGAGTGAATCTAACTTTGTTCAATTCGGGTTGATCTTCGGGGAACGGGCCCGGATCTGGAGGCACGTACGATTCAACTTGAATTTCATCCGCGCGCTCGTCTCCGGGCTTTGGAAACGTGACGCGAAACGGCGCGACGTGCTTCTTTGCCTTCGTCATCCATTTCACCTTGTGATTCGGAAACGACTGCACCAAGTGATCTTCGTCGAGAAACGTATCCTTGAAATCGATCGTATGCAATGCTTCGTGCGTGTTGAGTAACGCCGCCGCAGCAGGATCGCCGTAGCCCAAAAAGACGTCGTGAAGCCAATCAGGAACGGAGACATCAGTATTCATCAAGTCACGAATGCATGCAAGAATCGCCTTGAAGTTATTCTCTTTTGCCTCACGTCGGACGAGAACATTCAAGTTTCCGTACACGTCCTCGCCGTGACCTTCGCGTTGACGTGTGACATCCATTTGATACTGCGCTGCGTCCAACGCCAAGGTGAAGACGCGCCTCGTTCCCGTGACTTGCTTCTTTTCTTCGCCATCCTTTTCAGGTTGCTGGTTTCTCGCCCCATAGTCGTTCACAAATGTGCCATCTGCATCGCGAATATGAATAACTTCAGCGCCCCGAACATGGCGGAGACCAAAGTGCTCAGCCGGGTTTGTGCCTTCAATCGCGCTCGTTCCGGCACCTCGACAGTCCAACATAAAGACCACGTCGTGCATGCGCAGCTGGTCCCACTCCGCGCGCACATCCGGGCGCGCATTCTTCAAGTCTACGTGGACGTCAATGGTTACGCCCGCGGGTTTGTCTTCTCCAACGTTTGGTTTCAGCACCTCGATGATGGAGACGCCGCGGGGTAGAATCTCGGTCGCCATGCGCGCCCAGCCTTTGAACTGCGCGCGAACACCCTCGCCCGAGCTCACTGGTTGCATGCGCTTCATGACATCTGCGAGATCTTCACGAATTTCATATGTCGCCTCTAATCGGAACAAGTTGAAATTTCTCAGCAAGTAATCGTGCATGGTTAAGAACTGCAAGTTCAACTTCGGCAACGCCAGCGCGCCTTGACCGTCGTACGCTATGCTCGGGATGACGTTTTCATTCCACAACACCTCTTCATTAGGGTAGAGTGGCATGGAATTAATCATCTGGCGCTGGCTCTGGCGCTTCTCGAACGCGTTGACCATGACTTCGAGTAAAAACTTCGGATCCTGCGCCCAAGCGTCGCTCGGGTCAACCAAACGCAGTTGCGCCGTGACGAGCTTGCACAATTCATCCGGTTCAAGTACTGCGAGATGCTGAATCAAGTTTTTTCTTCGCTCTATACCGGCGCAATTACCAAGTGCGAGGTCTTTCAATTTTGGAATGTGCTTGAACGCCAAGCGTTGGAGTTGTAACAAACGGTCGTAATGCGCAGACGTAATGTCTTCATCGCTCAACGCAGCACCCGTGTGGTCATCGATTTCAAAGTTGAAGTAAAACGCAAACAAGTCAACCAACTGCGCGTACAATCGCCCGGCCGTTGCTGACGCGTGCAAGGGCACCATTCGAGCCTTTACCAACAATGCTTTGTCGCTCATCAACGTGCGCGTAAATCTACGAGTGGGGAGCTGCGCGAGCAAGTCGATGACCAATTCTATGAATCGTTCGCAGAAGCGCACCTTGTCTGCATCGACGGCGTCTTTATTCGCCACGCAGTCTGTGGCATACGTGACGAAATCATGCATCATGCGAACGAGCCAGCACGCCTCTTTACGTTCACTCACCGGCACGTGCGTCTCGCCGCTCTCTGACGCCTTTTTACTCGCCTTGGCTTCCTTTTTCATCATCTTCCCCCAATGCTTCGAAAGTACTTCGTGCTTTGACAACTCCAATTTTAATCGACCCTCACTGAGCTTACTCCACAACGGCAGCGACACTAACGGCAACGCCACACCTCGAATTACCTGCTTTTCTAGAGAAGAAAACGCGCGAATCGCAAACTGCACCACCGCCGTCTTCTCCACCACCGTCGCGCCCTCATACGCCTCCAACGCGCTATTGAATACGTTCTTAAATCCATCAACATCATCCTCGAACGCTAAAAACCCATCTACGGACTGCCTGAACTTTTCATTCACGATGTGTATCGCCGACAACGCGTGCGCCGTCGTGCACGCTTCGGCGTCCCGCGACCCGAGCGCGAGATACTTTTCCCCGTACCCCGCGGCATCCAGCGCCTGCACCGCATTCACGCTCGGCGCCACGCGTCCACCACCGAGCACATCGTTGTACACGGCGGCGACAATCGCGCCGTCGTACGCGGCGACGTTCCCGTTTGCGTCGCGCCAACGACGATTGACGGAAGATGAATCCTCGCCACCCTCGCTCTTTATCGATTTCTTTCGCGTCACGTTTGCCTCCGGCGACGCCGCGGGCGACTCGCCATCTCTCGCATCGCTCGCGTCCATCGCTTCGGCCTCGCCGTCGTCCGCAGCCGCATCTGTCGCGCCAGCTTTCGCGCGTTTTGTTCGCGCCGATCGTTGCCCTGGACTCGCATCTTCACGATTCGTCGGCGTTCTCGCGCGCGTCGCGCGTTTCGGCGCCATGTCTGCGCAGGCACGACGTGCACGCGTGTCACGCGCTCGTCCGTGCGCGTCGCTCGCGGGCGCCGGTCGATCGCTCGCGCGGAAGCGTCAGTTTGTGTCGTCCACGACACAGAGGCGGCTGCTCCCGCGCCACGCCATTCATCGGCACGCGACGCCGGCGTTCGCCCACCATGGCCACGCCTCTCGTCACCGGCTTAACCGTCGCCGCCGCCGCGCTCACGCTGCGCTCGGTGGTGACCACCATCGAGGCCTGGGCCGTGGCCGGACCGCGCGCGCGCGCGTTTTATCAAGGCGGATTCGAGCCAACGATGACGCGTCGCGAGGCGGCGCTCATCTTGGGCGTACGCGAGAGCGCGGCCAAGGCCAAGGTGATGGAGGCGCACAGACGAGTGATGATGGCGAATCACCCCGACGCGGGCGGGAGCGTGTTTCTGAGCACGAAGATCAACGAGGCCAAGGCGTTGTTGCTCAAGAAGGGTGGCACGTCGGCGTTGTAGCGGCTCGCGTCGTCTGACGCGCGAATAGAGGGACGCGGCGCGAGGCAGCGCGCGTCATGTGCGGTGGCGCCCACCGCGGCGCGAGGCGGTGCGCGTCGACGGGTGCGACGGGCGTAGTGATTGTCGAATTGTAAAACATGTTAAAGTCTAAAAGTCTGAGTAGACGCGCGTCACAACTCGAAGCAACGCGAAGATGTCAACTGCGGTCGCTCGCGCGATGACGCCGTCAGCGGTGCGCGCGATGCGAGCGTGTTCGCGCGGTGCGTCGAGGGCGAGCGTGTCGTGGACGCGCGTGCGGTCTATTTCGAGTGACTTTGGGTTGATTACGCGCGACGCGGCGTTGGATAACGGCGCCGACGTAGACGTCATCGTCGTCGGTAACGGGCCACTCGGGAGCGCCATAGCGCGGCATATCGCGAGCGAACACAGAGATAAATCGGTTGTAGTGCTCGACAGCGAGACGCTCACGTCGGGGTCGAATGATTTAGGGCGCATCGTGAGGCCGCTGGACGCCGAAGGACGAGACGACTGGACGGCGTTGAATTGCGATTCAATCGAAGCCTTCGAAAGCATGGAGCGCGAGAGCGGGATTGTATTTTTTGATCCTCGAGGGTCGATGTTTTTGGGGAGCGAGACGTTCGTGGAGCGTGGGGCGAGCCGGCTACGCGCGCGAGGCGTACCGCACGAACGCGCGTCGGGCGGCGGCTCTGAATTTGTCAAGACTTGGCCGTTTTTATCCGCTGAGGGCATTCCAGAAACATACCATGCGGCGTGGGACAGCGTGGGTGGCTATGTGAATCCGCACAAGATGCGTGCGGCACAAAACATGTTGATGCGAAAGGAGAACACGAACGCACGCGTGACGAGCGGGACGTGCGTTCGCGTGCAATCCAAGGGTGATGGCGACAGCGAACGCACTAGGGTGTGGATGAGCGACGGGAAAACTTATACGTGTGGTCTTTGTGTCATGGCGTGTGGGGCGTACACCGAAGCCCTGGCTCGCGAGAGTGGGTTATTGAGCACATCAGACACGTCGACGGGTGTCGGCTTGGGTGGAATTAAAATCTCACGACGCACCGTCGTTTTAGCCGAAGTTCTCGAGTCCGAAGTGAACACGGCGTTGGCATCGATGCCGACTATCAAATACGAAGTCCCGCAAGAAGTACTAGATCGCGCGCGCGTCAAATCCGCGACAGGAACGAGCGACCAAAGCCGCAACGAGGCGAAATCTGTGTACGTGCTGCCACCGATTTATTACCCGGGCCCAAATCCCTCGCCCGGATGGTACGTCAAAATCGGTGGTGGTCCGCAAGACTTTATGGACAAGTCAGGTGAACAGAGCTGGATACGTACCGAACGCGAGCTCGAGGAATGGATGTCGTCTGAAGGCGACGAAGTCGTCGCCGACCAGTTGCACGACATTTTGCTCCACATGTTCCCGAAAACAAATTTTCAGTGTTTAATCCCCAAGGCGTGCGCGACGACGACGACAGACGACGGCACGCTCGTGATTGAAACATTAGGTCCGGGTTCAGATGTTGTCGCCGTGAGTGCGTGTCAGGGCAAGGCGGCTGGCCCAGCGGACGCCATCGGGCGCCGCGTCGCGGCGACGTGCGCGACGCTGCTCGTCCCGTCGTAGTCAAAAAAAATCACCCTTTGGAATGGGTTTCCTTACAGCTGCTATTCTCTAGAAAATCATACATAAACACAATAAAAGTAAGCGTACAGTACTTGCGCGTGCGCGAGCTGACCTAAAAACATACTACCGCCGCCTCGTTTGAGGCGCCGCGCCCGACGTCTAAACGACCCCTCCGTCAGCCTTAGCGCTTCGGTTTCTCAATCCCCAGCGCCTCGCGCCACCGTTGATCGCCGTTCACACCGTCCCGGACGTCGCCAAGCATTGCGTTCAACTTGTTTGCGTTCGTCTTGTACGTAATGTCGCTATCTATCGTGCCTCGTTTGCGAATCATCTCATCCCGCGCTGCATCCCCGTCTGGATTCGTCGCGCTTTGCACCACAGTCGCCGCGCCGATGGGCACGACAACCATGGTGACGAATGCGAAAGCCGCCATAGATGCATTCGACGTCGACGTCGAGCGCACGATGGCGCGATATGCGCGCGAGTGTTCCCAAAGAAAACTCATGAGTCACGCGTCGCGTTGTGTGGAGACGAGAAGCTCTTCGTCGAATGTTACAAAGAATATCTACTGTCAGTACTTTACTATCGCGCTTCGGCGAACAACAGCCGGCTTTCACACATCAAAAATAGCGCGAGGAACACGCCGTAGACGCCGAACAGAGCACGGCTTAAAGTCTGCGGAAGTTCAAACTCAGTCGGGCTCACGACGCGGAGCATCGACACGCAGAGCATCGCCGTCATCAAACTCGCGATGCAGAGCAAGATTTCACCTTGCTTGACTTCGAATGGCACGTCGCCGAGGACGGAGGTGAGAAAAACAATCGCGGAAGACACGCCTACGCACAAGTTGAACACCGGACCGGCGAAGCACGCGACGACAGCCATGGATACTCTACCCGCTTTCGCGACGGCGTAGCAGCTCAAAAAATCACCAATCGAGTCTCCCCACGCCACGATGGATACACCTAATACTTCTTCATTGATGCCCGCAATCTTGCCAATAGCATCGACGAACATCGTGAGCTCGTTCGATGCTAAATGGAACCACGACAGCGACTGCAAAAACGTGAGCATGGCTATGAGCTCACCCGAGGCGAGCGGCGGCGGACCATTCTTGTACCTGACGTGCATGTATCCCGCGACGACGGCGGCGATGAGCACAGACACTCCGGCGTTACACGCCAAGCGCACCACTAATCCCGACGATGCGGCGATGAACTCGTTCCCGGGCGCGGATAAGAAGAAAAATGGCGCGCAAAATCCGAGCGTCATCGCGTACTCCTTCGTAAGAGGCACGGGCTGAATCACGGGCATGGTGAGCCCCATGAGCACACGCAGCGGCACCAAGACGTACTTTAGCTTCTTCTCGTGGGGGGTCATGTCCGCCGCCACGGAAGATAAGAAATCTTTATGTTTATTCACGCGCACGGCGCCCTTGTTGTCGTCCGGGCCGCCTTTTTCAGACGCCAAATCAAACAATGGCTCCGAGCGAGACGTCTTGTCCTCCTTGCCTTTGGAGCCGCCCTCTTCGAGCGACAAAGCTGTGGATGTGTCGGTGTCATCCTTGAACGAGACCAAACAAAAGTATACGATGTACGCCGCGGTAAGCCCGACGCCGTGCCACAACTGCAAGGTCCCGAAGCACATGATGATCATGAAGAATACGATTGACGTCGCAAACATCCCCGAACATTGCCCAAACGCCTCCTTGTTGACAATCACTGGCGTCGGAGACGACGCAATCACCGCGCCTAACACGACGGTAGAAATGAACAGTCCACTGCCAAGCGTAGAGCCGATAACCAAGTTCAAATCAGGTAACGTGCCTTCCGTTAACGATGCGATTTGCGCGTACAAGTCAGGAGCGCCATTCCCCAACGCCAACAACGTCGCGCCCGCGGCTTCGGGCGACAATTTCATCGCCGTCGCCGTCGTCTCCAAAGCAGGCACGAAGAACACCGACGCACACACCGCTAGGACGTACGCAGCCAGCACAATCGCACATAGAAACAACAACGTCGGCACAATTGTCCAATACCCCGAGCAATACGCCGCAGATAAGTACGCTTGTAACCTCCCCTCGCATGCCTCTGTCTCTACCACGTGCGTGCACTTTGCCTCGCGCCCGCCCTCGACTTTACTCGGTGCGCACGCATTACGCGCATTGGACGCTTTCGCGTGCTCAAACAAGTCCTTCAACGTCCCCGCACGCGTTTCCGCCGACGCGCCAGAGTAAAAGCTCTCCCTCGCCTTGGCGCGCGCTTGGTCGAACGCGCTCGGCGTCGACCGATACACGTACTCGTAATCATCATCGCCGTCATCATCGTCATCATCGGCGTCATCGGCATCATCGGCGTCGCCTCCCGCGCCAGTCTTCGCGCCAGCGTCGTCGTCGTCGTTCGAGGCATAATCGCCGTCGTTGTCGCCCGCGCTCGCCAACCCATTCGTCGCCAACGCCTCGCGGAACTCCTTGCCGTCAGCCTGCGCGGTGACCGCACGCGTCAACGACATGGCGATGATGCACGCGAGCGCGAGCGCGACGCGCGCGGCGCGAACGCGGCGCGCACGTGGACGTGAGCTGGTCATCGCGCGCGGTGTGGCGAACAATGACGACGACGGCGACATTGTGCGCCTCGTGGACTCGCGCGCTCGGGCCATGCGACCGTCGGGCGAGAACGGGGCGTCGACCTCACGTGTAGCGTCGCGTGCGCATCGCGCGGCGACGCTCGCGGGGCCGTTCGCGCGGGCGGCGAGCGCGAAACGTGGTGCGAATGGTTTAAAAGATGGTGCGGAACAGTCGGAACAGTTCCGCACGGCATTGGTGGCGCACGCCTGTGCGCATGGAATCGCGCGCGCGCGCGCCCAGAAGTGTCTGGATGAATTCTTATCGGCATATGGTTCGAGCGCTGGGCTCACGGTGGCGTTCGTGGGGGAGGGATTTGTGAGTTTTTGTGCAGACGCGGCGTCGGCGTCGGAATCCGACGACGAAGAAGAAGAAGATGACGATAGCATTGAAGATAGCGATGAAGACGACGCGAGTGGCGATGAAGACGGCGATGGTCATCACGATATCTCGGCTGGCATGCGTGGTGGGACGAGTGGAATGATAGAT
>Ga0255753_1000520_pt1 | contig 50149 bp, 59 predicted proteins | sample 041ome_10_FD_179953 | JGI IMG/M metagenome (GOLD analysis project Ga0255753, IMG submission 179953) | Coastal salt marsh microbial communities from the Groves Creek Marsh, Skidaway Island, Georgia - 041412US metaG (version 2) | ecosystem: Environmental > Aquatic > Marine > Intertidal zone > Salt... | reverse complement strand
TTATTGTTAAAAATCACGGCATACATTTTTATTTAAATCAAAATTATAAATTCCAATTGATAAGAGGAGTTGTTCACACTTTTGGCTTCTTATTTGTGCTCATGGGGATTTTAAAATTACCCTTATCAGTGGTTTATCCAGTCCTTTTTAGCTCACCTTTGATGCTTTTGATCATGTCTCATTTCTTTCTTAACGAAAATATCAATATAATAAGAATTTCAGCTATTATCCTAGGATTTTTTGGGGTTCTCATCTCCGCAGAACCCTTTGGTTCTAATGCGGTCTCCATAACAGGAATACTATTGGTGTTTATTGGGGCATTTTGTATTGCTTTAACAAACCTAATCACTCGCAAATATTCAGCTATCTCATCTTCATTTTCTGCCTCTTTTTTTAGTATGGTGATAAGTGTGATTGCCTTTTTATTTGCAATAAAGTTTTCTTTTATGCCCATGACATTTGTAGATCTATTACTCTCAATGCTTGGAGGCATAATCGCAGGTCTTGGCATAAGCTCTATTGTTTATGGTTCCAGGATGTTGCCGGCATCAATTTATGGAATGACAAGTTATTTTCAATTAATTTATGGAGTTCTATTTGGTTGGATTATATTCCAACAACTCCCTACTATGTTTAATTATATCGGAATTATCTTAGTATTCTCAGCTGGGATTATCTTGTTTGCCTTTGACAAACAAAAAGTATGAAGATTAGACTAGTTGTCCCTTTAGTCATCCTTCTAATTTTCTCTTATCTAATATTTATTTTTCCTTTTGAGATTATCTCATCATGGCTAGGCCGTTCTACTTCCTTACAAGAAACGATGATATCAACAGCTTTTGTATATTTAATCTGCCTTTACTACTTTCGATCAAAAAGTAGTAATAAAATTATCAAATTTTTTGTTTATGAGGGACTGGGAATAGGAACCGTATCTCTTTTTATAGTTTTTTTAATATTAATAATCTCATTAGTATTCGCCGTGAGCGAAAGCCAAAAAGTTTTTATTTTTTTTATAATCTTTTTTCCTTCTGTAATATTTGGTTTTTTAAATGCTAAAAAGGTTAGTGTAAGAAAACTTAAGTTTTCACATGCAAAAATTAAAAATAATTTTAGTTTTATTTTTTTAAGTGATATTCATATTGGATCAAACAATCCCAAAATTTTGAATAATCTCGTCTCTTTAATCAATCAACAAAATCCTTGTTTTGTTTTGATCGGGGGTGATTTAATTGATAGTAGCTCTTTTAAAATCGAGGATCTGGATGAAATGAAAAAAATTAATTCGCCTGTTTATTTTGTAACAGGTAATCATGAATATTATATTGAGGATAGCCAAAAACATTTAAATAGTTTTAAAAAACAAAATATTAATATTTTAGATAATCAATCTGTGACGGAGGAAGGTATAAACATTATTGGTCTTTCAGATAATTTAAGCAAAAACGATAAAATTAAAAAATTTGAAAGCTTATTTAAATCCGATTGTTTTAATTTATTACTGGTTCACCAGCCATCAATTTGGAATTCATTAAAAGAAAAAGCTCATTTAACCCTATCTGGTCATACACATAATGGCCAAATTTTCCCATTTAACTTCATTGTAAAATTACAATTTCCACAAATTTATGGCGTTTATGCTTATTTGAAAAATTATTTATATGTTTCCTCAGGGGCATCTACCTGGGGTCCAAAAATTAGAATTGGATCTAAAAATGAAATCTTAAATATTGAATTATCTAGTACCTCGTAATTATGGTTGGAAAAAAACTTTCAATTGTTATTGTAAGCACGTGAGAATATTAATTTTAATTTTTTGTTTTTGGGCCTCTCCACTTTTTGCCGATCAACATATTTTAGAACAAGAAAACTTTGAGGCATGGCAATTTGCTTGCGTTGAAGAACAATCACAAAAATTATGTGATTTGAGAGAATTAGTATTTGACTCCAATACAAATGAGGTGGTTAGTTATCTTTCCATCACTATAAATCCGGAAGCATTAACGCAAATGCAAATTGCTTTTCCTCATGCGGTCAATTTAAAAAGCCCTGTTCGCCTCCAAATTGATGATAGAGATCCCTTAGAATTAGGATATGCATATTGCAATCAAAGCGCTTGTTTTGTTGCAGAAATTATTGCTGAGAACTTTATTAATTTGTTTAAATCGGGAAATCAATTATCCCTCAAAGTTTTATTGCTTGATAATAGAGAAGCAACTATCACATATTCTCTAGCTGGTTTTACGGCTGGTTATGATCGTTTATTTGAAAGCGTATTTTAGGGTTCAGTAGCTTCAGTTTCAATCACATTCGATAGATTATCGTTGGCGCCAGATTCTTCAGCAAGTGTTCTTTCAAGTTCTGCTAAAGCTGCAGCAGAAGCCTCTTCATTTGCGGCTTCTGCCACAGCTCTTTCGGCTTCTTCTCTTGCGGCTCTTGCGCTTTCAACATATGCTTCTGCTGCAGCAATTCTCGCAGCAACATCATTCACAGCTTCTTCTCTTGCAGCATTAGCAACTTCTTCTAACGTTTGCTTTAAATCGCTATTTGCATAATCCATAGCAGCTTTGCCGGCTTCCTCATTTATTTTTGCTATTTCTTCATTAATATTTATGTCTTTGCCAAGTTCATCAGATAAAGAATTTAATTCTTCTCTAACAAGATTGTCAGTCCAACCATGATCATTTATTTGAATTCCTGTTCTTTCTTCAATAATGTTTTTAAAACTTTTTGCATTAAGGGCAAAATTATCTGCATCAATTCCAGATTTAAATTTTTGTTCAATTATTTGAGATGAAAGACTTTCATCTACTCCATAAAACTTATTTAGTTTAGAGCTTAATTCAGAGTAAGAACCAGATCCTTCAATTTCTTCAAAAGATTTAAAATTTGATGACTCTTTAATAAAGTCTTTAGTTAAAATAGTTAATTTAAATTCTTGAAAGTTATCATCGATAAGGTTTTTAACATTAATTTTTGCATTTTCTATGATTTCATTTTCAAACCCTTTTTCAATTGCCCATTCTTCACTAGAATTTGCTAACATGACTTGGATAAAATTTTCTTGAATCATTCCATTGTATAAAGCAATAGACTCAACTGGGTCACCAGATATAGATTTAGGTAAAGAAAAAAGAGGAGCCCCTTCATCTAAAATTTTTTCTCCCATAAAACCTTTTTTTTTAATTGGATTTCCAAAAGTATCAAACTCAACTACAGGCCAATCAACTATTTCTTCTCCATTAGAAAATTGAGTTAGAGCATCCTGGAATCTATCAGCAAAAGATTTTTTCATTATAGAACCATCACTTGCTATAACTTCTCCGTTGCTTTTAAAAGTGAGACTAAATGCAGTATTAGATAAAGATATGAATAAAATAATTAGAAATGTATATAGAACGCCCATATAACTTTTACTGTTAGGGTATTTAAAGAGATCAATTAAACTTTTAGTTCTTTTCTAAGAAAATAAAGAACTATTAATGATGGAATTACCATTAAAGCAGTAATTACAAAAAACAGACCCCAATTACCATTGAGCCCATCTACTAAAGCTCCTGATGACGACGCCATTAAAGTTCTCCCTGCCGTTCCTACTGATGCAAGTAATGCGTATTGAGTGGCAGTAAAACTCCGATCAACCAGTAAAGATATGAATGACACAAAAGCAACTGTTGCGAACGCTGCTGCTAAGTCATCCAGAATTACAGCTAGAGCAAATAATCCTTTAGAGGGCCCTGCCCAAGCTAGCACTGAGAATAAAATATTGGTCGCGGACATGGCTATTCCAGCAATAATTAAAGTCTTTATAATTCCAGACCTCATCGCTATCGCTCCACCGATGAGAGTGAAGATAATAGTTGTAATCCAACCTAAGGCCTTGGAAAAAAGAGCAATATCGCCTTTTGAAAAACCAATTTCCTTATAAAAAACAAGACTCATTCTTCCTAAAAAAGCTTCTCCTATTTTAAATAAAAAGACAAAAGTAAGAATGGCGATACCAATTTTAACTCCGTTGTTTTTGAAAAAACTACTGAGGGGATTTGCTAAAACATTATTTAGATAAAAAAATATTTGAGAGATAGAATTATTTTCCCCAACTCTCTTTATATAAAGGGAGAAAATATAAAACAAACCGCCAAGAGCAATGAAGGTCATACCTCCGTTGGTAAACCAAACCTTTTCAAAAAAAATTCCCACTAAATAACACAAGGCACCAATTGCTGCGAAAAGATAACCGGCATTCATCAAGCTTTGGGGATTAGTATTAGAACTATCCACTTGCTGCATTTGCTGAAAACGCTCTTTATTAGACTCCGGAATAAAAGTTAAACCAATATTACATAATACAATTATCGCCATTAAAAATATAAAAGTAACTTGCCAGTATTGATCAACACCAGAGTTTTGAAGTTTTTCTGCTATTTCAAGACAAATAAATCCGCCTAATTTAAAACCAGTCCACCAACCTACAACGGCCATTGCGGCACCGGCGGCCATGCTAGCCGATTCTTCTTTATTGATTTGCTCAATTCGAAGAGCATCAATTGTAATATCTTGGGTGGCAGAAGATATAGCAATAGCTAATCCAACGCCAATAATTAATGCCAGATTTTGAGTTGGCTCTAAAGAACTCCATAGAATTAAACTAATCAGGATTACGGTTTGCATAAAAATAATAATAGATTTTCGATGACCCAGTTTGTTTGTCAAAAAAGGTAAGCGAAGACGATCTATGATCGGTGCCCATAAAAAGTTAAAGGCGTACACACCAAAAATTAGTCCAGCCCAACCAATAGTGCTTCGACTTAAACCCTCTTCCTTTAACCATAAAGAAAGAGCACTGCCAATCAATACCCATGGAAATCCACTTATAATACCCAAAAGCAAAATACGAAACATACGGCGATCGTAGTATGCTCCAAATAAGGATTTTAATTTATTAGAGTCTACCGAAACCGAATTCATTTAAACAATGTTAGTGATATAATTAAAAAAGAAAACTTTTAATCAGCAAGCGAGCTTAGATATTTAATTAAATCAGCTCTGTCTTGATCTTTTTTGAGGCCGTTGAAATTCATTTTGGTACCTTCAATATATTGCTTGGGCTTTAGAAGGAACTTATTTAATTCTTCGACGCTCCAATTACCACCAAAATTAGCTAATGCACCAGAGTAAGCAAAACCCTCTGAAGAGCCTTTGGCTCGATCGACAATACCCCACAGGGCAGGACCAACTTTATTTTCACCACCTTTATTATTGGTATGACAAGAAGCACATTTTTTGAAAAGTTTTTCTCCATTACCTATATCTGCAGATGCCAGCAAAGGTGTAATTTCAGGCAAAACAGCAAATATATCCACTTCTTCAGCTTGAGCGCCAGTGGCACTCACTTCAGGAATATCAATTTGATAAGCTAGTTCTTCTGGGTATTCAGGGTGAACTGCCATATCTGCTACTTTTGAGAATACGGCGGCTAGCAATAAAGCTAGTATGACTGCGCCTAAAATTTTATTAGTTTCCATATTAAAAGATGAAGTTTATGTTTAAATATATGGCACTGAAAACGGATTTTTGTCGCATTGATGGATGATACAGTTATTTTAATTCCTGTTCGATTACAGGCAACTCGATTTCCAAACAAACCGTTTGCTAAAATAGGAAATTTGCCAATGTTGCATTATGTTTATAACTCAGCATCCAATTTTTTTTCAAATGTTTACTTAGCTATATGTGATGAGCTCGTAAGGGAATATTGTAATCAAAACAATATTCAGTACGTCATGACTGACCCCAGTCATGTCTCAGGTAGCGATCGAATAGGAGAAGCAATTGAAATTTTAGAAAAACAAAAAAACTTTCAATACATAATCAATCTTCAAGGGGATATGCCTTTTGTAAAAGAAAAATATATAAGCTCATTAAGAGAAAAACTTTTATCCTATGAAATGTCTACTCTTGCTTGCCCTTTTAAGGATTTACAAGAGGCCACAAATGAATCCAAGGTCAAAGTGGAGACCACTGGAGGTAAAGAAGTAGTCGCAAATGATTTTTATCGAACGCTTAAATCAAATAAGAAAATTAATGAGGATATTTTTCACCACATTGGAGTTTATGGATATCAAAAAAATTTTTTGAAAAAATTTATTTCCTTACCGCCTAGTCTTAGAGAGCAAGAAGAAAAATTAGAACAATTAAGAATTATTGATATTACCAAAATTAGTATAGTTCATATAGATGAAGAAATTTTGGGTGTTGATACGAAAGAAGATTTAGATACAGTAAACCAGCAAATTCAAAATCATGTCTAAAAAAATATCATTTCAAGGAGTTGAGGGCGCCTATAGCCACCTAGCTGTCCAAGAATTTTTCCCCAATGCTGAGGCTGTTCCTTGTAAAACGTTTGAGTTAGCAATTGCTGCTGCTGAGTCAGGTGATGTGGACTATGCAATGATTCCCATTGAGAATTCTGCAGCGGGAAGAGTGGCGGACATTCATCGACTGTTGCCCAAGTCAGATTTACATATAAATTTTGAGCATTTCCAAAAAGTTGAACACAAACTTTTAATTCATCCAGAAGCAGAACAAGCTCAAATAAAAAAAATTATCAGCCATGAACAGGCACTAGCTCAATGTAGTGATAAAATTCAACATCTTGATTATGATATTTTAATTGGAGCAGATACAGCGGGGTCTGCAAAATATATCTCCGAACAAAAAATATTAGACACAGCAGCGATTGCTTCTAGTCTTGCCGCAAAAATATATGGTCTAAAAACAATAGATGAGAGTTTTGCTAACTCATCAAATAACATTACAAGATTTTATGTGATGTCAAAAAATGAAAATAAAGAATTTAATCCAGATCAAACCTATATCTCGTCATTTTTATTTTCAGTTAATAATACCCCAGGTTCGCTATTTAAAGTAATGGGAGGTTTTGCCACCAATAATGTCAATATGATTAAACTGGAGAGTTACAATTATGGTGCCGACTTTGTGATTACACAATTTTATTGTGAAATTGAAGGACACCCTGAACAGAAAAATACAAAATTCGCTCTCGATGACATGTATCATTATTGCTCAAAGGTTAGAAAATTAGGTGTTTTTGAAAAATCAGCTTATCGTTCAAGACAATAACTTCATATTTGATATTATAACTGCTATAAATTATGCCGAGAATTACATGGGCGGTGTTTTTTGCTAATCCGGTCAGGTTCGAAAGAAAGCAGCCGTAACATAAGATATCGGGTCGTGTAATTCTCCTAAAAAAAATGAAACATCAGTCAGATATTCTCGCATTAAAATACCGACCTACTGATTTCAAAGATCTGATAGGCCAAGAATACCTCGTCGAGACAATTCAAAAATCAATTGAACAAAATAAGATACCTAATGCCTATATATTTACGGGCATCAGAGGTGTGGGGAAAACAACAACCGCGCGGATAGTAGCAAAGATGCTAAATTGCACAGCGTTTGATCAAAACAATAGACCAGATTTAGATAATTGTGATCAAGCAAAGGCAATAAGCGAAGATCGACACCCTGATGTTATTGAAATTGATGCCGCTTCTAATACGAGTGTCGAAAATGCCAGAGAGATAATCGAAAATGTAAAATACAACCCGGTTTTGGGCAAATACAAAGTTTATATTATTGATGAGGTTCATATGCTCTCAAAGAGCGCCTTCAATGCCTTACTGAAAACATTAGAAGAACCCCCACCGCATTCTAAATTTATTTTTGCTACGACCGAAATTTCTAAAGTTCCAATTACAATTTTATCAAGATGTCAGCGTTTTGATTTAAGACGTATAAACAAAAAAACTCTTTTTTCCTTTTTAGAAGACATAGCTCGTAAAGAAAAAATTTCAATTTCCAAAGAGGCACTGAACCTAATTGTGAGAGCCAGCGACGGATCAGTTCGCGATTCATTAAGCATATTAGATCAAGCAAATATTTTTAAATCTCAAGACGAAATCCAAGTTGAAGAGATTATCAATATGTTAGGCTTTTCGAAGCAAAGCGATTTGTACAATCTTTCAAAATATATTTTAGAAAATAATCTCTCAGAAATTATAAAAATGTTAAACGATATGTACCAACGAGGTTCGGAGACTTCAAAAATTATTGAAGATTTGATGAATATTGTTAACTGGTCTTGCAAATTAAAAATTGATAAAAATTTGATCAATGATGAGTTTAATACAGAAGAAGACAATCAATTTGCCTCTTATGTGACCCAATACGATCACGGCAAATTAAATATTTTTTGGCAAAGTTTAATGAAAGGATATGATGAGATAAAAATCTCTCCTCACCCTCATACCACTTTAGAAATGGTGCTGTTACGGTGCTCTTTTTTACTTAGTGATCAACATTCAGAAGGTTCTGACGAAAAAAAAAAGTCTGAAATAATCCCAACTCCTTCGAAGTCTTCTCCAATCCTCGATCAAGCTATTCAAAATAAAATTGATACCTCTGAGCCATTATCTTTAAAAGATAGAATTGCCCTTCACCAAAGTTTTTTTCAATTCTATGGCCAAAATTTTTCACCCTTAATGGCGGGTATTATTATGGAGAATTGTGAGATAATTGAGTTTTTGGAGAATGAAAAAAAACTCACCCTTCATGTTGTGAATGAAAACTTTGAGGGAAGTGAGGAGTTAAAAAATAATTTAAAAAATGAATTCCAGCTTTCTATTGTAGTTAAAAAAAATATCGATACTTTGGAGTCTATAAAAATGCTTTATAAAAAGGAACTTATTGCAATTGAAACACAGTCTGAGGATTTCCAAAAAGTCCTTGCTAAATTTCCGAATGCAAAGATTATAGACATTGAAGAAGTTGAAAGGGGTGAAAAAAAATGATGGGTAATATGGGCGGAATGATGAAAAAAGTCCAAGAAATGCAAGCCAAAATGCAAGAAATGCAAAAAGAATTAGAGAACAAAACCGTAGAGGCTGAGTCTGGTGGCGGGATGGTTAAAGTAACTATGAACGGCAAACAAGTTGTTCAATCCATTAACATTGACCCCTCTTTATTATCAGAAGATGAAAAAGAAGTATTAGAGGATCTCATCAAAGCAGCACTTAATCAGGCAAAAGAAAAAGTAGAAGAGATGTCTGCCGAAGAAATGAAAAAATTAACAGGAGGATTACCACTCCCTCCTGGAATGAAGTTGCCTTTTTAATTTGGCTCAAGACGAATTACAAAAACTGATAAATTTAATTTCACGACTTCCTGGAATCGGTCAACGTTCTGCTCAAAGGATTGCCTTATATCTAATTAAAAATAAACAAGAACTAATGCTGCCTCTGGGCGAAAGTGTTAAAGAAACTGCAGCAAAAGTAAGGAAATGTGAAATTTGTGGCATGTTAGATGTCAATCTACCCACAAAGATATGCTCCTCCGACACAAGAATAAAAAATATAATCTGTATAGTCGAGGATATGGCTGACGTTTGGGCATTTGAGCGATCAGGATTTTATAAGGGACAGTACCAAGTTATTGGAGGTCTCTTATCTGCTTCAAAAAATTTCACCGAACAAGATCTTCGCTTGCATAAGCTTAAAGAGAGAATAGAAAAAAATAAAGTTGAAGAAATAATTTTAGCATTAAGCGCCACCATTGAAGGTCAAACTACAGCACTAGTAATCCGCGATTATTTGGAAAAAATGAATTTAAAAATTACACAGCTAGCTTACGGCGTTCCCGTGGGAAGTGAAATTCATTATCTAGATGACAATACTTTAGGAGCTGCCCTTGAATCTCGCAAAAGTTTAAGTTAGTTGGCTAGTTATCATTTGTGAAAAAGGAACTGATTTTTTGGTTTGAAGATCAACATTTAAATTTAAAATTTGATAATCTGCAATCGTTTCACTTCCAACATTCAACATTTTTAATCCAACAGTTAATTTCTTTCCTTTACAAATTAAGTCTTCAAGGGAAATGATAAAATCTTCATTCAGTTTAATTTCTTTTCGATAGTTAATTTCACATTTAATAACAAAAACTCCTTTTTGCTCTTCTATTGCATAGCGATAACCTAAATTCATATGCTCTAAAAGAAAGTCCGACGTCTCCTCAAAACATTGCACATAATAAGCCATATTCATATGGCCGTTATAATCAATCCAATCATCTTTGACGGTTCCCTGAGAGACCGCTATAGGCAAGCTTAGTTTTTGATTTTCTTTTAGAAGGTTAATTAAATTATTAAATATTTTTGCTTTTTTATTTCCCATATTATTTATTTTTATCCTATATTACTTTTAATGCTCAAACTAGTATATGCACCTGATCCTATTTTAAAAAAAAAGTGTCAACCTCTAGCTCAAGTAGACGATCATCATCGCGCTTTAATTAAGGAAATGTATGAAGTAATGTATGACGCCAATGGTGTAGGCTTAGCAGCTCCCCAAGTAGGACTTGATATGAGAATTTTTATTGTGGATGCGGCTGCGCGTGAAGAAGAAAAAACCCCCCTGACAATGATTAATCCCAAAATCATCTCCATCGAAGAGAACTTAGTACCCTACGAAGAGGGATGTTTATCTTTCCCCGAGCACTTCGCAGAAATAGAACGTCCCGATAAACTTTCAATAGAATATATTGATGAAAATAATCAAAAACAAATTTTAAATACGGAAGGTTTTACCTCTCGTATTATTCAACATGAACTTGATCATTTAAATGGAATCTTATTTGTTGATCATTTAAGTCGTTTAAAAAGAGATGTGATTATTCGAAAAATGAAAAAATTCCAAAAAGAAAAAAATATTGTTTAATGAAAAAAAAACATCGTCTTATTTTCTTTGGCTCCCCTGATTTTTCCCTACCTCCCTTAAAAACTCTATACTTAGGGGGATATGAAATTGTTGGAGTTTACACCCAAGAACCAAAAAAAAAATCTCGAGGTATGAAGGAATTAAAAACTCCTGTTCATATTTGGGCAGAAAGTCAGCTACTTCCTGTCTATTCGCCTTCAAAGCTAGACAAACAATCGCTAGAGGAGTTTATATCTCTCAAGCCGGATGTTGCTATTTTATTTGCATACGGCAAGATCATACCTCTCGATTGGCTTAATACTCCTGTCTTTGGTTTTATTAACATTCATGCATCCCTGCTGCCCCGTTGGAGGGGCGCCGCCCCCGTTCAAAGAGCTATTGAAAGCAATGATAAATTAAGTGGTATTACTATTATGAAAATGAATGAGGGTTTGGACGAAGGTCCTATTATTGCCAGTCAGGAGATTGCTTTGAACTCTGAGACTAATGGACAATCTTTGATTGAACAAATAAGTCACGACTCTTGTTCTTTACTCTACAAGAACTTAGAAAAATATCTCAAGGGAATGCTGTCACCAGTAGAGCAAGATCATGACAAAAGTACTTATGCTTCAAAAATTAATAAGCATGAATCAAGACTTAATTGGGGCCTAAATGCTGAAAATTTAGAGCAAAAAATCAGAGCATTTTATCCATATCCTGCAACTTGGTTTGGCCACCAAGGTAAAAGATATAAAGTATTAAAAGCAAGAGTTTCTGCCATACAAGGCGAACCAGGAAAAATTTTACAAACTCCACTAATCATTGGATGTCAAAAAAATAGTTTAGAGATTTTGGAGATACAGGCTGAGGGGAAAAAAGCCCAAAGCATAGATCAATTTCTTTTAGGCAATAGTCAATTTGAAGTGAATACTTTAATTACAAATGACTAATATAAAATTAACAATTGAATATCATGGCCTACCATATTCTGGATGGCAGTCACAAAAAAATGAAAAAACTGTTCAAGATGAAATTCAAAAAGCAATTTTTAAGTTTTCCGGTGAAAAAAAAATTATTCAAGGAGCCGGGAGAACTGATGCAGGAGTTCATGCCTTGGCACAATGTGCTAATTTCACGATGGAAAAAGAATTTAGTGAGTATCAGATATTGCATGGCATTAACTTTCATCTTGGAAATGAGAAAATTAAAATAACTCAAGTGGAAAAAGTTGAAGATGATTTTAATGCACGATTTACAGCTAAGCTAAAAACGTATCACTATCAAATATATAATTCTATTTCTCCATCAGTGCTGCAGGATGAGGTCAGCGTTCATATAAGACAACCTCTTAACCTGGTTGCTATGAAAGAAGCTATTCAATATTTTGTTGGCAAACATGATTTTAGCTCTTTTCGAGCTAAAGGCTGCCAAGCAAAAACACCCATAAGGTCCATCAATCAGACCACCATAGAACAAGTTGAAAAAAAAATTATCTTTATTTTTCAGGCACAATCATTCCTTTATCAGCAAATAAGGATTATGGTTGGCAGTTTGCTTGAGGTAGGGTTGAATAATCAAAAACCTTCATGGATAAGGGAATTGTTAAATCAAAAGAATCGCTCATTGGCGGGTCCGACCATGCCTTCAAAAGGATTACTGCTTAAGGATATCCAATATTGAATATTTTGATATACACCCAATGCTTCGCTCCTAAATTAGGGGGAATTGAATCAGTGATGACTAACATTGCAATTCAATCAAAAAAAATTGGCCATGATGTCAATGTGTTAGCAGACGGATCAAAATCTCAGAGTTTATCTTTTGACAATCAACAAAACTTTGAGATTAAACGTTTTGATCAAATTAAATTTTTTAGAAATAAGATTAAATCAAGTTTTGCTAATGATTTACTCAAGAATAAACAATTTGATTTAGTTTTTTTTGATAGTTGGAAATCAATAGAACACTTTACAAATACTTCTAAAATTAAAAAAATTTGCTTGATTCATGGTAATGAAATTTTAAATCTTAAAAAAAAAGATCGAATAGTTAATGCTTTAAGCAAATCTGATAAAATATTATTTAATTCAAAATATACCCAAACTTTATTTTATAAACAATTACCAGAACTCAAACATTTACAATGTCAGATTATTTTTCCAGCTTTTATTCAACATACTCATCATTCAAATAATGAAAAGAAATATGATTTATGTACCATTGCTAGATTAGAATATCGCAAAGGACATCATTTAGTTTTGGAAGCATTAAAGAAATTAAAAAATGAAAAAAATATAATCTTGACTTATGCAATTCTAGGCGACGGTCCAGAGCTTTCGAAATTAAAAGACCTTGTGATTAAAAATAATTTGCTTAACCAAGTTGATTTTATTAATAATACAAATTCATCTGATATTTATAAAATTAGTAAAATTCATGTAATGCCAACTATTACCACACCCGATAGTATTGAGGGATTTGGAATTTCCAATGTTGAAGCTGCCTCTTTTGGGCTTCCTTCCATTGTTAGTTCGAGCGGGGGGACTCCTGAGTCCATTGATCAAAACGGCTATGTTATCAATGAACATGATATTAACGGTTTATCAGAAAAGATTTTACTATCTCTTGAAAATTACTCCAAATTATCAGAAAAAAGCCTTGAATTTGCTCGAAATTTTGAAAATGAAAGAAAAATAAGAGAATATTTAAATTGTTTTGCTAATTGACTCGTATGAGGTTTTATCCAGTTGACCTGGGTCATCTAGAATGAGCTTGGTAACTTTTAAATTTTCAATCAACATTATGGATCGAATTAAGCGATTGCCCATAAAACTTTTTTCATGATTTCGTATTAACTCTGAGGCCTTTAGAAATTCATGATTACCATCAGATAAAAACTTAATTTTTGACTGTCCTAATTCTTGTCTCCATAAATCTAAAACAAAAGGATCATTGGTTGTCATACAACAAATCATGTCAATCTCTTTTTTGGACATAAGGGTTTCACAATTTTGGATATAAGGGGGTAGGTGTTGATTATGACAAGTGGAAGTAAATGCGCCTGGAACACAAATAACTAATACTTTTTTATCTTGAAAATTTTCTATTAAATTAAAATTTTGCATCCCATCGGAGTCAACAGAACGTAAAGTTATATTAGGAATTAAATCCCCCTCTTTCATGATTGAAAAAAGTTTTCTAGGGTCTTGTAATAAATATCTTCTGTTGTCTGAAGATCGCTAATAGAAACGCACTCATTGACTTTATGGAGAGTTTTGTTAATTGTTCCGAACTCAAAAACAGGACAAATTCTTTGCATAAACCTTGCATCCGAAGTGCCGCCCCCAGTATCCTGCTTGGCCTCTAATCCCGTTACCTCTTTAATGGCATTCAAACAGTGAATAGTAAAAGGATCATTAAAAGCTTGAAAGGGAAAACCTCTGAACGTTAAATTCAGTTTATATTGACAATTATTTTCATTACAAATTCTTGTAAGGTGTTCGTTAAAATAGGCTTCAATTTTTTCTTTATCCCAATTGTCATTAAAGCGCATATCGCCTACAGTGATTAATTTTTCTGGAATAACATTCTTTGCCTTATTATTCAGATTGATTTGAGTAAACTGCAAGCTAGAGGGCTCAAAATATTCAGCTCCCTCATCGAGAATTTGGTCATCAAAAAAAGAAATGATTTTCGATAAACAATGGACGGGATTCTGAGCTAATTGTGGATAGGCCGCATGTCCTTGTTTTCCTATAACCTCAATTTGTACATCAACAGCCCCTTTTCTTCCTACTTTAATTTGATCGCCAATCACCTTTTCAGAAGATGACTCAGTTGCAATCGATCCATCGATCCGAATATTGTTTTCTTGAAGCCAATTTACCACCTTATCAACACCATTTATCGAGTCGGCCTCTTCATCTCCAGTAATAATAAAACTAATGGTGCCATTAAAATCAGGATTATTCTTGATGAATTTAAATACACTGACCATGCTAGCAGCCGTACAACCTTTCATATCTTCAGAGCCTCGGCCATATAAATACCCATCTTTAATTGTTGGCTCAAAGGGGTGAGTATCCCAATCTTCAATATTACCAGGAGGAACTACATCCACATGGCATAAAAAGTTAAAATGTTTTGCATTGGTTTGAGGAGATCCATAAGTAGCCATTAAGTTAATTACTTCATAGCTTCCATCACCATCAAAATTTAATTGTTTTGTATCGAAACCTTGCTCTTTAAAAATTTGAATTAAGAAATCAAAAATATCTTGTTTTGCTGGTGTAACGGAGTCAAAGGCGATCAGCTTTTTAGATAATTCTATAGTATCTAGCATTAGTCTCTTAGTAATTCGTTGACAGAGGTTTTTGATCTTGTTTTTTCATCAACAGTTTTCACAATTACAGCACAGTAAAGAGATACATTCCCTTTGGAGCTAGGCATACTGCCGGGCACTACCACAGAGTAAGGAGGAACTGTTCCCATATGAACTTCTCCAGTCTCTCGATTAATTATTTTTGTTGAGGCGCCAATAAAAACTCCCATGGACAAAACTGAACCCTCTCCAACTATCACCCCTTCGGCCACCTCGGATCGGGCTCCAATAAAGCAATTATCCTCAATGATAACAGGATTGGCTTGAAGAGGCTCTAAAACGCCGCCAATACCAGCACCGCCAGAGATATGGCAGTTTTTTCCTACTTGAGCACAAGAGCCAACGGTAGCCCAAGTATCGACCATCGTACCTTCATCAACATAGGCCCCAAGGTTGACAAAACACGGCATAAGCACAGCACTTTTAGCAATAAAAGCGGACCGTCGAACAACGCAATTTGGAACAGCACGAAAACCCGCATTTTGAAAATCAACTGCTGTCCAATTTTGAAACTTTGAAGGAACTTTATCCCACCAAGCTGTACTACCTCCTTGTACGCTCGGTCCATTATCGATTAATTCCATATCTTGGATTCGAAAACTTAATAGAATTGCTTTTTTTAACCATTGATTAACATGCCAAGTATTATCTTTTTTCTCGCAGACTCTCAGCTGACCCTTATCTAATTGATTGAGTGTATCAAGAACGGAATTTTTTGCTTCTTGATCTTTGATGAAATCAATTTGATCTTTATTATCCCAGAGTTTTTCTATGTTTTCTTGATTGCTCATCGTTCTCCTAGTTTATATTAATTAAAAAATTTTCTAAGTTATCTGTTACTTCCGAAATATAACCTTTTTCATTAATTATTTTTTGAATATCCTCTTGCTGGTTTACATCCTTATTTAAATTATATTCTAGATTATTTGTAACCCAAACAGTTTTCCATCCCATTGCATGAGGCTCTTTTAAATTAATATGTAAGTCTTCAAACATGGCAGTTGTAGAATTATCTAAGTTAAATTTTTTTTGAAAAGCCTCATAAACATCTTTATGGGGTTTCGGGAGATAGTCGCTCTCGGAAATATCAAAACACCCATCAAAAATATTTTCCATCTTTAATTTATCTAAAACCTTTTCAACATGACCGTAATTGGCATTAGTAAAAATATATTTTTTTCCTGATAGATTTTTTATCGTTTCGCTTAATTTTTCATCAGGAGAAACCACATCATAGTTAATTTGATGAACATAATCTAAGTAGTCATCAGGGTCAATTTGGTGCTCGATCATCAATCCCCGGAGGGTTGTTCCGTATTGATGATAATATTTTGATCGAAGAGCCTGCGCTTCACCCGAAGCAAGTCCTAACTTTTCTTCAATATAACGCCCCATTAAAACATGAACTTTATCAAATAATCCACATTCTGCTTTATAAAGAGTGTTATCGAGGTCAAATACCCAATTGGTTACATTATTCATAAGCGTGATAAAGTAATGCTTTCTCTCTTAAATTCAAAGATAAATTATAAAATTTCTATTATTTTTTTTTGAAGCTCAAAAATATTATCATTGGTTTTCGAACTAACCGTTAATTGATCATAATTTACAAGTTCATTTGTATAGATCGACTTTTCTTTAATTTTTTTATCACTTTTGGTGTAGCAAATAAAAATTTTATCCTTGATGGCTTGCATAGCATTAACCATTTCAATATCAATTTTTTTCGCACCTAACCCATTGTCAATCAGCACAAAAATTTTTTTGAGATTTTCCCTTGTAGTTAAATATTGCGATACGAGATCAGAAATTTTATATGCCTCTTTTTGAGAAATTTTAGCAAATCCATATCCTGGTAAGTCAACAACCATTAAAGAATCTCCGTGATTAAAAAAATTTATTTGTCGGGTTTTACCAGGCGTATTAGAAATATGAGCTAGTTTTTTCATAAAGACAGCATTGATTAAACTAGATTTTCCTACATTCGATCTTCCAATAAAAGCAACCTCAGGAAATACAACGTTAGGGTATTGTCTTGGTTGAGTGGCGCTTAGGATAAAGTCTGTATTTTTTTTGAAGTAACTGGTTACGCTACTCATCAACTATTAATAATTTTTCTTTGGATCACGTATTGCTGTGCCATAGATAAAACATTATTAGTTGTCCAATAAATCACCAATCCAGCAGCAAAACCACCTAACACAAAGGTAAACACTATAGGGAGAAACATAAATATTTTTGCTTGCATTTTATCCACGGGTGCTGGATTTAATTTTTGTTGTAAGAACATGGATATCCCCATGAGAATAGGCCAAATACCAATATTAAATAATTGAAAAATGCCCGGAACATTCCAATCAACAAAACCAAACAGGGTTAAAAGACCAAGTGGATCGGGTGCTGATAAATCGTGGATCCAGCCAATAAAAGGGGCATGTCTCATTTCGATAGTTACAAAAAGCACTTTGTAGAGAGAGAAGAAGACTGGTATCTGCAGAAGAATTGGAAGACAGCCCGCAATAGGATTGGCTTTTTCTCTTTTATATAAAGCCATCATTTCTTTTTGCATTCCTGCTCGATCATCGCCATATTGTTCTTTTAATCTTTGAAGTTCGGGACCTAATTTTTTCATCTTGGCCATTGATTTGAATGATGCCTGAGCTAGGGGAAAGAAACAAATTCTCATAAGAAGTGTAAAAATAACAATCGACCAACCAAAGTTGCCAACATAGCCAAAAATAAATTCTAGAACATGAAAAATAGGTTTCGTTAAAAAGTAGAACCACCCAAAATCGACTGAGCGATCAAATTCTTGAACGCCATATTCATCCATATATTGTTCAATTACTTGAACAATTTTTGGACCAGCAAAAAGTTTTAAGTTATGAGAGACGTTATCTCCATCACCAATAACAATCTTGGCTCCAACTAAATCTGTTTGAAAATTATCAGTATTTTCGGCAAAACTATAACTGTAGGTTTGCTGAACAGGTTCGTTTTGATCTGAGATAATTGCAGTTTGCCAATATTTATCAGTCATGCCAATCCATCCGCCAACAGAGTTTAGTTTGATCTTTTTTTGGTCTTTTAAGTCATCGTAATCATATTCCTCTAACACCCCATCAGTTACGGACAAGGGACCTTCATGAAGAATAAAAAAGTTTTGCATTTCAGGAAGACCTTGTCTTTTTGACAATCCAAAAGGATATAAATCAAAGGATTTACCTGAGTTATTAATTACTCTTTGATCCACGCTAAATAGGTAGTGCTCATCGAGTGTTATAATTTTTTCAAATATTATATTTTGAGAATTCTGCCATGTAAGTTTTACCGGATCATTGATGCCAATCGATGATTTATCAGCTTTCCAAACAGACTTATTATTAGGCAGTTCTATTGTGCTATCGGGACTTACCCACCCTGTATCCAAGTAATAAGCATCTTGGGAACCTAGAGGATTTAAATAGGTAATAAAATCTGATGTTGGATCAAGGGTTTCTCTGTATTCTTCCAGAACCAAATCATCAATGATGCCCCCTTCTAAATTTATAGAACCCTTAATTTTAGAGTTATCAAAAGTTACTCTAATAGTTTCTTCAAGAACCTGCTCCCTATCAAGAAGCAGAGCAGAAGACGTGCTTTGTATATCTAGACTCACTGACTCTTGAGCGGTATTGTCTTCTGTAACGGGAGCTCTTTCTGGTTGAGGCACTAAAAGTTGAAAGCCAAAAATAATAGCCATGGAAATAATAATGGCTAAGAATAAATTTTTTTGATTTTCCATTTTATTTTTTTATGGGATCGTATCCTGATGACCCGAAAGGATTGCATCGAAGGATACGAATAAACCCCTTAAGAATTCCTTTAAAAACACCGTATGTGTTGATTGCCTCAATTGTATACTGAGAACAAGTAGGTAGATGACGACAAGTGTTTGGGAGCATAGGGGAGATAACTAATTGGTAAGTCTTGATAGGCAATATAAAAAGACTTCTCCACAACTTTAAACAATACTTACTCATTTGATAAAAATTTTTCAATATCCTGTTTTAAATCAATAAAAGGTACTTTCAAGATTGTTTTTTTTAAAATTAATACAAATTTCACTTGATTAAGGGTGTTTATTAAGGGGGAGGTTCGAATTGCCTCACGAGTTCGACGCTTAGCACGATTCCTCTCTACGGCATTACCTAACCTCTTACTGGCAACAATCCCCAAGACGAATTTTTCAATAGTAGAGTCCTTGAGAAGAAAACCATTAAAGTTTGGGCTTTTATAGAAATTTCCTTTATTTCGGATTTGAGAGAATTCAGAAGATTTTTTTAGAGTGGGAAGTCTCAAGTGCTAAGCAGATAGTTTTGCTCGGCCTCTAGCTCTTCTAGCATTAATAACTTTACGACCACCGACAGTAGCCATGCGTGAACGAAATCCATGTCTTCTTTTTCTAACGAGTTGACTAGGTTGGTATGTTCTTTTCATTATTGTTTGCCTTTAAAAAAGTGTTCATACATTTAACAATTATTGATATGAAGTCAATAAAGAAAATACCAATATGTTGATAATCAAAGATATTCCTAACCTCCATCTTTACCTTAAGGCCTATAAAGAGAAGGGTTACGCTACGGGTTATGTTCCCACAATGGGAGCGCTTCATGATGGCCATGGTTCGCTGATTGACAAATCTCACAATGATAATCAAAAAACGATTGTATCTATTTTCGTCAATGAAAAACAATTCAATGATGCTCGAGATTTTGAGTCGTATCCCAGAAACAAAGGAGATGATTACAATTTTTGTGAAGATCATAAAGTTGACATTGTTTTTGAGCCAAGCGCAGAAGAAATCTATCCAAAAGATCATCAACTCATCCTAAATTCTTTTTATCAAAATATTTTATGTGATCTATACCGACCTGGTCATTTTGATGGGGTAGTGACAGTCCTCAATCGATTATTTAGTATTATTCAAAGTGACAAGGTTTATTTTGGAGAAAAGGATTTTCAACAACTCAAAATTGTTGAAAATTTAATCAAAAAAGATTTTCCAAATTTAAAATTAATTCCCGTACCTACTGTTCGATCTAAGGAAGGGATTGCCTTATCTTCTCGCAATAGAAAGCTTAGTCAGAAACAAATGAATGAGCTTATCTCATTTCAAAAAAAAGTTATTCAATTTATCACCCAATTAGATAGCAACATAGATTTACTTGAGGCTAATAAAAAAGCGGATGAATTTATAAAAGATTATGAAAAATTTGATTATTTTGAATTTAGAAATTCTGCTAATTTGAGTTTAGAGGGAGGTTTAAGGGGCTCTCGATTATTTTATGCAATCTATAAAAGCAGTATTAGGTTAATTGATAATTTAGAACTTTAAAATGGCGGTTCTGCAAGGATTCGAACCCTGAATTCTTGATCCGTAGTCAAGTGTGATATCCGTTTCACCACAGAACCGTGGTTGATTTATATCTTTTTTAGACAAATAATAAACTCCTATGAGAAATATTTTATATTTAATTTTCTCTTTATTTTTTTTAAGAGGTTTTTTTCAAATATTTGAAGGTTCTTCATGGACTTTATCTTTTGGTTCAATTGTCTTCAGTATTCTGGGAGTATTTTTTTTATTTAAAAAGTATGAAATGAAATATGTGAGTTTTTCTCTAATACCGCTGTTATTAATCTTTATGATCAGTCACTAACGATTTTAAGAAAATTTTGATAAAGCATTTTGCATTGATTTTGCATTGTAAAAATCTCTGCTTTAACAGCATTTTTCATTTTAGGTAGTGCCTCAGATCCCAGAGATTGTTCTAATGCATTTTTATATTCTGGCACTTCGGCCCAATCGTCTACAGTGGTATTTCGTATTTCTAGGTGGAATTGAATTCCATAGGCATGTTTTTTGTATCCAAAAATTTGATATTTAGTTGTGAGAGATGAACCTAAGATCGTAATATTTTGATTTTCTTCTAACCCGACAACTTCATAGGAATGCCATTGTAATGCTTTGAAAGAAGGAGGTAAAAAATTAAAAACAGGATCGGTTTTGATATCTTCTTTTGAATGAATATCTAAAACACCAATCTCAGGAGGGCTAGATTGAATGACTTTGCCGCCTAACACCTCTCCTAATAACTGACAGCCCAAACAAAATCCTAAAAAAGGTTTTTCTAAATTTAAAACATATTCTGCGATGGCTTTTTTTTCAGGAACAAGCCAAGGATATTCCTTTTCCATATGAGTATCCATTGGACCTCCCATACAAAGCATGGCATCAAATTCGTTTAAATTAGAAGGAATGGTGTCACCCTCATCTAATTGAATTGTCGTCAGAGTATGACCGTCTTCTAAAAGAAAATCTTTAAATGTTCCTGGGTCTTCTATGGCAATGTGTTGAAGAGATAAAAATTTCAATGTTAGCTAAAAAAATAATTAAACCCAATTATTCCTAAAACTAAAGACATTAGGAAAAGGTTAATACCAATAATAAATCTTCCTCCCATTCCAATCTTATGAAGTTTGGGAATTTTCATCAAGGAAGTTTACTTTTAATCGCCACCAGTAACTGCATTTTTCACTGAATTGTATCCTTTTGAAACACCCCCAGCTACATAGTCATAGGCACTGTTGGCTTTTTCGCTTACAGTTGCGCATCCAGTAAATAAAAAAGATGAAAGAATTAAAATAATAATTTTTTTAAACATGCATGATTATCAAAAATCTACTCTAAAATGTCAATTTATTTAGTTAAATAATTAGATTAAAATTTTTCTATGAATAAAAGAGAATTAATTTTTCTTGATCAAATGATCCGAAAGTTAGCCTCTCCTTATTTTGTTGAAAACGATTTATATGAGTATGATCGTCTTCAATGGGCAACAGGTGTTACGAAAGATGATTTATATAAAGCAGTCAAACTCATAGAGAAACAATATAAAAAAACTAAAGAATAAGGACTTTTTAAGGTTTATGATTAAAATTGATCTAACAGAAGATTTAAAAAAACAGTTTCAAGAGAATGGCTACTTGATTTTAGAAAATTTTCTCGAACAGCAATTTATTCCCAGTTTAACTGAAAGGTTTCCTAAACTTTTCTCCGGTAATTTTGAAACAGGAATTGAACCAGATGAATGGAATTGGAAACAGGGAAGAGACCCGGAAAATGTTACTCGTCAAATTTGTAATGCTTGGAAGTCTGACAATTCAATTAAAGATCTGGTTTGTCATGAAGTTTTAGGGAAGGCTTGTGCTGAACTGATGAATTGGAGGGGATCCAGGTTACTGCAAGATAATGTTTTATGGAAGCCGCCTGGAGGCAAGACTCTGGCATACCATCAAGATGCCGCTTATGATGATTGGATATCTCCTCAAACGATGATGACCTGTTGGATGCCCTTGGATCATGTATCACAAGAAAAAGGTACCTTAGAATATGTTAAAGGTTCTCATTTATGGGGATTAACTCCACCTCGAGGACAATTTCATTCACCTGATGATTACAAAAAAGAATTGGTAAATTTTGCTGAACAAAATAATAAGCAGATAGAAATTCAATATGTGGAAGTGCCCGCAGGGGGTGTTGCATTTCACCATGGATATACCTGGCATGGATCAGGTATTAATACCAGTCAAGATAACCGAAGAGCAGTAGTTGCACATTGTGTGCCTTCAGATGCAGAATTTCATCCAACAAATATTGGCGGCACCGCTAGAATTTATAAAAAATATAAAAAATTAAATTCTAATGAATTAGAAGAAAGTTTTTTTCCTATTCTGTGGACAAAAGAGGGGTACCGAACAAATGTTTGATGAAGAAGAACCAAAAAAAGAAAAATCAATTGACTTAGACGATCTAAGCGTCGAAGAAATAGAAAAAATGATTCAAGGGCATCAACAAGAAATTAAGATGCTTTCAACCCTTCTAGAGAAGAAAAAAGAAAAACTAAAATTAGCTGATAACTTTTTTAAAAAAAATTAGTAGCCTTCGATCAAAATAAAATCGGTATCAGCGCTTTCCTGTCGAACTTTTTTGGCCTCGCTGTACTCAAGAGAATTATAAAACTCTTTAGCTTTATGATAACTTTCGAATTCTACAACCGTCGTTCTTTCCGCGGGCCATTGCCCTTCTGCTATTTCGAATGAACCTCCGCGAATGAGGTATTTTCCTCCAAATTTTTCTACAGCTTTAGTGGATAAAGGGGGATATTGCTGAAATAATTCAGCATTTTTGATGTTGATACGAACAATAAGGTAGCCTTTTTTCATTTTATGGAGGTTATTTTTAGACTTTTTCACAGAGTTATCCACAGTATTGTAGGAATTATAAAAATAAATTTTTAGCTATGTAAAAATTCAATTTGACTTTTTTATCTAGAATCAAGATTTATGGCGATAATTTACGAAATTTTGAAAAAAATTTTCATAATTTGAAACTTTCAGTGCATATTGAAGAAAAAAATAATAATCTCGTACAAGTTATGCACAGTTTTGCCGCATTTTCTCTCAAAGTATTAATTTTCATTATATTTCAATGCTTTTTTGTCATAAAAAATTCATATAGCAGTCATTTAGAAGTGAAAGTGACAGGATTTAATAATGCCACAAGCCCCGTTTATGTTTGGGGTTATGATCGAAAATTTTATTTTGATGAGAAATCGGCTCCATTATTTATGGTTCAAGAGAGAGATGTTAATCGTTTTCTTAACATTAGCCTAAAGGCTTTTCCCCATATCGTTATTGGTTTATTTGCCTTCCAAGATATTGACGGAAATGGCGAGTTTACTGTAAATTTTAAAGGAGAGCCTCAAGAACCCTATGGTTTTTCTTTAAATCCGGAAAAAAATTATCAAGACACCATCTTTGAGGAGATTGCTTTTGATATGGAAAAATTTGAGCTAGTAGAAATCAAGCTTAAGCAATGATTTCTCGAATTTTTTTCACACATTGAGTTATTGAAGTTTTCGAAGTATCTAAAGAGAGTTCAGGATTTAAAGGCTTTTCATAGGGACTGTTGATTCCAGTAAAGTTTGGAATTTCTCCTTTTCGAGCTTTTTTATATAAGCCTTTGGGATCTCGCTGTTCGGCAATGTTTAAAGGTGTGGAGATAAATATTTCCTTAAATTCTCCAGATTGAAATAATGAACGAGCCATATCTCTTTCGGTGCGAAAAGGAGAAATAAAAGCAGTAATGACAATTAATCCCGCATCACACATCAGCTTCGCCACCTCTGCAACACGTCGAATATTTTCGACACGATCCTTGTCGTTAAATCCCAAATCTTTGTTGAGACCATGACGAATATTATCACCATCCAGAACATAGGTTTTTTTGCCCTCGGCATATAATTCTTTCTCTAACGCATTTGCAATTGTTGATTTACCCGAACCCGAAAGTCCAGTTAGCCAAAGTACTTGCCCTTTATGACCATTCATTTTTTCTCTTAATTCTTTAGTAATGCTGAGTGACTGTAAGTGAATATTCTGTGCACGGCGTAAAGCAAAATTAATCATACCGACGCCAATCGTTTGATTGCTAAGGGGATCAATCAAGATCATCGAGCCCATATTTTTATTTTCTTGATACGTCATAAAGGGAATATTTTTACCAAGCGAGACCGTTACTTCTGCCACATCATTTAAGTCTAATTGTTTTCCAGGGGAGTGCTCCAGCGTGTTCACATTATAAATTTTTTTAATATCTAATATTTTAATGGTAGCCGAACTATTATGAATTTTGGCAATATAAGATCTTCCCGGAAAACAATTTTCCTCTGACATCCATATCATGTTGATATTGAATTGATCGGCGCTCTCGACTATGGAGTCCTTTTTGCAGATAATATCACCGCGAGATATGTCGATTTCTTTATTTAACGTTAAGGTAATACTTTGCTTATTAGTGGACGATTTTATTGATTTATCGCCAATAAAAATCTCTTTCACCTTCGCTTTTTGATTAGACGGAACGGTTCTAATTTCTTCTCCCACTTTAATACTTCCGGAGGCAATAGTTCCGGCGTATCCGCGAAAATCTAAATTGGGTCGATTCACTCTTTGCACCGGTAAAATAAATTTAGAAGATTTTGTAGAAGTTACTTGGACAGTTTCTAAATAACTAAAAAGTGTTTGTTGTGAATACCATTTCATCATTTTTGACTTCTCATAAACGTTATCACCTTTGAGGGCAGAAATGGGAATGCTTTGAATATGTTTAAAATTTAAATTTTTTGCAAAATCTCGATAATGGTGATCAATCTGCTGAAAAGTTTTTTGATCATAGTTGACCAAATCCATTTTATTAATTGCTAAGATTACATTTTTGATTCCCAACAAAGAGACAATAAAAGAATGACGCTTGGTTTGGGTCACGACTCCATGACGAGCATCGACTAACAAAATGGCTAAGTCAGCAGTGGAGGCACCGGTTGCCATATTGCGTGTGTATTGTTCATGACCTGGTGTGTCCGCCACGATAAATTTTCTCTTACTACTGGAAAAAAAACGATAGGCTACATCGATTGTAATTCCTTGTTCTCTTTCTGCCGACAGACCATCTACCAGTAAAGCAAAATCTATTTCTTCTCCTTGGGTGCCGTGTTTTTGAGAGTCCTTTTTTAAAGAAGCGACCTGATCATCAAAAATCATTTGAGACTCATAAAGCATTCTTCCAATGAGCGTACTCTTGCCATCATCAACCGAACCACATGTAATAAAGCGAAGAAGGTCAAGGGATGCTTGTTCTTTGAGATATTGATTAATCGCCGTTGAATGTTTCATTAAAAATATCCCTCGAGTTTTTTCTTTTCCATCGAGTTACTGGCGTCTGCATCAATAGCTCTACCTTGACGCTCGGAGGTTTTCGATTGCAGTAATTCTAAAACAATACTCTCTAAACTATCGGCCTCTGATTCAATCGCGCCTGTTAGGGGATAACAGCCGAGGGTTCGAAAACGTATTTTTTTTAACTCAATTTTTTCATGCGGTTGTAAATTAAGACGATCATCATCAACCATCATGATCATTCCTTCTCGCTGAATGACAGGTCGGGTTTTGGCAAAATATAAAGGGACAATAGGAATTTGTTCTTGATAGATATACTGCCAAATATCTAATTCGGTCCAATTGGAAAGCGGAAATACCCGAATACTCTCGGATTTATTGACTTTGGCATTATACAGGTTCCAAAGTTCGGGTCGCTGATTTTTAGGATCCCACTGATGAGTGGCGGTACGAAAAGAAAAAATTCTCTCTTTGGCGCGTGACTTTTCCTCATCTCGTCGAGCACCTCCAAAGGCAGCATCAAATTGATATTGATCCAGTGCTTGTTTGAGCCCTTGTGTTTTCATAATGTCGGTATGAACCGAAGATCCATGATCAAAGGGATTGATATTAGATTTGACACCTTCGGGATTAATATGCGTGATGAGCTTCATGTTGGATTTCTTGGCCATCCAATTTCGAAATAAATACATTTCCTTAAATTTCCATCGTGTATCCACATGCATTAAAGGGAAAGGGGGAGGGCTTGGATAAAAAGCTTTTTGAGCTAAGTGCAACATGACAGAGCTGTCTTTGCCAACCGAATAAAGCATCACGGGATTTTTAGTTTCACTGACTACTTCTCGAATAATATGAATACTTTCTGCCTCTAAGTCAGAGAGATAACTGTTTTGCCTAAGACTAAAGCTCTTCGTAAAAATAGTTTTGGTGGGATCGATTTCAGTAGCTTGAAAAATATAATTAGGAAATTCAATTTGGTATTTATTTTTAGTAACAGGAATTTGAAAATCTTGAAATTTGGAAAGCAAATCTTGGCTGGGCAAAAGAATAATATTTTTTTTTCGAAGTTTTGAAAAATATTTAATACCTTCATAAATATCTTCTATTTTATTTGATTTAACTTTTACCCAAAGTCGTCCTTTTCTTCGGTCATTAGCAAAAATGAATTTATGATTTTTACTTTCAAAGTATTGAATAAATAAAATTAATTTTCTTTGTCTTTCATACTCCTGAATAAAATAATTTTGAATTAAGGAGTTGAGGCGATCGCCAAGAGCATCTTTATAATTTTCAAGATTAAGATTATGAGGAAGGAAATCTTCCTTTTCCACCCATCTCTCATAGGAACGCTTAGTTTTAAAAATTTTCTTTTGAGCTAATAATTTATAATGACTATCGGTATCCCAAGCGGGATGTTTTAATGATGGGTTATTATTATAAAATAAAGTAGGATTCATAGTAATTAACTTTTATGACGTATTTGCGCAAATTTACTAATTTATAGCTCAATGTATAGAAAAAAATTATCAATATTATAAAAAATGGAAATATTTAACAAATTACGACATTTTGAATTTGTTGAGCAAATCATCCCTTGTTTAGAGCAATGCGGTCAAAAAATCATGGATATTTATGGCAATTTCAAGGTTGATATTCAAATTAAAGAAGATCAAAGCCCTTTAACTCAAGCGGATCTTGTCTCCCATGGGCTTATCAACGAATGTCTCAAATCGACAAACTACCCCGTCATCTCAGAGGAAAGTGATAATATTTATACCAAAGCTTCGAAGTACTGGTTGGTTGATCCCCTTGATGGAACAAAGGAATTTATTAATAAAAATGGAGAATTCACTGTGAACATCGCTTTAATGGAAAATCGATATCCTATTGCGGGCTATGTTTACTCTCCTACAAGCAAATCTTTATACGTGGGTGGTATCAATAAAAATTCCTTCAAAATACAAGACGCTGTTCTAGAGCAGATACAAACTTCACCAGTAGCCGATCCCATCCGGATAGTTGCGAGTCGAAGTCATTTAAATGAAGAGACTAAAAAATACATCTCGCAATTCCCTCGATATGAATTACTACAATCAGGCAGCTCCATTAAACTTTGTATGGTTGCCGAAGGAAAAGCTGATCTTTATCCTCGGTTTGCTCCAACTTCCGAGTGGGACACAGCGGCGGCTCAAGCCGTCGTAGAAGGCGCTGGGGGAACCGTACAAGATACCCAAGGTGAAAGATTAATTTATCAAAAGGATCATATTTTAAATCCTCATTTTATCGTCAAAGGTAATTAATTACTTACTGGGATTTTTTTCTCGATAGGTTTTCTCTAAACTAACATCATCAACTTCTGTGTAAATTTGAGTTGTTGAAAGAGAACTATGTCCTAACAGCTCTTGAATAACACGTAAATCACCCCCGTTCTTAAGTAAGTGAGTGGCAAAACTATGCCGAAGCGCGTGAGGGGTTGTGGTGTTGGGAAGTCCTAAATTAATGCGTGCTTGTTTTAAGTCTCGTTGAAATGCCGACGCCTTTAAAGGGGCGCCCCGGTCTCCTACAAAAATTGGCTCATGAGATTCCAAATCATAAGGGAGCTCTTGTAAATAATTTTCCACTTTCTGATACACAATATCTAACATCGGTATCATTCTCTCTTTATTGCCCTTACCCATTATTGTAATAGAGCTTTTTTCTCTTAAATGATTTTTAGTAACAGAAAGAGCTTCGGCTATTCGCAATCCACAGCCATAGAGAAGATAAAGAAGAGCTAAATTTCTTTTTTGAACCCAGCTTTTTTTCGATATTTTTAATAATTCTTCCATAAGTTGATCGATTTGTTCTTCAGATATAGGTTTAGGAAGGGTTCGGGGAATTTTTGGGTTTTTTAAAAGTTGAATTTCACCATAGCTAAATTTGTAGCCCTCTATTTTCGAAGCGGAAAATTTTAAAAAGCTTTTTAAAGAGCTAATCGATCGTCGACGCGATCTCGCCGAGAGAGGTTTTTTGTAAACATTTTGATACTCTCGAGCCCCCGCCATGTCCGCTACCCAAGCACGAAAAGTTTGAAGGGTGAGGTTGGGAAGGACCCCGTGGGTTAACGGCTCTTGATGGTAGTATTGATAAAAAATGAAAAAATCACAAATGTCATAACAATAGGATTGATAGGTATTTTTTGAGTACCCCTTGATGTCTTTGAGGTGAAAGAGCCAATTTTCAAAATCCTGGATGACAGACTTATCAACATTTGAATGTTCTAGGAGTTCTGTAAAATTCATTTCATTATATTATAAGTAAGAATCGAATTTAAAAAATGTCTTATTATTATGAAGTTATCCCTCTCAGCCAAATTAATGAAGGTTTAACTTACAAACTTGATCAATCCATCCCAATTGGATCCATTGTTCAAATTCCTTTAAGAAAAAAAACCGCGACAGGAGTTGTATTATCCGAGTGCAAAGTTGAAAACATCACCTTTGATATTAAAAAAATCCTCAAAATTCAAAAAGCGTCTCCCCACATCATTAATCAAGAAAATTTAAATTTTTATCAATATCTCTCTAGCCATTACTTTATTGATTTAGGAATGGTTTTTAAAATGGCCATTCAACAATATCCCGATGGTCAGCTTAAAAGTTTTTTGAGCTACAAAGGAAAAATTTTCTCATCCCAAAAAGAGTTAATCAAGTCATTCGAATTGAAACCCAAGCAGTTTAAGGAACTGCTTGAAAAAAAAGAAATAAGACTGACCACCAAAAACTTTCTTTTTGATCAAATGCAAAAAGAAATCAAATTAAATACCGAGCAACAAAAAATTTTTGATGATATATGGCAGTTCAAGCAAGGTTTTAAAACTCATTTAATTGATGGAGTAACCGGATCGGGGAAAACAGAATTATATCTCAAATTGATTGAAAAAACTTTAATTCAGGGAGGTCAATCGCTCGTCTTGTTGCCTGAAATTGCTTTAACCGAAGAGTGGACCAAGCGTTTTAAAAGTTATTTTGGATGCGAGCCTTTTATTTGGCATTCCAAACAAACTCGATCGCAAAAAAGTCGAGTCCTTCAATCTCTTTTAAAAGGAGAACCATGTGTCATTGTGGGTGCTCGATCGGCTGTTCTTTTGCCCTTTAAAAATTTACAAATGATTATTTGCGATGAGGAACATGACTCCTCTTATAAACAAGAAGAAGGACCTCGATATCATGCTCGAGATATGGCTATTTATAAAGCTAAATGTTCCAATAGTATTTGCACTTTGGTAAGCGCGTCCCCATCACTGGAGAGTTTATTTAATGCGGAAAATCAAAAAATCACCGCCCATCATTTAACACAACAGTTTCATCAAACCGCCTTACCGGAAATTTCTATTATTGATATGAACGTTCACCGACCCAGTTCTAAAAGTTGGATTTCAAAAGAAATCTACGATGAGACGATGTCAGTCCTTAAAAACAAAGGGCAAGTATTATTTTTTTTAAATCGACGAGGGTATGCCCCCACCAAAATTTGTGTGAACTGTCATACAGCGATTCAATGTCAACACTGTGCCGTCAATCTAGTCTACCATAAAAAAATTGATCGACTGATTTGTCATCACTGTTCGAGTTTTTATGACCCTCAGCAAATATGCAAAATGTGTTCTGCTGATAAATTTATTTCCTTGGGTATCGGGTTGGAGCGACTGCAAGAAGAAGTAATCCGTTTATTTCCTGGATTTCAAAGTCAGGTTTTTTCCAGCGACACACTCAGCTCCAAAAAAAATAAAAAACAAATGATGGAAAAAATATTTCAACAAGAAACTAATTTGCTCATTGGCTCACAAATAATCGGAAAGTCATTTCATTTTCCAAACTTGAAGTTAGTTAATATCATTGATGGCGACTCAAGTTTGTTTAGTCCTGATTTTCGCGCCATGGAGAAAACATATCAACTACTGCAGCAGGTCGCTGGCCGATCGGGGCGAGAAGGGGAACGAGGCAAGGTGCTGATTCAAACCTATAGTCCCCACCATCCCATTTTTCAAAGCATCAAAGATCAAAATAGAGATAACTTTATTAGAAATGAGCTGGATCGAAGAAAACAAAGCCACCTTCCTCCTTTTGCGAAAATTGCTCAATTACAATTGGTCCACCCGCACTACCCGGAGTTGCGCTCCCTCTGCCTCGAGTTTCTAGAAATTTCCAAAAAACTTCAATTGGGAGTCCTTGGGCCTACTCCTTCGTTGATTCCCTATAAAAAAAACCATTATCAAGAGAACTTTTACTTTAAAGAGGCCTCATATGCCCAGTTAAACAGTAAAATCTCCAAATTATTGTCTCAATTAAGCCCTAAAAACAAACGTTTTTTGCACATTGATATTGACCCTCTATCAATTGCTTGATGCGTCATTTGTATGTTCTTATTCACCTGCATGATGTGATAAAAAAACCCGATTACTTAATAATATGAGCAATAAAATAGCATCCAAACGATATGCCGTCGCCCTTTTTGATACGGCGCAAAATGAACAATTAGACGCTTTGTTGGCGGATGCCCAATCTCTATATCAATCCATTCAAGAAAACCCCGAGCTCGATACTTTATTAAAATCGCCTTTGACCCAAAATGAATTAAAAGCCAGTATTTTGATGAAAATTATTGAAGGGTCGCCTTCTCAAAAAATTATCGGAGGGCTTATTAATGCCCTGAAGAAAAATAAGCGATTAAATTTGTTTGCGGGTATCTTGCAAGATTTTCAAGATGTGCTGTATGAAAAAAGAGGATACCAAAAAGCGAAAGTGACCACGGCTCATGATATTGATGAGGCAACCAAAACAAACATTCAAGAATTATTAAACAACCAATATGGTTCCAAATTAAATTTAGAATTTCAAATCAACAAATCTTTACTTGGTGGGATGACTGTTGTAATCGGTTCAAAGATGATCGATTTAAGTATTGCGACCCAAGTATCCAAATTTACCAATAACGTGAAAGGAGACATTTAATGTCAATTAAAGCATCGGAGATCTCTTCTATCATCAGAGATCAGATTAATAACTTTGAAAGCCAAGCAGACATTTCCGAAGTCGGAACTGTGCTGAAGGTGGGTGATGGAGTTGCTCAAGTATACGGCTTAGATAATGTACAAGCCGGTGAAATGGTAGAATTCGCAGGGGGCGTTCAAGGAATGGCCCTAAACTTAGAAGAAGATAATGTCGGTATCGTTATATTTGGTGATGATAGAGGTATTAAAGAAGGCGATACCGTTAAAAGAACACAAAAGATTGTGGAAGTTCCAGTTGGTAAAGGTTTATTAGGTCGAGTCGTCGATGCGCTCGGTAATCCTATTGATGGTAAAGGTCCTATTCAAAGTAGTGAATCACGTCGTATTGAGGTAAAAGCACCGGGGATTATTCCAAGACAAAGTGTGAGCGAGCCGATGCAAACAGGTCTTAAGGCGCTGGATGCGCTTGTGCCTGTGGGTCGAGGTCAGCGTGAATTAATTATTGGTGACAGACAAACTGGTAAAACGGCTGTCGCGATTGATACGATTATCAATCAAAAAGAAATTAATCAATCCGATGATGAATCCAAAAAGCTTTATTGTATTTATGTTGCGATTGGTCAGAAAAGATCAACGGTGGCGCAAGTAGTGAAAACTTTAGAAGAAAATGGCGCGATGGAGTACACCATCGTGGTTTGTGCGTCGGCCTCCGATCCCGCACCTCTTCAGTTCCTCGCCCCGTATGCAGGATGTTCCATGGGTGAATTTTTCCGTGATAATGGAATGCACGGTCTGATTGTCTATGATGATTTATCCAAGCAAGCGGTAGCGTACCGTCAGATGTCTCTTCTACTTAGAAGACCACCTGGACGTGAAGCTTTCCCAGGTGACGTATTCTATCTTCACTCTCGTCTTTTAGAGCGTGCAGCGAAAATGAGTGATGCCAATGGCGGCGGAAGCTTAACAGCTCTTCCGGTAATTGAAACTCAGGCCGGTGACGTCTCTGCGTTTATTCCCACCAACGTGATTTCGATTACCGATGGTCAGATTTTCTTAGAAACCGAATTGTTCTTCTCCGGTATTCGCCCTGCGATTAACGTGGGTTTATCGGTGAGTCGTGTGGGCTCAGCTGCTCAAACGAAAGCGATGAAAAAAGTTGCAGGTAAAATTAAATTGGAATTAGCGCAGTATCGTGAGATGGCGGCCTTCTCTCAGTTCGCTTCCGATCTTGATGCGTCCACCAAGCAACTTCTTGCGCGTGGTGAAAGACTAACAGAACTCCTCAAACAAGATCAGTATGTTCCCATGTCAGTTGCTGACCAAGTCTTAAGCATCTATTCAGGTGTGAGAGGTTTTCTGGATAAAATCGAAACTTCCAAAATCTCAGACTTCCAGGTTAAATTCTTAGAGGGTCTACGATCAGAGCATGGGGCTATTTTTGATGAGATTAACACGACGGGTAACTTTAGTGATGAGTCGGATCAAAAAATTGAAGCCTACTTAGAAAAGTTCACAGCTAATTTTAGTTAATGCCGAACCTCAAAGAATTAAAGACTAGAATAGCGAGCGTGAAGTCGACGAAAAAGATTACGTCGGCGATGAAAATGGTGGCCGCGAGTAAGCTGCGTCGTGCGCAAGAGTTAGCCGAGTCTTCTCGTGTTTACGCGGATAGCCTTGCTTTTATTCTTTCTTCTTTGGCGGGAAAAACCACCAATAATTCGGATTTACCAGAGATTTTAACGGGAAGGGAAAATCCCAAGACAACCCTTTTAGTGGTTAACTCCTCTGATCGGGGTTTGTGTGGAGGTTTTAATTCTAATTTATTTAGACATGCGAAGAACTGGATTGCGCAGCAACAAGCCCAAGGCAAATCAGTCAAAATTATGACTGTGGGAAAAAAAGCAGCTAGCTTTTATCGTCGATCAGAACTCGATGTGATTGCGGGGTTTGATGATCTCGCTTCCAATGATCGCCAGCTTCAGGTTGCCGAAGAAGTAAAAAACAAAATTGTGGAGCTGTTTGAAAACAAAGAAGTGGATGAAGTCTTTATCCTCTTTAACAAATTTATCTCGGCGATCTCTCAAGAGCCTTCTTATCAATCCATCATTCCGATGACAACGGAGGAGAGCGCGCAAGAAGAAACTCAAACTAATAATGCTGTCTTTGAGTTTGAACCTGATAAAAATGAACTTTTAGAGTATCTCGTGCCGAGAAATTTTTTAACACAAATTTATCGAAGCATTCTTGAAAGTGCTGCCTCTGAGCATGCAGCGAGAATGACTTCCATGGATAACGCCACACGAAACGCCGGGGATATGATTGATCGATTAACCTTGACGTATAACCGAACACGACAGGCGTTTATTACAAAAGAACTTATCGAAATTATTTCGGGAGCAGAAGCTGTTTAGGAAAGGAGCAACAAATGGCAAGTAACAAGGCAGGAAAAGTCACGCAGGTATTAGGGGCTGTGGTTGACGTCGCCTTTGAAGGAGAATTACCCCCAATATTAAATGCATTATCAACCAAGATTGGTGATCAAAAACTAATTTTAGAGGTAGCCCAGCACTTAGGCAATAACACCGTTCGAACGATTGCGATGGATGCTACTGAGGGCCTACAGCGAGGCCAAGAGGTTCAAGATGACGGAGACCCTATTTCCGTTCCTGTAGGACCTGAAACGCTGGGACGAATTATGAACGTGATCGGGGAACCGATTGATGAACGTGGACCTATTGAGTCAAAGAAAACTCTTCCTATTCACAGAGCTGCTCCTGAGTTTGTTGACCAATCCACTGAGACGGAGGTGCTGGTAACTGGTATTAAAGTTATCGACTTACTCGCTCCTTACGCCAAAGGGGGTAAAATTGGTCTATTTGGTGGTGCCGGTGTGGGAAAAACCGTGCTCATCATGGAATTAATTAATAACGTCGCAAAAGCCCACGGTGGATACTCAGTGTTCGCAGGAGTGGGAGAGCGTACTCGTGAAGGTAATGACCTTTATCATGAGATGATCGAGTCGGGCGTTATCAACCTAGATGGTGGATCTTCCAAAGTGTCTCTCGTCTATGGTCAGATGAACGAGCCTCCAGGAGCGAGAGCCCGTGTTGCCCTTTCAGGTCTAACCCAGGCAGAATATTTCCGTGATGAAGAAAACCAAGACGTGTTGTTCTTCGTGGATAACATCTTCCGATTTACTCAGGCTGGTTCGGAAGTGTCCGCGCTTCTCGGACGTATTCCATCAGCGGTGGGATATCAACCAACCCTAGCCACAGACATGGGTGCTCTTCAAGAAAGAATTACCACAACGAACAAAGGTTCGATTACATCCGTTCAAGCGATTTATGTTCCAGCAGACGACTTAACTGATCCGGCGCCCGCAACATCTTTCTCTCACTTGGATGCAACCACCGTGTTGAACCGTTCAATTGCGGAATTGGGAATTTACCCGGCGGTGGATCCCCTCGACTCGACTTCGAGAATTTTGGAACCGAGAACCTTAGGGGACAAGCACTACAAAGTTGCTCGTGATGTTCAAAAGACTTTGCAAACATATAAGAGTCTCCAAGATATCATTGCGATCTTGGGGATGGATGAATTATCCGAAGAAGATAAGTTAGTGGTATCGCGTGCTAGAAAAATTCAGCGTTTCTTAAGTCAGCCTTTCCACGTAGCCGAAGTTTTTACCGGTTCACCTGGTAAGTTTGTTTCCTTAGAAGATACGATTAAAGGCTTTGAAGGTTTAGTGAAGGGTGATTACGATCATATCCCGGAAGCGGCTTTTTATATGGTGGGAACAATGGAAGAAGCTTTAGAAAAAGCAAAGAAAATGGCTGAGGACGCAGTTAGATAATCATGATTAACCTGAAGGTTGTCTCTCCTCAAAAAGTTATTTTTGAAAAAGAAGTTGAAATGGCAGTTTTGCCAGGAGCGGAGGGTGATTTTGCAGCTATGGAAAATCACTCACCGTTTATCAGCTCCTTACGACCGGGACAAATGGCGATCATGGCCAATAATCAGCTTCAAGAAAGCTTTTTTGTTTCTGGTGGATTGGTGATGTTGAAAGATAAGACGTGTGAAGTTTTGGTTGATCAAATCGAGTCTTTAGGGGATGTGAATAGTTCCAACTATCAACAGACGAAAACCTATCAAGAATTAGAAGGCAATGAATCAGCTCAAGGGACTTTTGAGCAAGTCATTAATTCTCCCTCTTATAAATAATCTTTAAATTCTTCTAAAAGTTTTTCGTAAATATCTTTTTTAAAAGGTACAATATTAGGTACTAAGAAATCTTTTGTAACCCACTTGTAATCTGAGAACTCAGGATGCTCTGTGTGAATATTGATATCTTTGTCTGTTCCCTTGAATTGATATAAAAACCATTTTTGACGTTGACCTTTATATTTTCCTTTCCATAAAGTTTTCGCAAGATCTTTAGGAATAGAATAGTAATACCAGTCCTGACTTTCCGTCAGCAGTTCAACTTTATTTTCCTTAATGCCTACTTCTTCTTCCATTTCTCGAAGTGCAGCGATGGAAGGAATTTCTTGAGCATCAATTCCTCCTTGGGGCATTTGCCAAAAATCAGAAGGGTGATCAATTCTTTTTCCCACAAAAATTTCTTTTTTTTGATTAATGATCATCATCCCCACATTGGGGCGATAGTCTTTGGGGTTAGGTTTCATTAATTCAGAACGGCAATTGTCTTAACGGCATCGACAGCGCGCGAGAGCTGATAGTCTTTTTCTAAAATATCTGTGGAGGTTGCTTCTTCCTCATTCCCATCAGTTGTTTCGTTATCCAGGGCATCTTGGTAGTCGGACTCTCGGAAGGTGAAATAATTATCGATGATATTGAGTTCAGCTCGAGGAACGACAACATCAGGTTCAATACCTACTGCTTGGATAGAGTCTCCGCTGGGCGTGTAGTATTTGGCGATCGTCAACCGGATGGCCCCACTATCAATAGGCACGATTGTTTGAACAGAACCTTTACCAAAAGATTTCATTCCCATGATGACTGCTCGATTATGATCTTGAAGAGCGCCTGCTACAATTTCTGAAGCAGAGGCAGAACCTTCATTGATGAGTACCACTAAGGGTTTTTGGTTAATTAAATCACCCTTTTTTGCGGAATAAACTTGAACATCATTCTTTTCACGGCCACGAATAGAGACAATTTCCCCTTGTTCTAAGAAAAGATCAGAGACTGAAACAGACTCCGCGAGTAGACCACCCGGATTATTGCGAAGATCGAGCACATAGCCGATAGGAGGATTTTCACTTTCCTCTAATTTCTGAATGCTGTCTTGGAGACCTGAAGTTGTTTGTTCATTAAAAGTACTAACACGAAGAACACCGACATCATTTAAAACACGATGCTTCACTGAGGCCATTTTAATAGTATCTCGGATGAGCTCGACATCAAAAGGATCTTCTGTTCCTCGAATAATAGTAAGAGTAATGGAAGTTCCTACTTCTCCTCGCATTAAATCAATCGCTTCTTTTAAATTCATATCTACCACCGAGTCGCCGTTTAGATGTGTAATGTAGTCTCCTGCTTGAATGCCCGCTTTATCGGCAGGGGTATCATCAATGGGAGAGATGATTTTAATAAAACCTTTATCTGTTGTAATTTCAATTCCTAGACCCCCAAAGCTACCTGAGGTATCCACTTGCATTTCTTTGTAGATTTCCTCATTCATATAACTGGAATGAGGATCGAGTGCTTGAAGCATTCCATTTAGAGCTTTTTCGACTAGCTCCTTGTCAGTGAGTTCTTCGACATATTGATTTTTGACGCGATTATAAACTTCATTAAAGATACTGAGTTGACGATAGGTTTCTTTAGTATCAGCAAAACTAGAAGGGGAATGAAAGAAAAAGAAAAATGTAAGAATATATTTTAACATAGATGTTATTTTAAGAGGCCGTATTAAGGTTAGAAAAGTCTTCTGACCAAAGCTTTTCCAGATCGTAAATTTCTCGTATTTCATTTCTAAAAATATGCACTAAAACGTGTCCCGCATCAATAACCGTCCAGTCGCAAAGAGGTTTTCCTTCGGGTTTATGGACAAAGTGTTTTTGCGATTTTAAATCGCGGTAAACTTTTTCTGAAACGGAATCCACATGTTTATTCGATCGACCTGAGGCCACAACCATGAACTCAGCAAATTCTGCCTTTCCTTTTAAAGAGATGACGGTGATATTTTCAGCTTTATTATCCTCAAGACTATGGATGATAGCTTGAACAGCTGGATCTTGATGTTGATTAGGAATCTCGTAGCTCGCTTGATGATAAATCTACACCTGGAAGATTAAGAATATGTAAACAGGGCGTAGAATGGTTGATAAATTTATTTAAATCAGACATGAATAAGTGGGGAAATTCCTTATGAATGTGTGTATTTTCAATGTGTTCATCATATCTCGGTCTATAAATAACGCAAATACTAATATTTCGGATAATCCATTGATAATCAACCCAACGATGCAATTGGCCTAATTGGTCTAATCCAACAATCAAATAAAACCGGTTCAATGGACATCGCGTCTGAATTTTTTTTAAAACATCAGAGGTACATCGGGTTTGATGACGAAATTCAAAATCTGAAACTTTTACTCGAGGTAAGTTAATCTCTGATCTTAGCTGTTTTATTTGATCATAAGGATTCAAGGAATTAATATTTTCTTTTAAGGGGTTATGAAATGTTGGAAGAGCAATTAATTTTTGGAGACGAAGGTGTTGAAGTGAGGATTGAATAACATGAAGGTGTCCAAGGTGAAAAGGATTAAAGAACCCTCCGTAAATACCAATTGTTCTTATCATTGAATTATTTTGATGAAATCACTCTTGCATTGATTATTACTTAATGTTTCAAGAAAGAGTTCTAATATTTCTGACTGTTGAGAATTTGATCTTTTAACAATAAGAAGGTTTCTCATTTTAAAGTGATAGCAAAGGGAAACGGTAAAAATTAAATTATCGTTCTCTTGTAAGTAGACGGATCCTGCAAGAGGAAGACGCTCTTTATTATATTTGAAATAAAGATTATTAAATGGGTCGTTGGTGAGAACTGATAAATTTATTTTTTTTAATTCTTCTTCTTGGAAAATTTTTTTTTGCTCTAAATGAAAAATAACGGATTTGATTAGATGAGTAATCTCTTCTTTTGGGATTTCATTTAAATAAGCTCGATGCTTTTCTAATTCGAGAGAAGTTTGGTTAAAATCCATTAGGGCCTAGTCGTATGATTGCCTGTTACTTGGTATTTAAATGTGGTGAGATGTTTTGCTCCTACGGGCCCTCGAACATGAAGTTTGTCTGTGGAGATTCCAATCTCTGCCCCAAACCCAAACTCTCCGCCGTCCGCAAACTGGGTCGAGGCATTATGCATGAGGATTGCACTTTTACAGTTTTGAAAAAAATATTGGATGGATTGATCGTTATTGGTCAAACAACTTTCCGTATGGCCGCTGGCATATTGATTAATATGATTGACCGATTCTTCAATACTTTCAACGATTTTTACGGATAGTTTTTTATCTAGATATTCAGTGGACCAGTCTTCTTCGACGGCTCGACGATCAATCGAGTAAAGTTGAGCGAGTTTCTCACAACCAATTATCTCACATCCTTGGGCTCTGAGATCATCTAAGACGTAGGCAATATCATCACCTGAATGACCGGAGTGGATGAGCAAGGTTTCCGTGGCACCACATATTTCTGGTCGTCGTAATTTTGCATTATGGATAATTGATTGGGCTTGTTCTTTCGGGTACCCCTCATCCCAAACCGTATGACAAATACCTTCTAGATGTTTGATAGTAGGGACCCGGGAGTTTTCAGTAATCGTTTGAATGAGAGACTTCCCCCCTCGAGGAATAATGACATCAACTCTGCCTTCTGCTTGCAGTAATTCTTGCACATAAGCCCGGTCTGTTTGTTCAATAAAACAAACCAGATGAGGATTGAACTGTAAATCTTTTAAGGCCTCTTGAATGCACTCGTATAATTTTTTATTTGTCTCGATACACTCTGAACCTCCGCGTAAGATAGAAATATTACCAGAGCGAAGACACAGACTTGCCGCATCAATGGTTACATTCGGACGAGACTCATAGATAATTCCAATGATGCCGATGGGTACCGAGACTTTGGAGAACTGAAGTCCATTGATTGGGTTTGACCATTTTTCTAATTCCTGATTTAAAGGGTCAGCCATTTGAGCAATTGTTTCTACATCCCGAGCGAGCTGATCTATTTTTGCTTCGGTGAGTGCTAAACGGTTAATCATAGGTTTTGATAAATTATTTTGTTGAGCGCGATCGAGGTCGAGCTGATTAGCTTGGAGAATTTCTTTTTTTCGGGTAACTAAAAATCCAGAGATGTTCATTAAAATCTTACTGCGATCCTTAGCGGTTAATTTGGCAATATCAAAAGAAGCTTGTTTAGCTTGATCGAGTATTTGATGAAAATAATCGCTCATCGAGATGCTACCAAATTATCTTTATGAATAATTTCATCTTCACGCACAAAACCTAAAATAGTACTGATTTCATTGGACTTTTTGCCTTTAATTTGGTCCATTTCCTTAAAATCATAATTCGTTATTCCACGTGCCACTTCTTTTTTATTGTAGTGAATTGATACGGTATCACCACGATAAAACTTCCCCTCAATACTTTTGACTCCGATGGCTAGTAAGCTGGAATTTTGATTTAAAGCCTTCGAGGCCCCTTCATCAATATGAATGATTGCTTTTTGAATGGGTCGATTCCAGATCCATTGCTGACGACTAGTGAGGATATTCTTTGCTGGATAAAACCAGGTAGATTTTTTTGGATGAATGTGACGGACAGGATGATCAACTAATCCATTAGAGATTATCATGGTAGATCCTGATTGCATGCATAGTTTAGCAGCATTGATTTTGGCAAGCATACCTCCTGAACCAAATTCACTTAAATCTTGATCAATGTACTTTTCCATTGTTGGGTCAATTTCGGAAATTGACGTGAGTAATTTCGCATCAGAAGATTTTTTAGGATTGCTGGTATAAAGCCCATTCACATCAGAAAGTAAAATTAACAATTCTGCGGATAATGCGTTAGCAATCATCGCAGAGAGTTTATCATTATCTCCAAAACGAATTTCTTCGGTGGAGGTTGTGTCGTTTTCATTAATAATTGGAATGACATTAAGGTCCATGAGAGAATATATCGTATTTCGAATATTGAGATATTTTCTTCTTTCATTGAGATCTTCGGCGGTAATTAAAATTTGTGAGCTTTGAATTTTTAATTTCGCAAAAGCGCGCTGCCAATGTTGAGATAATTGAATTTGACCAATTGAAGCGGCCGCCTGTTTTTCATGTAGGTTGGTTAATTTTTTCTTTTTTAAAACATCTCTTCCAAGAGCAATCGCCCCAGAAGAGACAATGATAATTTTCGATCCTTTTTTTTGTAATTTGGCCACATCCTCGACCAAGGAGTTGAGCCATTTTTTTCGAAGCTTATATTTCTCATTTACTAAGATGTTCGAGCCAACTTTGATCACTATCACTTTGGATTGTTTGGCGAGGGTTTGAAATGTCTTATGCATCTTGTAAGTATTCTAAACATAAATTGGTGAGTTGATCGAGTTGATAACCCGTAGCAGCCGAGATGGTAAAGACACGACGATCCAGGGAGGAGAATTTCTCTTTGATGGCTGCCACTTCTTGCTCTTCCAAGAGTTCAACCTTATTTAAGGCAATAATCTCTTTTTTACTTTCAATGTCGGCTTCATAATTTTCTAATTCCTGTCGAATAATTTGATAATTATTGAACGGATCTGACTCTGTGGCATCAATCACATGAATTAAAATTTTACAGCGCTCCACATGAGAGAGAAAGTCATGACCGAGACCTTTTCCATCACTTGCATGTTCAATTAAACCAGGAATATCAGCGAGAATGAATTCTAAATCTTCTTTTTGGACCATCCCAATATGAGGATGCAGTGTCGTAAAAGCATAATCAGCAACTTTAGATTTTGCATTAGTGACAAAATTGAGAATAGAAGATTTCCCTGCATTGGGCATTCCCACCAATCCGACGTCCGCTAAAATCTTCAGTTTTAATCGAACTGTTGCTTCTTGACCTTTTTCTCCTTCTTGAAATTTGCGAGGGGCTCGGTTTGTGGAACTTTTAAAGTGAGCGTTCCCTTTGCCTCCCTGGCCGCCACGAAGAAAATGATAGGTTTGTTCATCTTCGAGGATCTCATGTAACTTGATAGTCATATCCTCGTTATAAATTTCTGTTCCGCAAGGAACGTCTAAAATTAGGTCTTTTCCACTGGATCCTGTTTTGAGTTGTCCCGCTCCACCCATTCCATTTTGAGCGCGATGATGCTGGTTGAAGCGATAGCGTTGAAGAGTATTAATTCCTTTGTTGCCACGAAAAATGACGTCACCGCCTTTACCTCCATTACCGCCATTCGGTCCACCATATTCAATAAACTTTTCTCGGCGAAAACTTAAAGCGCCATGACCACCATTGCCGGATTTAATATATATTTTTGCTTTATCAATGAACGCCATAACAGATTTAAATGTGAGGGGTTAGGAAATTTTAGTGGACGGAAACAAACTGTCTGTTACGGGATTTTTTGAACAATACTTTTCCCTCAGCTTTAGAGAAAAGAGTATGATCTTTCCCAATTCCGACATTCTCGCCCGGGTAAAATTTAGTACCACGCTGACGAACTAAAATGTTTCCAGGAATTACGTGTTCGCCGCCAAACTTCTTGACACCCAGCCTTCTACCAGCCGAGTCTCTTCCGTTTTTCGAACTTCCGCCTGCTTTTTTTGTTGCCATAGTTCTACTTTTTTACCTCAGTTGTTTCTTTTTTCACAGCCTTTTTTTCTTCAGTTTTTGGAGCTTCTACTTTTGGTGCAACTTCCTTTTTGGGAGTTTCAGCTTTTGGAGCAACTTTTTTAGCTGGTTCTTTAAAACTTTCTTCACCAATAGCAGATTTAATCGTCATGACTTTTAAGATCGTAATATATTGACGATGGCCTTTAGTTCTTTGAAAATGTTTTCTTCTATTTTTTCTGAAAACACGAATTTTGTCATCTCTGGTTTGATGAAGAAGTTTCGCAGAAACTTCTGCACCTTGAACGGCAGGTGAGCCTAATTCAAATTTATCGCCATTTCCAACAGCCACAACATCCTTAAAAGAAATAGTATCACCTACATTTCCTTCAATTTTGTCCATTTTTAAAATATCACCCGGTGATACTTTAAACTGCTTTCCTACTGATTTTAGAACTGCGTACATAATGAGGTGCACAATATATATAGGTCTTTTTCTATGTCAATAGACAAAAACACTAATATTTTAGGGCTTAATGGTGGTGATCCTCTAGGTCTTTCTTGATATCATCGTGATCTCCAACAACGATATGATGCTTACTTTTCGTCACGTATTTATCGAGAAAAGGTATAAGAATCAACGGGATCAAACCACCTAAAACGATACCTAGAGCAGCAGACTGCATATGAGGATCAAGACTAGCTGCAATAAAGTCAGCTATGACGTGGGCAACAATCACTCCAATGATGCCTGCAATATACCCATTGGAGACAACTTTTAAAAAACGATTAATGGACCATCCCGTATAAAATCCAGTCAAGGGGATCAGAGTGTGCACTAACCCGAAGACAAAGCCTCGGATAATATCGATTTCCTCGAAGAAATGTAAAAAACTAGGTAATTCGTGTGCGTGCTCCATTTTTTGGTCCTCAAATAAATATTTTTATGTTATAACATAACAATTAGAAAAATGTCAAACAAGAATCATCAAAAATGTATTTCTCGAACTAAAAAAAGACAGGTTAAAATTGATGGCGCTCATGAGAAAAATATTTTTGAACTTCTCATCAAGGGCCATAAGGCTATGTCAGCTTATCAATTAATTGATAACTACTCCCAGCACTATGGGCAAGTTTTAAAACCGATGCAGGTGTATCGAGTGTTAAAAAAATTAATTGCCAAACATCTTGTTCACCGCATTAATTATAACAATAGTTATGTAGCCTGTTTTAATGAGAATGATCACGAGGCCTTTGTAGGTTTTATTTGTGACAAATGCTCTACGATTGAAGAAAAAACTCAAGATCCAGTCAAGGAATTAACCAAAAAGTTTGGACTTTCTAAAAATCATATCTCTCAAACCAATCTTGAAATTGTTGGTACCTGTCAAAATTGTCTCTAGATAGGGATTGAATTTTCATTTAAAAGTATAGTTGTTAAAATAAACAAAAAATTGAAAACTAAACTCATACTCCTTTCTGCGTTTGTAGGTATGGTGCTGGCACCAATATTTTCCTATGCCCAGATCATTAAAATCTATTCCGAGCGCCAACCGCTTTTAATTGAACCTTTACTTAAAGAGTTTGAAGAAAAAACAGGGATAGAGGTTCAGTGGATATACTCGCAACAGGGGTTAGTCCAAAAAATTATTTTAGAAAAAAATAGACCCGTGGCCGATGTTTATTTATCCTCTGATATTTCTCGATTAATTGATATTGCCGAGGCGGGGGCTACAATTCAGTTAAATCAGGACTTTCAAGTGCCTAGTTATCTTCAAAGTGACGATTGGGTGGGGTTGACTCAAAGAGCGCGGGTCTTTTTTGTTTCTAACCAATTCGCCAATCAAGATCTTAGCTATGAAGATTTAGTTGATGATCAATTTAAAGGGAGAGTGTGTACGCGGTCTGGCCTTCACCCTTATAATATTTCTCTATTTGCTTCTTTATTGGCCCATCATGGAGAAGAGTGGCTAAGGGATTATCTGACCACGCTTAAAAATAATCTTGCTCGCAAACCGCAAGGAAATGATCGCGATCAAGTCAAAGCCATTTATGCAGGGGTGTGTGATATTAGTATTGGTAATCACTACTACTATTTTCAAATGATGGAAAATGAAGAACAAAAAAAATGGCTAGAAAAAGCAAAAATTATTTTTCCCAATCAAACTAATCGGGGCGCCCATGTGAATATCTCTGGCATTGCTCTTTTAAAAGAAGAAACGCGAGAGATATCCGAACAATTAATTACCTTCCTGCTGAGTGATGCGGCTCAATCGGTGTATGCGAATGATAATAATGAGTTTCCAGTTTTACCCACTATTCCAGTCTCTTCTCAAATTCTAGAATTAGGAGGAGAGGTTACTTTTGATGATTTAGAATTATCAAAGATTGCAGAAAATCGATCGACGGTTATTCAAATTCTCAATCAGATTAATTTCGACGGCTAGATTATTCAGCTTCACTGAAGCTGGAGTGCCAATTCTTCAGGATCATAAAACTCAAGAGTCGAACGGCGTTATACAAAAGAATACCTGTAATTGAGATTAAAAAGACCGAGGCAAACATTTTAGGAATTTCTAATTGATACCCAGACTCAATAATTCGGTAAGCAAGACCGCTATGGCCAGATATTGGCCCAATGACAAATTCTCCCACAATAGCTCCGATCAACGCCAGACCTGTACTTATTTTTAAGCCTGAAAGGAAGTAAGGAAGAGCATTGGGCAAGACCACGTATCGCAATAATTGATATTTATTAGCACGATAGAGTTTCATTAAATCCAGATGATTTTTCTCCGTGCTTTTGAGGCCGGCAATCGTATTGGTTAATAAAGGAAAAAAAGCCACTAAAAACGCGCAAATGAGGGTGGCCATCTGCGAGCTATCCACCCAAATAGAGATAAGTGGAGCAATGGCGATAATAGGGGTGACTTGGAGAATGACTGTAATCGGCATCATGGAGCGTTCCACGAATTTAGAGAAGTAAAAAATAATGGCCAAACAGACACTGATAATCACAGATGCTAAAAGAGCGGTGAGTGTTACTTTCAGGGTTACTGCCAAAGAACCCATCAGTGATATGAAATTTGATTGAATGGATTCTAAGATCATGGATGGAGGAGGCAACAAATACCATCGCATGTTTAAAGTATGAAAGAGTATCTCCCATAGAATAAATAAACTCAAAATGACGATTACAGAATAAGCCTTAGGCATGTTGGGCTCGCTGCAGAGAGTCTGAGACAATTTTGGCTTGTTCAAAAAATTCAGGAGCAAATCGATAATCCTCATTTTTCTCTATTCCTGAAAAATCAAATTCCTCAAAAACTTTTCCTGGATTAGGTTGCATCACATAGATACGATCACTCAGGTACACTGACTCATAAATAGAGTGGGTAACATAAACTACGGTTAAATTTTTTTCTTTTTTAATTTTTAAAATTTCTTGGCTTAACTCAAATCGTCGAGTTTCATCCAAAGCACTAAAAGGTTCATCCATCAGCAGTACTTTGGGTTGAGTAACGAGTGCTCGCGCAATCGAGACACGCATACTCATACCCCCGGAAAGCTGTCGCGGATAATACCCTTCAAACCCTTGCAGTCCGACCAGATGAATAATTTCATAAATTTTTTCATCCGCACTATAGGTATCCTCTTTGACTATTTTTAATGGGAGTTTGATATTTTCATAAACATTCATCCAAGGAAGTAAGTTGGGTTCTTGAAACACATAACTGAGGTTAGCGGGATTTTCAGGGGAGTTTTGAAAATTAGATGTGGGCCAGCTTATAGTGCCTGCCGTGGGTTTAATGAGACCACACATCATTTTCAGCAAAGAAGTCTTTCCACAACCGGAGGGCCCGACGATGGATAAAAAATCCTTTTGGAATACTTCTATTTTTATATCTTCTAGGGCATTGTGCTGTGCCCCCGCAAATTTCTTACAAATCCCATCTAGCTGAGCAAGGATGCGGGATTGCCCCTTTTCTAATTTGGATTGGCGATCTGTGTCTGTTAAAACCCGCAAACTCATAGCGGGGTTATTTTAGTTAGAAAATTCTAAAGTGTAAGCTTTTTCGTGGTCGAATTCGTTCTCGTAAATGCCCAATTCTACAGACATTTCATAGAATTCCTTCCATCGATCCGCGCTCATCGATCCAATTTTCTCCCCGTTACCAGTGACGATATTATACTCAATCATTTTACTATGCGCATAGGCAAGTTTATCCGTGGGCATATCCGGGTTGAGTTGTTGAATTAAATCAAAGGCAGGTTGAGGGTCGTTGTCGAGATAGTCTTGCCAGCCTTGAACAGAGGCACTAAGAAATCGCTTAATGAGATCAGGATTTTCTGTAATCAATTGATCGGATGCTTCAATCGTGTTGGCATACGCGCTAAAGCCATGGTCGGCTAACAAGTGAACAACCGGCTCAAAGCCCGCTGCTTTTTTAATCGCAAAGGGTTCGCTGGATAAATATCCTTGTTGGATTGATTGAGGATTGTCGATGAAGGGCTGGGAGTTGAAATTATAACTCGCGAGTTGATCATCAGACAAATCGTATTTACTTTTTATAAATCCCCAGAAGGAAAGTCTTCCGAAGTTAGAAAGGAAAATCGTTTTTCCTTTAAAGTCAGAGGGATGATCAATGCCCACATTAGGGTGAGACATCAGTACCTGAGGAGTTTTTTGAAAAAAAGCAGCGACGGCCCGAAAGGGTAAATCCTGTTGAGCATAATTCAAAGCACCCGCACTACCGCCAATATTAAATTCTACTTGATCGGCCATCAGCATCGCTTTGGTATTCACGGATGGTCCCCCGGGAATAATTTCTAATTCGATTCCTTGTTCTGTATAATATCCTTTAGCAAGGGCTTGAAAGAAACCTCCATGTTCGCCTTGAGGCACCCAATCCAAAGAGAGTTTAACTTGATCAACCGCCCATGCACTTGTGCTCACAAATACAAAAGCAAACAAAACAAATATTTTATTCATAGGGAGAATATAATGATATTTGTATAAATTGGGATATCAGAAAATCGCATAGGCGACAAAAAAAACAGGCCTTATTATTCTCTATATAATAAGACCTGTTTCGAATTAATTTTTAATTAGTTTGTAAGTCAAAACGATCGGCATTCATGACTTTTGTCCATGCGGCCACAAAGTCCTTAATAAACTTCTCTTTATTATCGTCTTGAGCATAGACTTCAGCGTAGGAGCGTAAAATCGAGTTGGAACCAAATACTAAGTCCACGGAAGTTGCATTCCATTTCACCTCTCCACTGGCGCGATCAATGATCTCGTAGTGACCATTCGAGGGCTTCCATTTATAGGCCATATCAACCAAATTCACAAAGAAGTCATTGGTTAAAGCACCTACTTTACCAGTAAAGACGCCGTTTTGGCTGCCTCCATGATTAGCGCCCATCGCTCTCATTCCACCTAACAGAACAGTCATCTCGACCGCGGTCAGCCCCATTAATTGAGCTCGATCCAGAAGGAGTTCCTCGCCGCTTTCAGTATAGTTCTCTTTTTTCCAATTTCGAAAACCGTCATGGATTGGCTCGAGATGAGCAAACGATTCCACATCGGTCATATCTTGAGTGGCATCACCACGACCAGGACTGAAAGGAACTGAGACTTTAGATCCAGCCGCTTCAATGGCCATCTCTAAACCTACGTTACCCGCTAGTACAATAGTATCCGCAACACTCGCTCCTGCTTCTGCTGCCAGAGGCTCAAGGATACCCAATACTTTGGATAAACGCTTAGGCTCATTACCAACCCAATCCTTTTGAGGGGCGAGGCGAAGACGAGCACCGTTTGCTCCCCCACGTAGATCCGAGCCACGATACGTACGTGCACTATCCCACGCAGTCGCAACTAATTCTTGAACACTCAGTCCACTCGCTTTGATTTTTGCTTTGAGCGCATCGACGTCATAGTTGGAGTTGCCAGCAGGAACTGGATCTTGCCAGATTAAATCTTCCTTCGGTAAGTCATGACCAATGTATCGATTACTTGGCCCCATATCACGATGCGTTAACTTAAACCACGCACGGGCAAAAGCATCTTTGAAGTACTCATGATCTTTGTAGAACTTCTCCGAGATCTCACGATAGATGGGATCTTTGATCATCGCCATATCAGCATCTGTCATAATCGGATTGTAGCGAATAGACGGATCTTCCACATCCACCGGCTTATCTTCTTCTTTGATATTGATCGGCTCATACTGCCACGAACCCGCTGGGCTCTTTTTTAATTCCCACTCATAATTAAAGAGCATGTAAAAGTAACCGTTATCGAATTTCATCGGCTCCGTTGTCCAAGCCCCTTCAATACCTGAAGTGACGGTATCCCGACCGACACCCCGAGTCGTGTTGTTCATCCAGCCTAATCCTTGCTCATGGATGTCCGCACCCTCAGGCTCGGCTTCTAGGTTCGCACCATTGCCGTTACCGTGCGCTTTACCAATCGTGTGACCACCCGCGGTTAAAGCCACAGTTTCCTCATCATTCATCGCCATCCGAGCAAAGGTTTCTCTGATATGTTGCGCGGTTTTTAAAGGATCAGGGTTACCTTCAAACCCTTCCGGGTTCACATAAATCAAGGCCATGTGGTTGGCTGCTAACGGTCCTTGAAGAGAAGAAGCATCATTTTTATCGTCATGACGATCGGAGGCTAAGGCTTCAGCTTCCGGTCCCCAGTAAATATCTTTGTTGGGATGCCAGACATCTTCACGACCATAGGAAAATCCAAAGGTTTTAAAACCAGTCGACTCGTATCCGATGTTACCCGCTAGGATCATTAAATCAGCCCAGCTAATTTTATTGCCATACTTTTTTTTAATTGGCCATAAAAGTCGACGCGCTTTATCTAAGTTGGTGTTATCGGGCCAAGAGTTCAGGGGAGCAAAACGATGATCGCCGGTGCCCCCACCGCCACGACCATCAGCCGTACGATAGGTACCGGCACTGTGCCACGCGAGTCGAACCATCAGTCCTGCATAGTTACCCCAGTCAGCGGGCCACCAGTCCTGACTTTCTTTCATCAGTTTGTGCATATCCGCTTCGAGAGCTTTGTAGTCTAATTTTTTCACTTCTTCACGATAGTTATAAGAACCATTAAAAGGTTTTGTTTTTTGATCGTGTTGATGGAGAATATCGAGGTTTAAATTTTTTGGCCACCAATCGATATTTCCTTTTTCTTTATTTGAATTTGCCCCATGTGCTACAGGACATCTAGCTTCGCTCATGCGTTTTCTCCTTTTTGATTATTCGGTGTTGAGGAACACGAAGGACACGTTCCCCAAAAAACTATTTCGGCCTCATCAATCTCAAATCCGTGTTGATCATCAAC
>Ga0255753_1000519_pt1 | contig 50219 bp, 39 predicted proteins | sample 041ome_10_FD_179953 | JGI IMG/M metagenome (GOLD analysis project Ga0255753, IMG submission 179953) | Coastal salt marsh microbial communities from the Groves Creek Marsh, Skidaway Island, Georgia - 041412US metaG (version 2) | ecosystem: Environmental > Aquatic > Marine > Intertidal zone > Salt... | reverse complement strand
CGAACAAATAAAGAAGAAGGAAAAAAGGTTAGTTGTCATAAATAAGTGTGTTAATTTTATACACATTTACACTAATTACTCATTTAATCAAATAGTTTTGATACTTTTTTAAAACAATTTTCGCTGGCATTCTTTATTTTCTTTAATTGTCATGTCTTTGATTGCCAGCTCGGTGAACGAATATCTGCATCAGGTAACCTCAGAAAAAGGTCTTCAAACTGTCGAATTAGAGGTCGCAAGGTTCGCCTACTCCAAAAAGAAAAGCTCAAACCAGTAAAAAAACGGGATTGATGAGCGATCACTCAGATAGCCCAAAGGAAAATAACTCCCTCGAGGTCGGGTTTTCCCCTGAGTCATGGAAAACCGAATTTCATGATGAAATCACATCCGTTCGTTTAAACGGAGAAAAGATAGCCGAAATTCGTGACCTGATGGATGAAATGAAAGCGATCAAAGAGAAAAACGACCGGACGATCAAAGGACTTTCCATTGCCATTATCAGCCTGACCATTATCGGGCTTTGTTTTCTTTGATTTGGGCTTAGCTATTTGATGAGATTCAAAGTAGACAAGCTTGATCAAATGATCAGCGAAGGGGCTGAACGGTTTGACATGACCAATAAAACTTTCATTCATACCGATGCCATTGCCCAGTTGAGCGACACCTGGCACCCCCTGCTTTGGGACCGCAAGCTACAAGGATGGTTTGTGCGCAAACCAAATGGGGCAAAAAGGAATTTTTATGATAATATCATTTTACCCAAAAAAGCGTACCTCGAACTGACCCAATCAAGCCTTACATGGAAACAGTCGAAGTGGCATGCACCCAAGGATTTCCCCATTCAACTAACAGGAGGGAAATAATACAATGGCAGAAGGGAAGGATGTCTATGTAGCAATCAACGGGCGGGTGACCAAACCCGTTTATCAAAGAATGCAATATCTTGCCAAGGTACTTGATGTCAGTATGTCCACCCTGATTGCAAATTCGGTGGCCGAGTACATTCACCAGGTAACCGATGAAAAAGACGGAAGCCCCTCGGTGGATATGGAAATTGCTAGGTTTGCCTACTCGAAGAAGAAACCCCAGGAGGGAAACCCATGAAGGATGGTGAGGCAAGAGACGAGGAACCGGAGGATGAGCCTGAACAGGGCACTGCATTACCCTCAAATTTAGTCGAAGTAGAAACCCCATCGGAAACATGGAAAACAGAATTTAAGAACGAAATTTCCTCCCTGCGGATTAATGGTGAGGATGTATCCAAAATTCACCGGGCTATGAAAGAGCTTCGCTGTATGCACGATTCCAGCGACCGTACCCTGCGTCGGTTAATCATTTTGATCACCCTGTTACTTTGCACAGGTCTTGGGGTTGGGATGTACTCCCTCGATTATCTTTTGCGTTTCAATGCAGACAAAATTGACGAGGTCATCGATTTAAATCTTCTTGCTATTAACAAGAATAAGGAAGGGATGATCAAAATTCCCCTGATCGCAATCTCTTTGCTTGAAAAACATCCTAATCAAATGCGTTGGAATGAAAACCAGTCAGTTTGGACTTTCTTGGATACTTTTACTCAGACAAGAAAGAACTTTTCTGATGATTACATGTATTATACGCCAGGAGTTATCGAAGGGCTAAAAAATGATTTGGGTCTTTTTTGGAACGGCTCTTCGTGGAATTGGCCAGAAGGTTTTGGACCAAGGAATTAATTTTCCCTCAAAGTAAAACCAGGGAAGCCAATCCCAGGAACGCAAAAAATCCGACCACATCAGTCACGGTAGTGACAAATACTCCTGAAGCCACCGCCGGATCTGCCCCGGTTCTATCCAGAACAACGGGTAAAATAATCCCCGAAAGACCTGCCACGATCATATTAATGATCATTGCTCCCGCGATGACACCACCCAGCAGGACAGAAGAATCCTGACCATCCCCAAAAATAAAAATCGTAGCTACCCCGGAAATGAGAGCAAACAAGATTCCATTCAACACCCCCACCATCAGCTCCTTGCGAATGGCCCGCATGGTGTTAAAAGAAGTCAGTTCCTTGGTCGCCAACGCACGCACTGTGATCGTAAGCGTCTGCGTGCCGGCGTTCCCCCCCATGGATGCCACAATGGGCATGAGCACAGCCAGGGCCACCATTTGCTCAATGGTGGCATCAAATAAACGAATTACCAGGGATGCCAGTACCGCAGTGAATAAGTTGACCAACAGCCAGGCAAAGCGTTTGGCGGATGACTGGAGCACACCGTCATCCATATTCTCTTCCCCCACCCCACCAAGGAGGAGCACATCCTCCTCAAATTCCTCCCGGGCGACCTCCATCACATCATCCACTGTGATCATGCCCAGAAGCTTGCCGGAAGTATCGACAACTCCGGCGGTGGTAAGATCATATTTTTCAAAGAGCAGGGCCACCTCCTCCTGCAGCGTCTCCGCGGGTATCAGCACCTGAGTATCATCCGCAATTTCACGCATCAAAGTATTTCTGGGCGAGCGAAGTATACGGGACAGAGAGATAACCCCTACAGGACAGGTACCCTCATCGACCACAAATAAATCAAGGAATTCCTCAGGCAGATCACTTTCTTCGCGTAAATAGTCAATCGTCTGCCCCACGGTCCAATTGGTTCCAACGGAGACCACATCGGTCTGCATCCGCCGCCCGGCACTGTCCTCAGGAAATGCCAATCCGATCTCGATATCCTCTCGCTCCTCTTTGGGCACAGAACTGAGAACTTCGGCTCGCTCATCCTCTTCCATATCTTCGAGAACCTGGACGGCCTCATCCGAATCCATTTCGGTAATTACTTCAGCTACCTCCTCCGGAGTAAGACTGTCTGTAACCTCCTTACGTAAATGGTCTTCCAATTCAAAGAGGAGATCGGGGTCGAGTTCCAGCTTCACGGACTGAACCAGACGTTTCCGCAGCGGACGGTCCAGCAACCCGAAGGCATCCGCTAAATCAGAATGGTGAAAGCTTTCGAGATGATGATTTAGTTCGGCATCAGTTCCAGACTCAAGCAGACGCACTAATTCATCAAACCTGGCTTGAGACTCGCTACTGGCATTGGGGTCAATTCGATGTATAACCTCTGTACTTTCCTTAATCTCAGGCATAATTCGTATGGTTTTTTTGATCCGGACTGTGCACAGAATGTAGAGGATTTACGAAAAGATTCGGATGAATCTGTAACTCCCTACCAATGCCAAGAACCATAGGTTAGCTCAACCTTATTCGGCAAAGCTAAAGTGGTTGGCAAATGATAAAAATTATTCAGCGACCCAGGTCAGTGCGTGACATAGAGCAAGGCCGAGGGCATCTGCCTGGTCAAAGGGAAGGGACTGGGGCAGTCCCAGCATCTGGGCAAGTGTGTTGGACATTTGCTCTTTACTGGCACGACCAAATCCCACCACTGCCTGCTTAACCCGCAGTGGGGCATATTCAAAAACAGGAATTTCGCGAATAGCTGCTGCAGAGAGAGCCGCACCGCGGGCAGATCCCATAATCTGGGCGGTCTTAAAATTTTGTACATAAATGGTTTCCTCACAGGAAACATGGCGGGGTTGCCACAAATCAACCAAATGAGCCACCAAGTCATGAATTTTTCCCAAGCAGGAGACTGAGGATACCTTGGTTCCAAGCTTCAGCGTTTCCGAGTGAAGGAGACGGTAGGAATTACCCCGGCAATCGAGGATGGCTAATCCCGTACCACGCAGACTTGGATCAATCCCAAGAATTTTTCCCTGAAAAGGTTCTTTGCGGAGCAAGTTTTGGGGATCTATGGAGGACTTAGATTTGCTCCCTTGCCCCGCCAAGTGCTTGGCCCAAAGTTTTCTCGATGACTTGTTCACTACAAAGATCAGAAAAGCATGCGCAATCCTGCCAGCACAATAAAAATCCATAGCAACCGCTCAAACCAGTCCTGGTGAATATGCCTGACCACCAGTGGTGCCAAAAGTGCCCCCAGAGCCGCAGGAATAAATAGCCAGAAAGCGATCCCAAGAGTACTTACATCAATGATACCCAGCTCCCACATCAGGGGAAACTTCGACACATTAATCAGTAAAAACAGCCAGGCAGAAGTACCGATAAACGCGTATTTGGGCAGCTTCATCGCCAAAAGATAAAACTGGGCAATCGGACCAGCCGCATTAGCGATCATCGTAGCCACACCGCCAAGCAATCCCAGGGGTGGCCCAAGATAGTAAGGCAGTGCCCTGCCCTCCAGTTTGGATTTTAAAAACCGCAACTCACTGATAAAACGGATCATGGTCATGCCAAGAAGAATTCCTCCGATGGACACCTTCAGGATTTGGGCTCTGGATTCACCCTGAAAAAAGGCAAAGAGATACCACCCCACGATCACGCCCACGGCAAAAAAGGGGAGAAGTCTGCGGACATGGGACCACTCCACATGCTTGCGATAGACCAGGGTGGAAACAAGATCCGCAGAAATTAATACGGGCAAAAGTAAACCTACGGATAGAGCCACACCCGCAGGACCAAAGGCATCCTCCAAAGTCAACGCATAGATGGCAACGGTGAGATTTCCTGCCCCGGGAATTCCGCCTTTACTCAGTCCCATAATCAAGGCTCCCCCGAGTAATGCAATCCAGTGTAACTGGGTTAATTCTTCCACTTTATGATTTCAGTTTTTCAGGGGAGAATGAACCATTATCCACTCGGAAGGTTTCCCAGATTTCCTTATCGTGGTCGGATGGATAAGTGGTCCCACTGGCAAAAACCTGCGCCTGAGGAGGCAGTAATTTACGGAAATTATCCCGCCTCGATTGATCCAGTTCACTAAGCACATCATCAGCCACAAGGATGGGGATTTTTTGGAGTTGCTGATGCATGTACGAATACTCCGCCAGCCTGATGGCCAGAACCAGCCCCCTCTGTTGTCCTTCCGATGCATAAATTCTGGCATCCGCCTTATTGATCAAAATGGAGAAATCATCACGATGGGGTCCATGCCGGGTATTACCAAATTGCAAATCCCTCGTTCTTTGTTCAGTCAAAAAACTCTCCCAGTCTTCCTTGTTCGTTAGGTATTTATCAGGTTGGTATCGAATCGTGGCAGTTTCCATATTTTCACATAGCGCACCATAGATTTTTGTAAGAAGCGGAACGAGCTGAGTAAGTGCTTTTTCCCTGGCTTCTACAAGAAAAGCAGCCACAGGAGCCAACAAGGTCTCATAAGCTGCTAATTCACTTTTTCCCGCACCTATTTTCAGGAGCGCGTTACGCTCCCGGAGAGCCCGGTGATATTTTTGCAGGTTGGAGAGATAACCGGGAAAAGAGGAAGACAACATAAGATCGAGCCATTTTCTTCGATCGCTGGGACTCTCACGAACAAGACGGAAGTCTCTCGAAGACAAGCATACTGCAGGAAAACTGCCAAGAAAATCGCCCAGTTTCCTAACCGGCTCCCCATCCACTTCCACCATCTTTTTCCCCCTGGAACTGAATCCAAGCAAGATCTCACTTTCATCTCCATCATCCTCCAAAAAACGGAAAAAAAGACGGCACTCCTTTTCTCCTTCTTTAATAATTCCCTCCATGCTGCTTCTGCGAAAAGATCTTAGAGTTGAAGAAACTCCAATCGCTTCGAGCAAATTGGTTTTCCCCTGTCCATTTTTACCAAGAAATAAAATACGGTCGGTGGAGAAAGATAAATTCGCAGATCTGATATTGCGATAATTCTCAAGGTTTATTTCCAGTAACCGCATCGAACCAAATTTAAATTGAAATCACTCCGGATTGCCCGGCATCTTTTTCCATTTCTTGATAAGCCTGAACAAATGCATCAGCTATCCCTGCCCAGTCCTTTTGCCCAGTGGACCAGAATGAACTAACCCGAATCAATTGCCGCACATCCATTTCGCTTAAGCCGAATGCGGCCAGCCCCCTTCTTGCTCCTGATTTATCAAGCGAACAGGCAGCACCTGTGGAAATCTGGTATCCCAGTTTGTCCATTTTTTCGACCCAGCTAAGATTGTTAAACTTTGGCATAACCAAGAGCGAGGTATTCCAGAGTCTGCGTTGCCCCTGTCCCACGATTCTTATACCGGGAAGAGTTGTGATTAACTGCTCTTCAAAATGATCACGCCCATTCTCACCCGGCTGAACAAACCTGGTTGAACCAAGGCACTGCTGACAAGCAATGCGCAAGCCCTCCATGCTGGGAAAATTTTCGGTACCGGCTCTGAGGTGGTTTTCCTGAGTGCCTCCATGTATCAGAGGACAAACCTCCTCCTTACTAAACAACACACCTATTCCTTTGGGTCCTCCGAACTTATGAGCACTAAAACAATATGCTGAACATTGGTGGAGATTATTGGCATCTAATTTCCCTACCCACTGGGTAGCATCACAAAAAAATGAGGTTCCATTCTCCGCACAGTGGAGGGATAATTCTTCCCATGGCTGTAACACCCCCGTTTCATTATTTGCCGCCATCAGGCAAACCAAACCATAATCTCCATTGGCAACAAGATCCTTCACCTGATCAAGCAGTAAGTCCCCCTCATCACTAAGTGGCATGTAATCAACCCTCTTCTTGAACCAGAATTCCGCAGTCTCCAAAACAGCAGGGTGCTCAAAAGGAGAGATCAGTATCTTTTTATTTGTATCCAGGGTTTGAAAATTGTGAAACAGAAAGGTGTTGATCGCTTCAGTCGCACCAGAAGTAAAGAGGAGAGTGCTGGGGTCGGCAGAAAAACATCCGGCAACCTCCTCCCTTGCCCGTTCTATTTTCGCCCGCACTCCGGCAGAAAAACGATAAGGTGCAGAAGGATTTGCCCAATCCGATTGCAGTGCCTCAACCATAGCCTTCTTCACCGCAGGATGCAGCGGGGTCGTGGCATTGTGATCGAAATAGCTCATGGGCAAAAAGCCCGAATCATCAGCGGGCAGGAGGAAGGTTCAGAGTCTGACCAACCCGCAAACTGTTTTTACTTTTTAGAGTATTCCGGTTCGCCTGAAAAATTGCGTCAATGTAAGAAGAGTTTCCATATATTTTCTGACTGATCGCATAGAGGCTGTCCCCTGGTTCCACCACATAAGTGTGCGGGACGGACATTTCTGTTTTCTCTTCAGGAAAAGAAGCGGGTACAGAAACTGCCTCAACCAGATCTGCTTGTACTGGATTAGTGGTAACGGAAGAGGTACCGAGCCGGGCTTCCAAATCTGCAACCTGGCGCTTGAGATGATCATTTTCCTCTTTAAGGTTCAAACTGTCGAGATAGTTACCATAAGGCTCACCAGGTAATTTACGGATAATTTCCCGCTCTGCGGTAACGATCAATTGCCTGACCTTTTCCGATTCCCGGGAATTTGGCTGCAACAGAAGAAATCTCCGGAAATGGTAGATAGCAGCAACGGGGTCCTTTCGTTCATTGAGGTTTAGCAGGAGACGTCCAGCTTGCAAATGAGATTTGGGAGCCTCGGTAATTCTCCGGGTCACCGACAAAAACTCATCCAATGCCTCCTCTTCCCTACCCACCTTCAGATAGGACCTTCCCCGTTCAAAAGCAGCATCATCCCCTTCTGAAATAACATTTCCCTTGTACTCGCAGGAACTCGACAGGAAGCAGAGAAAAATAATAAAGCAGGGCACGAATTCCTTCATCATTCACCAAGAAATGTCATCACCACTTGCCGGCGATGAACCGAATTTCTGTGCTCCCAGAGAAAAAGCCCCTGCCAGGTGCCGAGTGCTAACCTGCCCTCACTGAAAGGAATTTGCTCACTCGTCCGGGTAAGTGCCATTTTGATATGGGAAGGCATATCATCAGCTCCCTCATAGGTATGAACGAAATAGGGTAGATTCTCGGGCACCAAGTTCTCCATGTAGTTTTCCAAGTCCTGACGGGCAGTAGGATCAGCATTTTCCATCATCACCAAGCTGCAACTGGTATGCTTTACAAAAATGCTTACCAGCCCATTTTCCATCCCAGACTCCAACAAACCGGCTCGAACATGGTCCGTAAACTCAAGCGTACCTTTTCCCTGTGTTTGGATCTGTATGTCTTTAATAAAAACTCCCATGAGATGGGATTTTTATTAGGCTAATTGCCGATGGAAGGCAAGGGTTGAGGATGAGCAATCTGGGGAGAGTTAAACCTGAAGTTCCGTTTCGCTGTTCATCCAGTTTCTGAGCAAATCAATCATATCATTCAGGGCCTCATCATCAGCCGACACTTCTTTAACCGGTAAAGAAAGCCAAAACTCAACCAATCTGCGGCAATCATTGGGCAAGTCCCTCAGCCAGGCCTCCCGGACAGGTAGTCCCTCCTTTCGGGAAAATTCAAAATAAAGTTTGAGCAGCACAAGGTTCTTACTTCCCGCATTAGGGAGGGAAAGAATGGCTTTTTTTAAAAGTGAATAGTGCGGAGCAGGATCGAGCAAATGAGCACCATTATCCAGATAAAAGCGGGCTATTTTCGATGCCGCAAAAAAAGAATTGGGGTCACAGCAAAGCTCACGATTGGTGGCAATGATTTTGAAATCTGTCACAAAAGGAAGACCGTTGGAAGAATTACTCAGTTTGAGATGACACTCCACTTCGTCCAAAAAATCGGGAAGACATCCAGTTTTCAGGCTTTTCTGTTCCCGAAAAAGACAGAGGGAAAGTCCAATTGACCCGAATATATATCCCCTCCGGTGCCGCTCCCCTGCCGGTTCGTAATTAAGCACGAAACCGGCTACTTCCTGGAACGAAGCCGACACTCCAATAATTTACTGAGGATTAGCAGGGGGCACAACAGCTCCACCAGAAATCAACATTTTCATTCCATCTCCAACCGATACATCGAGCCTCATTATTTCCTCCCTCGGAACCAGTAGCAAAAAACCACTGGTTGGATTGGGAGTGGTGGGGACAAATACATAAACCATATGATCTCCCACTTTCTCCTGCACATGCGGAGAAGCATCCGCAGTGATAAAACCCAAGGCAAAACTACCCTTGCGCGGATACTCAACTAGGCAGACATCCTTAAAGACCGCACGGTTTTCTCGTCCAAAGGTTTCAACAATTTGCTTAACCGAACGATAAACAGCGTTGAGAAAGGGAACTTTATCGAGCACTTTTTCCGTGGTGGAAATAAATACTTTCCCGAGCAGATATTTGGATAAATAACCAAGAAGAGTCAGGGTGATCACGCCGACAACCAAGCCAATCAAGGCGAGCAGGGTTTCCAGTCCGAAGAAGGAATTCTCCTCACGCAAGCCCAGCTGTATTGCAAGCTTTAGGGCTGGTTCCTTGAAAAGATCGAGGATAAAATCCAGCACGAAAATAGTGGTCCCAAGCGGAAGAAAAACCAACAGACCTGTAAGAAATGCGTTGCGGAACCTACGGGAAAAGCTGGCTTTTTGTTCACTCATTTTCCTAAAGCTAAGTTTTTAATCACCAAGTGCTAGCCGAAAATCTGGAAATGTATTATGTTTCTCAACCAGGCTCATTGCTTTCTTTTCCTCCTGTCGCATAATTTTTCTGTCCATATCTTCCAAATCATTAAATCCTACCAGATGGAGCCATCCATGAATAAGGTATAGGGAAAGTTCTTTTTCAAAAGTAAGCCCGTGATTTTCAGATTCATTAATTGCCTGGTCCACAGAAACACAAATCTCCCCGGCCAGCCCCTCCTCCGGATCCGGAGGGAAAGTAATCACATCTGTGGGTCTATAGTCATGTAAGAATTGACCATGGAGACGGGAGTGATGACCTCCCTCCAAAAATACAAGGGAAAGCGAGCCGTGAAGAGAATGATGATGCAAGGGAATAAAAGTATCAAAAAAACACCCAACCGAGTCCTCCGAGAATTGAAGGGTTTTGTATTGGTTCAATACTTCGATCTGCAGATTTGAGGTGGCTTTAAGATGCAGGCTCATTGGCAACAGAAGGAGCGTTGGATCCACGATCTTTTTCTTCATCGGGATACTCAATTCGGGCATGCAACATATTGAGCGTGGTCTTGAGAAAGCTTTTCTTAATCATTGCAACCTCCTGCAAGGTTAAGGGACACTCATCAAGTTGTCCGTCTTCAAGACGGTCCTGGAAAATAGAGTCAAGCAACTCCTCCACACTATGATGGGTAACTTTTGGTAAAGATCTGGCAGCAGCTTCCAATGAATCGGCAAAGAAAATGATAGCACTTTCCTTAAACTGGGGCTTGGGTCCGTCGTAACGATAAGTGCTTTCATCTGGGGCATCTCCTTCAAGTTCACCATAAGGAAGATTGGTTTGCTGGGATTTGAGCTTAGCCTGGTGGTAAAAATATTTAACAAGGGTGGTGCCGTGATGCTGCCGAATCACATCCCTCATGATTTTGGGCAATCCATGCTCCCGGGCGATCTCAACCCCTTCCTTTACATGGTTTTTAATGATCAGAGCACTCATGGCGGGATTTTGACGGTTGTGAGGATTGCCCCGCTCCCCCTGATTTTCGGTAAAGTAATGAGGCTGTGCCATTTTTCCAATATCATGAAATAAAGCACAGGCTCGACAGAGAATGGGATTCGCTCCGACCGCCAAGGCAGCATTTTCCGAAAGATTAGCCACCATCAGGCTGTGATGATAGGTACCGGGAGCATCCACTTGCATTTGGCGGAGCAAGGGATGATTAAAATCAGTTAGCTCAAAAAGGGTGGCATCAGTGGCCACCTTGAAAGTATGTTCAATTAGTGGCATGGCCCCCAGGACCAAGGCTCCGGTAAAGACACAAACGATGAAGGATGCCACCGCATGATTGCCGGCAATCATCCATCCGCTACCTGATGCAAATCCAATACCCAAAGCCATCACCCCCCCTGTCAAACCTGCCATTGCTCCAGCTTTCAGAACACTACCCCTGAGTCGAACTTCTCGACAGAAGAATGAACCAACCAAGGCAGAACACAGCGAACCAACCAGCATCTCGATACCAACATTTTGCATGGTTGCATGAAACACACAGGTGTTGATTGCCGTTAGGGTGGCCATCCTCGGCCCGACTGTAATCATTACGACCATTGGGGCAAATGCAATGGGGAGAAGATACGGCAAGAGTCCAACCAATAATGGATTTCCCCCAAAAAGTTCGGTTTCTCCAAGCTCAAGAACGAGCCGGGAGATTCCTAAATTTATAAGAATGCTCAGAGCAACAATTGCGGAGCGGGCCCGGTCACTCCAAAACCTGGGCAGAACCAACTGAACATAAACGATCCCGAAAAGCAAAGTTACTAGGGTGACAAAAATACGTTTGGGGAGCAATTGACTGTCCTCCAGCGCAAAATCGAGAAACTTCTCATATTTCTCCAAGTCGAAAGCAGTCACCTTTACTCCTTTACGTAAAATCAAATCCCCTTCCGGGACCGAAATTACAATTGGGTCCATCGCGTTAATTCCTCGGTCCTGAGAGACCTTGGTTGCTTCACGGTCTATAGAGCGAAGAAAAAGGCCCTTTTTCAAAATGGTGGTATATTCGCTGGCCAGATCATCGCGAAACTCTTGCACCGCCAAGGATGCATTTTCATCCAAATGTTCTATAAGGTCTGCAAAGGATACTTTCTTCCCTGCAAATATTGAGGAACCTTCTTTAAGCTCCAAATCAACCTGCAGCATATGTTTCGCAAATTCAGGATAATCGGCACTAAATTCTGCCGGAGATAAAAAGGACATTACCGGATCGACCGTGGAATCAAAAACCACAAACTCATTGGTGATGCCAAGCATACGCATCCTGATTTTTTCTGAGGCATTCGATTCAGATAAGAACTTCTGGTCATTGGAAGGGAATTTTACCACCCCGGTAAGATGGAGCTGTGCCAGAAGTTTGGAACCTTGATCAAAAAATGCCTCTGAGCCTAATTGAACAGATAACAACACTGACCGAATTTCTCTGGGAAGCAAAGTAAGTTGATACTTTACGGAAAGCTCGTCCAAAAGGGATTGCTTTGCCATTTCCACGGCATCTGCATCCATTCCCCGAATGGTCGAACATGCTTCTTTCAACCTGGATAAAGCACGAGAAAAATTTTCCTCCCCCACAAAATTTCGGGCAAATTCCCGGGGAGTACTACTCCTAATCCATTCCTCAGCTTCTTTCTGCCGGACATCACTAACATAGCTAAAAGTACGATCACTGTACACATTTTCAGGGGCTACTTCTCCAAGAGCCCTAAGCCCTGGTGGTTCCTGCCCAACAAAACAGATAAAAACAATTGCCAAGCCAAAAAGTACAGTTTGTAAAGCATGTCGGCCCCATTTTTGCCAATGCGAAGAAAATTTCTCTAGGTTTGGATCGTCGGCAATCTTTTCATCCCCGCCCCGCCGACGACCAGATTTCCTCACGGATCTTTTAAGCGTTCGTTTTTCTTCCTGAGGCATTTGAATGTAAGTGCAAAAATAATTCAGTGAGTCTGATACGCAGAAATAATTCTGCTCACCAAGGGGTGGCGCACCACATCATGGTGATCGAACTCATGGAAGCAGAGCCCTTTCACATTGCCTAGAACTTTTTTTGCCTGAAGAAGCCCGGACTCTTTTTTCGAAGGTAAATCGATCTGGGTAAGATCCCCAGTGACAACCATTTTGCTTCCCTCTCCAAGGCGGGTCAGAAACATCATCATTTGAGAACTTGTTGCATTTTGTGCTTCATCCAATAGAGCGAAACATCTACTCAGGGTTCGTCCTCTCATGTAAGCCAAAGGGGCAATCTCAACCACCCCTGTCTCAATCAATTTGCGTGCTTCCACCGGTCCAAGGACCTCATCCATTGCATCATACAAAGGACGGAGATAGGGTAACAACTTTTCCTCCAGATCACCGGGGAGAAAGCCCAATGCCTCGCCTGCTTCCACCGCCGGTCTTGCCAAAACGATTTTTTGCACACTTCCTTCCAGTAAGGCATGAAGAGCACTGATCATGGCAAGATAGGTTTTACCGGTACCGGCTGGCCCAATGCCAAAAACGAGATCGTAATTTAAAATCCGATCCAAAAATTCGCGCTGACCAAAAGTTCTGGGCACCACGGATTTCTTTCGAATTTGCAGACAAACCGGCTTTTTAATGAGTTTTCTCATTTGGCTCGCATGTCCGTTGACAAACATGGAAAGAAATCTCAGGAATTCTGATGAATTGATCCGAAAACCCTGTTGGTTCGCCTGCTGCAGGAGAGAGAAAAATTCGGCCCCCTGTTCAATCTTGTCTGCATCACCTTCCAAGTGTAACTGGCCTCCTCGGGCTACAGCTTTCAATCCAATTTTTTTCTCAAAAGCCAAGAGACTCTCAGGCTTTTCACCATAGAGGCGGTGAAAATCTCTTTCCGTTTCAAATTCTAGCGTTTTGGAAGGCATTACCAAGTAGTACGGTTAGGTGAGTGAATACTTAAAAGAGGAAAGCAAATAACTGCTCAACGCAGGAATAAAACCAATCGTACTAAAATCATGAAAACCCCTAAAATATCGTCTCCACATCATGCTCCGCAAGCACCGAATATCTAATTCCCAAGCATCTTTCCCATTGCTAAATGAGCAAATTTAATCATCAAAGACCAATTATTTTAATTCTATTTTCATGAATGTATTATTTGTTAGCCCAGAGGTTAGCCCAATTGTCAGAACCGGCGGACTGGGAGATGTTGTCGGCAGCCTCCCCCCCGCATTGTTGAAGTCTGGTATTGATGTAAGAGTGCTATGCCCTCTACACAGGGAATGCCAAACCTTGTCTCTTCAACCTCTCGAAAAAGCAATCTCTATTAAGTGGGGAGATCAGTCCATTACGGGAAAATTCTTTCTTCACACAAGCGGAAACCTGAAGATTTACCTTCTTGATATCCCTTCCCTTTATGATCGTCCTGGTATCTACGCTGATGAAAAAGGAAATTACCCAGACAATGCTCTTCGTTCGATTGCCCTCTGCCAAGCAGCTATTCAATTGGAGACAGTGACCAACTGGACGCCGGATATCTTTCATGCCCATGATTGGATGGCCGCTGCAGTTCCTGCCTTTGTAAACGCCTCAAAAAAAGAAAGCACCCGCAAAGCTAAGTCTATTCTCACGATTCATAACCTGGAGCATCAGGGGGTTTTCTCTTTTGACGATTTTGAAAATTGCGGACTACCCTTGGATTATTGGGGAATAGATGGGTTTGAACATCATGGGCGATTAAATTTACTCAAAGGGGGAATTCAGCATGCAGATAAAATTACCACAGTCAGCCCGACGTATGCAGAAGAGATTCGCTCTGCGGAATATGGTTGCGGGCTAGAGGAATCTCTAAAATTCAGGGGGGCTGATTTATGTGGCATTCTTAATGGAATTGATGAAATTTCCTGGGATTCCCAGAAAGATCCTGCCCTTACCCACCCCATTAACCCAGCCCGCCCTGCAAGAGGAAAAAAACTTTGTAAAACTCAACTACTTGAAGAAATGGGGCTTCCCCAATTAAACGAGTCCCCTTTGTTTGGAGTAGTCTCTAGATTATATTCCCAAAAAGGGCTGGATTTATTGGCTCAGATCGTGCCTGATCTGATGAAATCCAGTAACAGTACTTTTGTTATTTTGGGAAGTGGATCGGATGAGGAGGAGCAAAATTTCCAACATTTGGCTTGGCAATACCCTCAACGCATAGCCACCTACATTGGATTTGATGATGGCCTAGCCAGAAGAATTTTTGCGGGAAGTGATTTTTTCATTATGCCCAGTAGGTTTGAGCCCTGCGGACTGGCTCAACAATATGCGATGCACTACGGATCTATTCCCATTGCCAGGAAAACCGGCGGTCTGGCAGATACCATCTCCGCATTTGGACCCAAGAATTCTCAGGCCAATGGATTCCTTTTTGATGAGGCATTACCCACTGCTCTTAAGCATGCTATTCTCGAAGCAGAAGCATTGTATAACAAACCAAGATCTTTTCAGAAAATCAGAAAAAATGCTTTAGATAAAGCATGCTCCTGGGAGAATGCAGCCAAGGACTATATTCAAGTATATCAATGGGCCCGGAATTAAATATTTGGACCTTTTATTAATTCACATGGTTCTTCTTGATGTGCGCAACTTTTGCACACAAAAAGAGATTTCCCCTTGCCCCTCCCAAAATTGTAGCTCTCACTTGAAGGGTTGAATTTTGGATTGGCATAAATGATATCTAACGGACCCTCACGCACATTTACCCGAGATGCCGTAGAGGCGTGGCTAGTCAGGCTTTCCACCTGTGACTGGGAGAAGCACATTCCAGAATCTCAGCTTAAACTTGCCCGCAGCTATTACCGGGACGGTTACCTAAGTACCCTTGATCTGCAGGAAAACCAGGCCATCGTAACCAAAAAAATCAACAGGGAAGAAACTTACTCGGTGGTGGAATGGAGCCGAAACAACGCTCCAGAGATCCGTACATCTATGGACGATGAGCAGTTAGGGGTCGTTCTCGCCACCGCTGGCCTCTATGAAATTGAGGAACTGATTGCTGAGATTCAGGAGGATGACCCCCTTCTTGGAGAAAACATTTCTTTACCTGACGAAACCGAGCAGGAGGAAGACGATGAAGCTAAGCAAAAGGAGGATACAGATTCCCCTGATGACTCTTCTCAAAAAATCCCCCTAGTTATTTCCCTCGAGGTATCCAATCAGCAAGGTCTCAGGGCCTTACCATCTTGGAAGCTCAGTTTTGATAAAAAAGTATCTGTTTACGGCGATGATCATTCTTTTGATTCTGAGCAAACCGACAGACCAGCTCTGATGCGCTTCGTTGCTGAAGCCGGTAAACAAGGTTTCACTTTTAATAAAAAATCCGGCGAGTTCAGGATGCAGGACTGGTCCACAGTTGCCAAATTCACCCAGGATATTTTGAGGGTATGGGAGAACTCCTTCCTTCTGGAATATTCGGAAAGTGCAAAGCTTCTGAAGAAAGGTCTTAATACCTTGAATTGGGAAATTGAAGCCAAAAGTTTGGATGGGTCAGACATGTTGTTGCGGGAGAATTTTCATCTGGGCAAGAGACGGCTTAGTCCCCAGTTGGTAAAAAAAGTCACCAATGCCCGGCTTGGCAGCACTTTTATCCGAGGACACGGCTTGGTCCGATTGGGTCAGGACCAGGTCGAGGACTTTACCTGGTGGCAAAGAAATCGAGGAGATGCCAAGCGGGCTCACTGGCCCAGGTATATGCTTTTTTCTCTTTTTGCCCGTAAATACCTAAGAACCCGGGCAGATGGGCAACTGGCCCATTGGAAGAAATCTATCGAGAAACTCGAAACCAATGGAGTGGGCAAAAAGTTTTCCTTTCTTCGCCCCTATCAAAAAGATGGGGTTGCACAACTGCATGCCCTTCATCAACTGGGCTGCCACCCCTTGCTTGCAGATGAAATGGGGCTGGGCAAAACAATGCAGACCCTTGCTTTGGTCGCTTCAGCAGGAGAAGCCGATGTTCCAGATTTAGTTATTTGCCCGGCTTCCGTGGTTCCTGTCTGGCAAAAAGAGGCAAAAAAACATTTCCCAAAATTAAAAGTAAAAATTCTCTCCAAAGGGAATACTTTTAAGGATGATACAGAGCCTTGCCTTTGGGTGGCCAGTTACACCCAGTTACGCCGGCACCGCCACCTCTTGGACAAGCAAGATTTCCGTTATGCTATCCTCGATGAGGCTCAATTGATCAAAAACCCCAAAGCCAAGGTCACTCAGGCCTGTCTTTCCATTGAAGCCACTCATCGATTGGCTCTTTCCGGTACACCTATCGAGAATTCTGCTTTGGATTTGTGGACCATTTTCAGATATCTCATGCCTGGTCTGCTTGGTCCACGAAAGGAACTGGAAAATAATTTACTGGAAGATTCTGCTAAAACTCTCCTTTTGCTCAGGAGGCAGGTCACCCCCTTTGTCCTCAGAAGGATGAAAAATGAAGTGGCTGCCGAATTACCACCCAAGCTGGAAACAGAACTTCCCTGCCCTCTCAATGAGGAACAGCGAAAAATTTACCGGGAACTAGCCGAAGGTGGGATCAAACAACATGGGAATGATCTCAAAGATGCCATCCGGCAATCATCGATGCATGTATTCTCTCTCCTCACCCGTTTAAGGCAGGCATGTTGTGATCTTTCCCTGCTTCCAGGGCGGGAACACCTACCCAGTTGTGGCTCCAAGGGAGATCTATTAATCGAAAAATTGCATGACCTGTCGAGCTCTGGAGCAAAAGTTTTAGTCTTCAGTCAATTCACTACTTTTCTGAATGTACTAAAGAAAAACATTAAGCTTCAACTTCCTGATTTGGAAGTACTGGAACTAACCGGCTCAACCCGGGACCGCTCCAAACCGGTGGACCGTTTTGAATCTACAGAACAACCAGTGGTCCTTTTAGCCTCTTTAAAAGCTGCCGGGCTTGGAGTTACTTTAAAATCCGCAGATTATGTCTTTTTAATGGACCCCTGGTGGAACCCAGCAGTTGAGGAACAGGCGATTGACCGTGCTCATCGCTTAGGACGGGAAAAACCCACCTTTATCTATCGTATGGTCTCTCAGGGAACGATTGAGGAACGGGTCCGCCAGTTACAATTGGAAAAAAAGGAGACCTTTCAAAAAGTAATTGGAGAATTGGAAAAGCCCGTCGGTCTGGCAGATCATTTTGCCAGCTTACAGGATTTAATAGAACTGAAGTAATTAGATTACCAAATCTGGTAATCAGGAAACCATTTCTTCTTCAGGTTCTTCGATTTCTGGTTTCTTCTTTCGGTTCCGGTACTTACGCACTGCATTCATTCCCGGAACCAGCATCAAACCAGTAACCATAACATAAGTGGAAGGTTCTGGGGCTACAGAGTACTGCAGATAAAAGGATCCACTACCATCATGCCAAACATTCCAGTTATTAAGATGGTGAGAGTTATAGTGAGACCATCCAGTTGCATTAACATCAAAAGCAGAAACCAAGCCCGACGAGCCCATCGAACCGGTACCAGTCCACCCACTACCACCAACCATAGTTTCCATAAATTTGAAACCATTGGATGTATAATTATTCCAAATATTTCCACCTGACATCGCTCCGGCAGAACCATTTTCATCCAAGCTCATGATGTTGATCGTGAATACATCTGATGTGGAATCAAAATTCAATGTATCAAATTTGAGAAGATCCCAGTCTGTTCCAGCAGTGCCACTAAAATCAGTAATTTCCCAATCGTAAACGCCCCCGTTTTCGAAAGTTAATGTATCGGAAACCGTAAAAGTACCGATTGCATTGTCGCGATCCCCGAGTGAGACCTGCTGCTTTGAGGAACTGCTTGACAAGGATGAAGAGATCCCTGAGCCCGGTGAGATCACATCAATTTGATTAGCAGAGTCTGCACTACCAATTGTAACAGCTTTATTGAGGGTTCCTCTTCCTCCAATCATACTTTTCTCACCATTGGTCGTGTTAATTGTGTAACCGCTATTGAGGGTTACTCCACTATCAACTTCTAGTTTGCCTTTGGTTATGGTAAGCGTATTGGAAGTATTGCCAAGAGCCTGAGCACTACCAGCAACTAAAGTACCATCCTTGATTTCGACTCCGCCAGAATTGGTGTTCGTCCCCTTGAGGACCAATCTACCATCACCATCTTTAGCAAGCTCATTGGATCCTGATATGACTCCGGAAACATTCTGCTCACTTGCATAGCCACCACTTACAGTAACTACATTTTCAGAGCCAGTACCAACCAAGGATATATTTCCATCAAAGTTTTGAGAGGCGGAGGTATTAGAGAAGCCAAATTCTACCGCTGCTACATTGGTGTTATTGAGTTCAAGAGTTCCACCGGAACCAGTGAGATATTCAAAAGTCATCGTTTTACCACTTCCTGGAGCCAAGCTAAGTGTACCTGAATTAATATCCAACCATCCAGAACTAGTTCCAGCCAACCTTACATCTCCAGAAAGCGCTTGCTTCCCTGCACCAGTTTTAAGAATAGTAGATGCCACACTTGCATCGCTTGCTCCTTCGATCTCTCCTGAAAAGGAATAGGTATTACTCGCATTGTTAACATTCAAGGTAATGGTGTGATCTCCTCCTCCAGTGATATTTCCACTACCCTCCAAACCGCTGAATATGTGACTGGCAGAACTCAAATCCATATTGCTGGATCCATCATGGTAGGTAATGGTTGCGGTAAAATCATTGCTGGTAACGGTATTGTCTCCAGTGCCAACCTTGGCTAGGCCGGCGGTATTCGCATCGGAATTATCAAATTCAAAAACAAGGCCACTCGTTGTACTCCCGTCGGTCCCATGCAAAGTGATCGTTTCAGAACCATTTCCTGGCCACTGCCAATTAGCATTCATAATGGTGTTGTATTTTGCTGTACCACTGGAAGGAGAGTTTGCATCATAGAACCTGATACCAATAAGTGCATTGGTTGCGTTATTCAGGGCAATCACCCGGTCTGCGAGGTCATTTGTAGAAGCATTGGAATAATCGGTTGCAGAAAAAGCGTTCAGCTGATCGTTGGTTATTCCATAAGGGGCGGCAACATTACTTTGTGCCGTGCCATCATTACCGGCGGTAGGACTGTCTTTTTCGCTGAATTTAGTTTTGAAGAAAAAGATTCCAGCTCCGGCCGAGCCTACACCGGAAGATGCATTGAAGTCTTGTCCAATTGTGGTTTTAGAAGTAAGGGGAGTCCAAGTACCGTTAAACATGTTGGAAGTATCCGTATTAGGGGTAATGGAGGAAGTATCACTGGCGTTGTAAGCTGGGTTAGTGTCAAAAAAGCCGAGCTCGATCAGATCACCATCGTAGGCATTGGAACTACTTGTTTGATCTAAGTTCGAAGTAGAAGAACCCGCAGCATTAAGTTGCAAGAGGTAATTCAAGGAACTTGGTTCGGTACTAGTAAAATCCTCAAAATATGTAGAAGAACTCTCGGCTCGATGTGTACCCCAGAAAATATCAGTAGTTATATCCTGACCCAAAAGATCTTCTCCCACAAAAGAAAGTGAGGAAACAAAAATAACTATCCTAAGATGAAATTTGAGCAAAGTATATTATAGGGCTTAATCATACTCTCCGACAGAAAAAGGCTTTCGTCAACTTTTTATCTCTATAATTATCGATGCTAATTTGCTCACAAGAATCTTGCAAATTCGGTGATCAGGGATGTATTGTAGGTGATAAAAGCCCGCCTAAAGAACTGCCTTGATCCAATCCTTAGTACAGAATTGCGAATCGGTTTTTGTTTCATACAAAACTCCGTTTCGAATACACTTGTTTTTTTTACCATGATAGATCGGTTTTAATTTGTATATATTTTGCTTTTTCATCGTGTTCTATAAAGTTAACAAATCTGCAAATCCCTTACCCCCAAAATTCAAGGGCAAGCCGGTTTTCTTCTTACACAAATATATGCACAAAAACACCATAAAGAAAACCTGGTTACTTTTCATAGCTTTTTTTACGGTTCTTTGTGCATCTGCTAATTCGCCACAAATAACCATTGTTTGGTCGACTGAAAATTACGACCCCAATGCTGCTATTTTAACAGATGAATCTGAAGTACCTTTAAGTGCAGGCATTCAAGGTAATGGAGATGGAGATTTAGTCGAACTCGGGTACTACTCTCTTGCAACCACAGATAACCCCTTTGAGGGAGAATGGGTTGCTCTTTCCCAAAATACTCGGGTTGGAGATTCTAGTACAGGCTATGGTTTTGATGATGGAAAATTTGCTTTCACAAGCACATTCACCAAAGACGAAAACACGGTGACCATTTTTCCCACAGAACCCAAAGTTTTTGTGGAAACGCTCAATTTTACGATTACCTCAACATCGCCACCGCCAGGAACCCCGATTTGTATCAGGTTTTATGACAGTCCTAATAAAACCGCTGACACCAAATACAATGCAGTAACTGGAACTAATTGGAGATGGCCTAGTTTCCCCACTGGCTCATCGGTTCCTTCAAATTACTACTGGAAGATCGCTTCTGGAACTCCTCCTGCAGGATCGTTTTGGAAATATGGTAATCTTTTTGAAGATAATTCTAATCCCTATCTTACAACGCTTTCTGAGACATTCAGTCTCGGGGTTGATGTTGCAGCCGGTTACACTGAAATGGGATTCATTAATGGTGATGTGAACGGTACTTACAATGCCGGCTCATTAGTCCAAATTGTTGCGACCCCTTATGAACATTACGAATTCAACCAGTGGACTGGAGGAATTTTCACCAACAATTGGGAATCCAACACTTCGGTGCTAGTTGACCAGAATCTTGAAATTAAGGCAGAATTTAGGCACGCCATATACTCGGTTTCTTCTCCTCATCAATGGAGCAATTACATTGATGGATATGGACCGTATGACTACAATACGACGATAACCCTAAGTTCCCCTTTGCCTCCAGAAGGTTATGAAGTAAGAGCGTGGCTGGAAGACTCTGTACCAATCGCCGAAGGTCCTACCTACACTTTTACTATTTCCAGTGACCGAGTCATAAGCCCAGTTTTTACTGCGAAAAAAAGAGAAGTCACAATTAACACAACCTATGGTGGATCTTACCATGTTTACGACAAAAATGGCACAATCGCTAACCAATTTTACCACGACCAAAACTATACCATTATTCTTAGCCCAGACCCCTTCTTCAAATTTTCAGGTTGGAGCCAAGATTCTTTATCATCAGGAATGCTGATCCCCAATAGTGAATCTTCACTAACTTTCGATCTGGCCATTACTGGAGATGTTACAATTGAGGCGATTTTTGAACCCCAAGAAAATTATCTTTTTATTACAGGAGGAACGGGTACAGAAACCCTCTTTCCTGAGTCTAATATGTATTACGCTGATTCAACAATCCAAGTTTCGGCAACCGCTCAAACCGGATATCAATTTGATTATTGGCAAGACCCTCAGGGGATTTTGTCAGATACGAGCCTGTCCACAACCGAGGCAAATATCTCTAAAATTAATACCTCGGGTGAAATAACCGCTATTTTCAAAATCATCGATTACAATTCTTCTTTAGTAGATATTACTTCCAGCACTGGAGGTACTTATTTTCTCGAAGCTGACACAGATGATAAATTTTCTCATTTTAGCCAGTATTCGTTAAGAGCAATTCCTGCCTCAGGGTATCAGTTCAGTCACTGGGCAGGAGATAAAAATCAAACCAATTTATCGGAAGGACCTAATGTTGCTGATAATTCACTCATCATAGATGGCCCTATTTCTTTGGAAGCCGTGTTTCTTCCCTCTTCTTTTACACTTTCAGCTTTCGCTTCTCCTGGAGAGGGGGGGTATATCGAAGGTGCAGGAGGATTCACTTTGTTAGATTCACTAAGTGTAAGTGCTCAGCCTTGGCCATTTTGGGAATTTTCCGGATGGAGCGGTGACACGCAACTTCTTGTCTCTCCTGATTCCCCGGATTCAGTAATCCAGTTTCCTAGTGAAAACGATATAGCTGATATCAACTTAACGGCACTTTTCTCCCGGCAAATCTTCAACTTCACTGCCAACAGTGAAGAAAATGGTGAAGTTATTTACTCTATCGGCAAGGATGATTATTTACGCCAATCAAACTTCAAACATTTCACGGTAAGCGGGGGGCAAACTACCCCTCCCTATTTTACCTTCACCCACCACTTGGGTGAAACTCCAGACTTTGATTTCTTAACCCTTCATAGGGGTGAAACTTATGTATTTTCAGCGAGCGGCGTAAGCAACTCTCACCCTTTTATGATTGGTGAACAAAATGGAGATCAAGAATCTGATCTTGTGTCAGGGGGATCATTAACTGGATCTGATGGAAATATTACGGTTACGATTCCTAGTGATTTCGATGGAAGTCTCTATTATTTCTGCACAAATCACAGCTCCATGAATAAGGAGTTTATAATTAGCGATCCTCCAATTCTAAGCCCTCCCAGCAACTCCATCCGAAATATCGCTCACCTGGCATTTGAAGCGGAAGATCGCATTACCATAGAAGGAGTTCCTGACGCAGGATGGAGATTCAAAAAATGGAACGGCTTACCTTATGATGAAGGCTATGCGATTTCCCCCACGAGTTTTGATCCTTACATAGATGTCTCCCAATTTGAGGTCTATGCAGACATAAACATTACAGCATATTTCGAGAGAAAATCTTATAACCTTACTATTAGCAATGTTCTTGAGGGTGGATCTTCTCAAGGACAGGGCGTTTATTTGTTCGAGGAAATGGTAAACATATCTGCTTATGCCGACCCACACTATGAATTTATCGAGTGGACAGGTGACGACATTCATCTTCTCCATTCTGACAAAACAATTTCCAGTAACTCAATAGAGATTCCTGCCCGAGATGTTAGCTTGAGTGCCCTTTTCCGCCCCAAAACCTACAGCCTTAGTGCATCTTCGGATGACAACGGAAGTATCGCTTTTTACAGCATCTGGAATGAACAAAATACCACCTACCCAACTGATATCAATGGAACCAGCACTGTGGTTATCAACACAACCCCTAATTCTGGATATGTCTTAGCTTCACTGACATGGAACAACTCATCTGGTCAGCAAGGAGTCGCTTATTCCAATCAATTTATTATTCCCTCCATGGATGGGAATTACAGTGTCTTTGCTGCCTTTAAAGAACCGCCCAACGATTTAAATTACTCGCTCGTAAATCAAGCACCCCTGAGAGGGATCATTGAGGATAACTCAGTAAAAGCGAGCCTGAACCAGCGCTCTTTTATTGCCTCCTCCCTATCAAACCATTCATTCCTAGGGTGGGCATTCTCTCAGGACCCAAACCCATCACCCCACTGGACTATGCATGAAATTGATATGAATGTAAGTGAGGGCATGGAGATCATCGCCCATTTCTTAGAAACTCCTACAAGTACTGAGTTAGATTACAATATAACTCGGGGAAATGCTACCCAAAGCTTATCAGGTAACCTCAATAACAAGCGCGTTGAACTCGCAGCTACTGCGTCGGAAAACTATTTCTTTTCTCACTGGGAAATTCTACCTTTTTTTGACTACAATGTTTCAAGAAATTTTTCTTCCATTGATCCGTCTCACAGCAGGCTCTTTCTCAATGGAATGGAAAGCCCAGAGCTCAAACTTATCAGGGGACATTCCTATTCATTTACCGGCAATTTTGGAGATAACGAACTGCTCTATTTCTCATCCGGACCACAGGATAATTATACGGATAGAATCACAGACGGTATCACTGAAACACAGAACCCGTATACAGTCATATTTACTGTCCCATTAGATGGACCAGACACAATCTATTACAACGGTTCTTCCTCTTTATTTTCTGGTAATAAAATCAAGATTATTTCCCTAACTGAGGAGTCCCTAATCCCTTATACTTCTAATCACACAGTCAGTTTCCCTCAGGATACAGATTTGACAGTTATGGCTCACTTTTCACCCATTGAGCTAGAAGTCTCGGTTTCAGAAAGTGGCGAGGGCGAGGTTGTCCTGAATCAAACATCAGAATTTCGATATGGAGATAGGATTGAGTTCAATGCCATGGCCAGCCCTCACTGGAAATTTTCTCACTGGGAAAGCAACGCGGAAATTCTTACTCCCGAATTTCCTGACATTAATCTTACTATTTTCACTAACACAGATATCACCGCAGTTTTCGAGCCTAGCAAATATATATTACAGATTGATTCCCAACCCCCTTCCTACGGGAACGCATTCAGCCTGAATAATAAATACGAATTCAAGTTTGGTGAAACCGTAAGCATTCGTGCCATTGCGAAAAATGGTAAAAGTTTTGTCAATTGGAGCGGAGCAACTGTTCAGAATGCTGACTCTGAGGAGAGCACAATTTCAATCAGTGGTGATACATCACTAGTCGCCAACTTCGAAGCCAACGAATACACGACTAACAATTCAATTGTTGTAATCGACCGAAACAACCAAGTTATTGAAAACGAAACTCCCGGAAATATCATCGGAAGCAGCACTGCATTTGACGAGGAAATCATCAATCTTTCCTATGAACTGAATCCTGGATACGAATTTCTTTACTGGAGGGATGGAGATTCAAATGTGTCTTTATCGTCTGACCCTTATCTGTCCAGAAAAATTCTTAACCAAACCAACACTGAGGCGGTTGTGAGAAAGTTATCTTACCAAATCAAGGTAACCAGTTATCCTCAAAACACTGGTTCTGTTCTATGGAACACTACATCTAATTCTTTCTTTGAATTTACCGCTTACCATGGGGATACAATCAACTTCTCATCTGAACCATACACTGGCTACAGGTTTAAGAATTGGATGTCTTCCTCGGGCACCCTCCCCTTCCCAAATAGTAAATCCATTAACTTCACTGCTGAAACAGACCTACAAGTTGCTGCTTACTTTGAGCCCGTTTCCGATCTTGTGCTCAATATTATTACCGAACCGGCAGATGCGGGATGGTCCGTAGGGGCTGGAACCTTTCAGCTAAATGAGACACACCCCATTCTTGCAGTACCCAAAGCAGGTTGGCTATTCAACAAGTGGGTCGGCAATAACATAAATGACGAAAACTCCGCGAGTACTACTATAAACTTGAGCCAAGACAGTACCATTCTTGCTCAATTTATTGAGGATCCAACTTACTCTCCTCCCGCAGATGGCGACAATTCACCTGATCCATCACTCAATGTGCTTATCGTATCTCCAGAAGAACCCACCCAGGGCCGTACTACAGGATCAGGCTTTTACGATGATATGTGGGTAGAAATTTCTGCCACTCCATCCAGTGATTATATTTTTTCTCATTGGCAAGGCTCTGGTATCGAGGATTCTCTTTCCGAAACAACACGCGTTTATGTCGACAAGGATCTTGAAATTACAGCACATTTTGAATTTGTCAGTAATACAGACCACATTCTCTTTGTCTCTGCAAATAATGATGCGTTTGGCGAGGTATTTGGCGGAGGAAATTTCAGGGATGTATGGGCGAATATTCGGGCTGTCCCCAATGAAGGCTTCACTTTTGCCGGTTGGGAAGGTCAGGGAATTATCGATCTTTTCTCCACCCAGACCCAAATCTTCGTTAACTCAACCAAGGAAGCTGTGGCACACTTTCAAAGAAAAAGTGTTTTCGAAGATTCCGTCGAAATAGGAAGTGGTTGGTGGGAAAGTCCATGGTTTGGTCTTTATTGGAAATCTTCCTCGAGCAAGTGGACTTATCATTCCATTTTGGGCTGGATTCACATTAGAAATAAATCTGACAATTCCATTTGGATATGGATCGATAAGCTAAATGGATGGTTTTGGTCAGGTAAAACCCATTTTCCTTATCTTTACCACTCCAGCCCAGATCAATCTGGTTGGTATTGGCTTAGTGTGGAAAGATCCACGCCGCAACGAATCCTGATATATAAATTTGGTGAATCATCAGGCTGGAAAAGCTACTAATTACAACAGACCTGCTTAAAAATTACTCTGATCCTAGCCTATCCTGGTAAAAGAACATCTTGTCCTGAATCAATAGATGTTGAGGCCAAAATTGATAAGCTAATGGGATGAAAAGAGCCTATTAATTTAACTTTGGTTGCTTACGGTTTACTGAATTCGGAATTTAGTTTGATGGATTTAAAGGCTCAATAAAAGCCTGCACTCCACCGGAAGCCCTTCTTGAAATAATCAAGCCATCGGAGGCCTCAATACTATCATTTCCTCGAGCAGATGAATCCCCACCGGATAACCTCCAACCACCTCCAGAAATCACAATCTGCGGTGCTGATGTATAGGCTGATCCACCGGCAGTTACAGTGAAACTGGTACCACTACTGTTTACCGTCCCGTAAGCTCCAGAACCACCGCCTCCGATGGCCCACCATTTTGCTGTAGTAGTGTAGCCAGTACCGGAATCACCAATATTCCAAGTGGGAGACCCTTCGTTTTTAAAATTAACATCTCTCTGCTTCTCAATCACGAAATATCCAGATCCACTCCCGACCACTTCATAGGATCCGCTGATATTTGAATACACAACAGAACCAGTTCCGTTAATATCCACATCCTCACCAGTCGTGGCATTTGCTTCGTGAGTACCAGCATCGTTAAGCATATACCCTTGTAAATTGGAAATAGTAACGGTGAACCCTACACCAGGAGCAGTACCACTCGTGGTAATTTTTGTGTAATTACCATCATTGTAGTTAGCAACTACCGAGCTACCTGCAGCGTCTGAGCAACTATCTAAATCAGTGATAGCTGCCGTGCGAATTAAAAGATCGCTTGATTGAATCGCATTGCTACCTCCAGTGCCTGCCCGACTGCCAGCTTTCATCATTGCAGTAACGGCAGAATTGGTGCCTGAGGAAGTATACCAATATTTTTTCCAGGTTGCCCCGGAAAGAATAGTTACATAATCGACGGATCCATCATCAGAAGTCCCTGGTCGGAATTTTGTATTTCCTGAACCAATCGCTGTGGACGGTATAAGCTCTGCGAGAAGTAACTCCATACCATAAGGATTATTACAGAGCATCTGGTCATTAGTTTCAGGTAAAAGCAACTTTTGAGTATCTGTGGAAATTGAGCCTTCGACCTGAAGCTCGACATTACCAGATGAACGCTTTGCAACAATGAATGCTTCATCTGGATAAATAACCAAGTTATTTTTCGGGAAACCTCCTGTAGTTGTGCCGTACCAACCATCGGGTAGCCTCGAAGTACCGTTCACAAAATGATAGGCACCATAGCCACCTAGGGACGGATCCCAAATATATACCCAATCCGAGGAGGATGTGTCATAAAGCAAGGAGGATGTCGTCCAATTCGTAGGCAAACTCCCTGAAGAGATCCCAAAAATATTACCCAAAGTTGCTGCTCGAACAATCTCAACTGAAGTTCCCGCACTAAAGAAGGTGGAAGTGTTTCCAGTCTCGCCATCTGCTAGAATGGAAAAGTCTAAGTCAAGTGTAGTTGTAGTGTTATTGGTGATTAGAAATACTCTTCCGTAGTGCGCACTGCTAGTATCAGTGATTCTAAGCAGATGGGGACCACCAATAACAATTGCTTCGGGGGCGGAACTGTATCCACTCCCTCCATTGGAGACTGAAATGGAAGTTATTGCACCGGAGGAAACTGTTGCGGTAGCGATAGCATCATTGCCATCTCCTCCGCTGGAGATGAGAATCTGCGGAGCGTTTGTAAAACCTGTGCGCGAATTTTGGTACCCATCACTACCATAACTGACGGATACGCCAGTAACTGCATCTCCTGACACACTTGCGGTTAGTTCGGGGACTTGTGCATCCCTGTTAAAAACACCAGCAGCGTAAAAAGGATTAACCGTATTATTATCTTCATCTGTGCTTGTGGCGAACGACAAGGTATCTGAATCCACGACCGTATCCACAACTCCAGAGTAGACCGCATCTCCTACCGATGAGGCACTCACGATTTTGTAAGTTGGAGAACTCGCCGAACCTGCACTAATCGAAAAAATATTAGATCCTGCAATCGCACCCACACTCGCAGATGCAGGGTCTCCGCAGACAAACAGGTACAGGGCAAGGGCAAGGAATGAACAATTATTCTTCATGGCAATTTTTTTAGAATATGAAAGGGCTTATCTTAACTTAGCAGTAATTCGCGTTTTCTTACAAGAAAGTTAATTTTCTTTTAAGAATTTAACATCTAGTTCCACAAATCGAGTAATTTCAGAGATTTCGTAAGTCCAAAAACAAGAAAGATTATACCATTGAACCACCACCCCCAACCTGGACCCCCAATCAGCTCTGTAAACATCACGCCTGAAGCATAGAAAGCAATACAGATAACTATACCCATCACCAATTGAGCACTCGATTCTTTTCTTGGTTTAGAAACTCCAACCGGGATAAGGACGAGGGACAGAATAACAGGAGAAAACGCAAGCATGATATTTTTAGACAAAATGGCACTTGCAGACTCAACAAATTCAGGGCTAGCAGATGTTCTTATTTTATAAAGCAATTGCTTGACAGGGAGCATTTTAGGTAAATTCGCCATCGTGGCCTGCTCAGACAAATTTAGAACAAGGGGAGAATTCCATCTTTTGAAGGAAATAAAGGAGGAATGGTTCTTGGACCCAACCCCAAAATCATCCGCCTTCTCGATATCCACATCAAATAATTCCAAACTTACCTTACCCTGGTCAATATCTCTGGTTACATCTGCCCGCTTGGCATGGAGGATACAAAGTAATGAGTCACTTTCGCCCCAAGCTAATATGCGTAAATTCCCCCAAGAGTCTTCATTCTTCGAACCAATATTTACGGAAAGCTTACTAATTTCCTCTCCTACAAAAGACTGCATGGTATCGAGACCTTCAAAACGCTTGTCTGAACCGAACTTAAAGTTAAATGCATTCCCTTTATTCACGATAGAATCAAACCCACTCCACGCGACTTCCGCTTTTTTTTGCTCAAATTGAAAGCGGGCCTGTGGAGCCCAGTGAAGAATAATTACAGCCGCGATTAGACTAATAGATAGGGCACAAAGTATCGCGGGTTTAAACCAGTTGAGCTTAGAAAACCCCAGTGAATCCATTCCAATAATTTCACGATCAGATGACCATTTCCCCACACAGAAAAGAACAGACAGGCAAAAACCGAAGGGAAGTGCCAGAGAAAAGGCATAGGGAACCAACAACATAATCAAAGAGGTAAACAGACTGGTATTCAGGGAGAGTGCAAGCAACAGCTCTTCATGGTGCCTGTTCATATTTCCATAAAGCAGTAAGAGCGTAAGCACCAAGGTGCAAAGTGTACTGGTGAAGAAGAGTTCACCGTAAATATATCGCTTAATGGTGGGGGATGGTTTTCTCTGCATTCCTCTTCAGAAATTTATCCGGCTCATATCCTCAGGGCGATCAATACCGATTGAACCGCTGCTTACAACAGACACCGCAATCTTGAAACCAAGCTCCAAGGCACGAAGTTGCTCCAGTGATTCTAGTTTTTCCAAAACGCTCTGCTTACTTCTGGAGAATAACTCAAGGAACCGGGCAGTGTAAGCATACATTCCCATATGCTTTAAAGGCTTAAATAAAGATTCTTTTCCAAAAAAATCTTCTACATTTTTATCGCGATGACAGGGGATTGAGGATCGGGAAAAATATAAAGCAAACCCTGCCTTGCTTAGCACCACTTTCACCTGATTAGGATCCAGGAAGTCGTCTACCGACTCAAAAGCAACCGCAAGGGTACCTAAGTCTGCCTGAGGATTTTGAATAGATTGAGTAAGGGCATCAATATGCTCACGCTTCACCAAAGGTTCATCTGCCTGAACATTAATAATTTGCTCCCTCTGGAGTGACTTATTTGCCTCAGCTATACGATCAGTTCCGGATGGTAAATGAGGATTGGTCGCTACGGTTTTGTATCCAGCTTCTGTCAAAATTGCATTGATTTCCTCACCATCAACCGCAAAGAACTTCTCATACTCGGGAGCCTCCCGGTCCAACCTCTGTGCGGTGCGTAGAATCAGGGGGACCCCCCCAGCATCAGCCAATAATTTTCGGGGAAATCGAGTCGATGCTAAGCGGGCCGGGACTACAATAGTGGGTAACGATTTCATCAAATGATTCAAACAGGTAATGTTCTCGACAACTTCTTGAGTTGTCGCAAGCAAATCTCATTGTAATATGATTACTGAAAACTATGCCTTCCCTTTCAAAAGATCATATCTCAACTCACACTGACAAGTTCTCCATTCCGGATACAACCGGACACTTTGGACCCTATGGGGGCAGTTTCGTACCCGAGACGCTTTATCACCCCCTCAGCGAACTAAATGAAGCCTACAAAGAGGCTCAGGCTGATCCAGTATTCAGGAGGGAATTAAACTCGCTACTTAAAACTTTTGCTGGCAGACCCACTGAACTCTACCTTGCGGAACGCCTCACCGAACATTTTGGCGGAGCGAAGATATATCTGAAGAGGGAAGATCTACTCCATACCGGTGCTCATAAGATCAACAATGCGCTGGGGCAGGCACTTTTGGCCAAAAGAATGGGCAAAAAGCGCATCATTGCTGAGACTGGTGCCGGGCAACACGGGATTGCTACAGCCGCTGTGTGTGCAAAATTTGGGCTCGAATGCAAAATTTATATGGGTGCGGAAGACATGCGCAGGCAAGCACTGAATGTTTTCCGGATGAGACTAAGTGGTGCTGAAGTGCATGGTGTGGAAGCAGGCAGTAAAACCCTAAAGGAAGCGATCAATGAGGCCATGCGCGACTGGGTTACCAATGTCCGCTCCACTCACTATATTCTTGGCTCAGCTCTTGGAGCACACCCCTACCCCGCCATGGTCCGGAACTTTCACAAAATAATTAGTGAAGAAACCAAGAAGCAATTTTTTGAACTTGAGGGAAAATTACCGGATGAGATGATTGCCTGCGTGGGCGGGGGAAGCAACGCGATCGGATTCTTCTTTGATTTTCTCGATGATTCATCTGTTCGCTTGGTAGGAGTAGAAGCAGGAGGAAAATCACTTCAGGAGGGAGAACATGCTGCCAGGTTTGAAGGAGGAAAGCTCGGCGTACTTCAGGGCTGTAAAACTTGGATTTTACAAAACAAGGATGGTCAAATCAACCCTACCCATTCGGTTTCTGCCGGGTTGGATTATGCAGCCATAGGACCTGAGCATGCTTACTACCGGGATCTGGGTAGAATTGAATTCGCCAATGCCAGTGATGAAGATGCACTTGTTGCTTTCCGCACCTTGTCCAGTGTCGAAGGAATACTACCCGCACTGGAAACTTCTCATGGTCTTGCTCATGCTTTCAAACGAGCTCCTGAGATGCAAAAAGATGAAATTCTTTGTGTAAACTTGAGTGGAAGAGGAGATAAGGATGCCATGGAAGCCGCCCGTTTAATGGGGGTAGAGGGCCTCCCTGCCATGACTTTCTCATGAAAAGTATGACTGGGTATGGGCAGACCACTATTGATCTTGCCGACTGCCAGGCATCTATTGAAATTTCATCCGTTAACAAAAAGGGATTGGAAGTGGTTCTGCAGGCACCAAAAGAGTGGCAGGCATTTGAAAGAACAGCACAAAACTTGATTCGCCAAAAAGTTGAACGAGGGCGGATCCGGATAAATTTATGTGTCGATTCATCCCTTAATCAAAAATCGAACCATTTATGGAACGAGCATGCCATGGATGGTGAATTGGATAATCTCGAGAAGTATTGTCAGTCACGAAACATTCCTTTTGTCAAAAGTGCTGAACTCGTGGAAAGATTAGCGAATTCATGCAGACAGGAATCGCACTTACCAGCACTACAATCTGCTGAGGAAAAACTGATTGATGGAGTATCAGATGCACTTGAAAATCTCATTAGCATGAGAAAGGAGGAAGGAAGCCTACTTAAGCAGGATATCAGCAACCGAATTGGCATCGTCATTTCCTTAGTTGAGCAAATTAAACATGCTTCCGAAGGGGTTGCGGAGGAATGGAAAAATCGTCTACTCAAAAGACTGAAGGAAAGCGGACTTGAATTGGATGCCTCCGATGATCGCGTCCTCAAAGAATTTACCATCTTTGCGGATAAATCAGACATTTCCGAAGAAATCACTAGAATCTCGAGTCACTTTGACCAATTTCAGGAATGTTTATCATCCGATAAACCAACAGGGAGAAAGTTAGAATTTATTCTTCAGGAACTGGGTAGGGAATTTAATACCTTGGGCTCAAAATCTGTTCGCCCAATATGCTCAGAATTGGCCATTAATGCCAAGGTGGAACTCGAGAAAATTCGAGAGCAAGTATTGAATATCGAGTGATGCTTTGGCTCAGTTGACTAGGCAACTGACTCTTTTGCTTTTGAATGATTGGCATCCTTAATCGCCAAAACAATACAGAAAATAGCTCCCAAAAAAATCGCCGAGTCTGCCATATTAAAAACTGGATAATCGTAGTTAATCACGGGTAGGTACACATCAACAAAATCAACCACTTCCGCAGGCTCTCTAAAAATCCGGTCCACCAAGTTACCAGCAGTACCGCCTGCGATAGCCCCAAAAATGAATTGCTGAGGAAGCTTTTCAATCTCTAGGTATCTGCGGAACAGAAACATTGCCACCAATGCAATGCATGCCAACGCAGTCAAAGCTTCAGGATAATCAGAAAACATGCTCCATGCAGCCCCGGGATTGGTCACATAAGTAATCTCCAGCAGTGCTTTGGGACCTTCTAAAATATCAAAAAACTGGATAGGATCTCTGCGTAATTCCACGGCTCTTTCCACCACCCATGACTTGGATAACTGATCCAAGAGAAGAACAGAAAGGCATAAAACCCAAAACCTCTTGTAATTCGCCACCGGGAAAATGAGGTTGGATAAGATCGGCTAGGGATTAATCGTCCTGCCCCATAGTGGAGTCAGAAATCGTAGCAAAAGCACCTGCACCAGAATCTCGCTCACGCCTGGAACTTTTCTCATATTGCATCTGTCCCTCGAGCGAAAAACGGGTAAAAGGAACAGCTTGCAAACGATTTTTTTTGATCGGCTTATTGGTTTCCTGACAAATCCCGTATGAACCATCAAAAATACGATCAATTGCATCCTCAATTTCCTCTAAAGCTTCCTGATCATTTGCCACCATAGATAGTGCAAGATCCCGGTCAAAAGTCTCCGTGCCCGCGTCACTAGAATTAAGGGAAAGTTCCCCAGATTCACGAGCAGATGCACCGATCGTTTCACTTGAACGCACACCAAGTGAGCCTTTCAAAGAATTTCTCATAGACATGAGTATTTGGTAATAACTCTGCCATTCCTTGGGTACTTTCTTCTCATCCCGAACTGGTCTTTTGGCCACTGAAACCGTACCAAATCCTAAAATATCATTGATAGATGCAGTCTGAATTTTTTTTACTTTGGATACTTTTTTTTCTGCGGTTTTCTTTACAGACTTCTTCGATTCTACTTTATCTTCAGCAATAGGCTTAGACTTCTTAGTAGATTTTTTTCTGTTTTGTAAAATGTTTCTTACATCATCGATAGAAAAGCCCAACCCATCGGAAGCTCTCTCATTAGATGACTCATTACTTTTGGACAAAATTGCGGAAGCAACCTTCTTGGTCACGCTTTCACTCTCATTGCTCTTAGCACCTTCTTTAGCCTTGGTCTTGACCGTTTTTCTAGGAGCTCCTCTTTTAGAAACTAGTGGAGACGGTGCTTTTTTACCCGCGGCTTTTTGGCTGGGGGCTTTCTTGGAGCTGGAAGACTTGGGTTGGGGGGATGCTTTGGTTGAAACTTTTTTGGCAGCAGGTTTAGCAACTTTGGGAGCGGCCACCTTCTTCTTGGCGGCAGTCTTCGTGGCAGTTGCTTTCTTTACCGCTGGCTTGCTTGCCGTTTTTTTAGCTGCAGGCTTTGCTACTTTTGATTTTGGCGTAGCAGCTTTCGCGGATTTAGTGGAAGGAGCTTTCTTTTTTGCGGTCATGGAATGAAATTTTTCGGCAGAATACAAATTCAGGCTAGCTTGGCAAGCACTTCGGCACATCTTGGCGAAACCTCACCCCAAGGCTCAACATGAACGAGCTCAGGAACCCAGCGCCAGCTTCTTGGGCATCTCACCCCGCTGGCATGTCGTGCAACTACCTTATCTGACTCGTCGGATGAAAGTAATACGACTTTAACATTTGAAACAATAAACAACTCAGACAACTCATCGCGGGAGATTTTATTGAGGGCATTCGCAACCTCACTACCCTCAGCAATCATTAATTCCAACTCTGCATCAAGCGACTGTCCAATTTCTTTCTTCACCCTCAATGCTTCGAGGGATTCATTAATCTTCAAATCTTTAAATTCCAGTAAGCTATTTACAATATCAACAGCCTGTTCGATAGATTCATCTTTGTTGATCTCAGGCCAATCCTCAAGAGCAAGAAATTCTTCGGTATAATCTGCTCCAGTCCGGGAAAAAGCCCATGCTTCATCGGCGATGAAGGGAGCGAATGGACCAATCAATTTAACCAAGGATTCGAAAATCAGCAGAATAGCAGATTGAGTGGAACGCCGGAGAGGGTCATCCACATGCAAAGTGTAAAGCCTATCCTTGATCACATCGTGATAAGTCGAGGAAAGAACCCCTGAGCAAAAACGGTTTACTGCCTGGATCGCTCGGTGAAATTCATATTTTTCGCAGGACTGGCTAACCTCCAGGATCAATTCATTGGTTTTGCCTATCGCCCAAAGATCAATCATCGACATCTCGGAAACAGAAACAAAATGATCTCTCCGGGAAAAATCATTGATTGCCCCCAATTGAAAACGAATGGAATTACGCAAGGAACGATAAGCTCTCACTGCCTGATCGAGAATCTCATCGGATAAGGGAATATCTCTTCTAAAATCTTCTGAGCATACCCATAGCCTAAGTACATCTGCCCCGTATTTGGTTACATATGAGTCTGCAGTTTGGGGTTTCCCATCGCTCTTGGAGATCTTCTTACCTTCCCCATTGACCACAAATCCATGAGTAAGAATTCTTCGATAGGGAACGGCGTTGCGAGACACCATGCTTGTCCACAACGAACTTTGGAACCAACCCCGGTGCTGATCACTTCCCTCTAGATAAAGATCCGCAGGCCAGGAAGTAAGTTCGTTCTTTTCCAAAACAGCTCTGTGACTGCATCCAGAGTCGATCCAGACATCCAGGGTATCTTGACCCTTGGATAATTTCTTCCCAGACCATTCTGCTGGAAGATCATAGCCTTCCAGTAATTGTTCTGCAGTTTGAGAAAACCAGTAATTGCAACCGAATTGGGAAATTTTATCTGCCAAAAATTTGATTAGCCCAGAATCAAGCAATGGATTTCCATCTTCATCGAAGAAAACAGGAATAGGAACACCCCAGGAGCGTTGTCTCGAAATACACCAATCGGGGCGGGCTTCCAAAAAACCAAGTATTCTTTTCATTCCCCATTCCGGAGTGAATGAAACATCTTGAATCGCATTCATACAACGCCGGCGGAGACCATCATTATCCAGCCCAACGAACCACTGGTCCATCGCCCGAAAGATCACTGGCGATTTACTTCTCCAACAGTGTGGATATTGGTGGTGGTGGTCTTTTTGAGCAAGCAATGAGCCATTGGACTTTAGGATTTCAAGGACCGCATGATTAGCTTTCGATCCGTCTTCTTTTTCCAAAACCGATAATCCTACCAACGACTGGGGAACCTGACCGTCATCCAAGTATTTCCCGCCGTCATTTAAAGGGCAGTAAATTTCAAGGCCGTTTTCCAACCCGGTCAGATAATCGTCCAAACCATGCCCCGGGGCAATATGGACACAACCAGTACCGGTATCCATGGTTACATAGTCAGCGGCAACTACTTTACTCTCCCGATCAATAAAAGGATGCCAAGCAATTTTACCCGCTAGGTCCGACCCTTTACAACTTGAACCAAGTGCATAATCTTCAAAACCGCATTCCTTGGCAAATTCTTCTACCCGCTGGCTCGCAATCCAGTAACTCTCCCCACTGATTTGCACCTGAGTGTACGATTCGCGGGGGTGCACTGCAACCGCAAGGTTGGCTGGCAAAGTCCAGGGAGTAGTTGTCCAAATGACCAAATAGGACTGGGATTCATCATCCTTTAACTGAAAGCGTACAAAAATCGATGGGCTCACATGATCCTTGTATTCGATTTCCGCTTCAGCCAAGGCAGTTTGACAGGGTATCGACCAATAGACAGGCTTCTTACTGCGGTAAACCAGACCCTGTTCCACAAAATCAGCAAAGGTACGAAGAATTTCACCCTCGTAAGCTGGAGTCATGGTGCGGTATTCATTTTCCCAGTCTGCCAAAACCCCCAGTCTTTTAAATTGAGCCCGCTGGGTCTCGATGTAGGACTTGGAGAAATCCTCGCAATGCTGCCTCAATTCAACGGAATCAAAATCTTTTTTTTGGTTACGCAGTTTTTTGGAGACCTTGTGCTCAATCGGCAGTCCATGGCAATCCCAACCGGGAAGGTAAGGCGTACGAAAACCACGGGCATTTTTGTAACGTAAAATGGAATCTTTTAGAATTTTGTTTAATGCCGTACCAACATGCACATCACCATTGGTGAAGGGAGGACCATCATGCAAAACAAAGGATGCTTTCCCCTTATTTTTTTTCTGCATTTTTTGATAAAGTTCAGACTTCTCCCAGTGACTCATTCTGGCTGGCTCTCTCTCCACGGCATTGGCTCGCATAGGAAAGCTGGTCTTGGGAAGGTTTAGGGTATCCTTTAATTTATCAGAGGCAGTCATCTCAATAATCAGTCAGCACAAGGGGAAAAAAGATGTAGTAATAAGCCGTCAAGTCAAGGGTGGATGGGGATTCACTCCCGAATCTCCTTGCCATCAATGTGGAGACAATCACCCTAGGCTCCTTTCACAATGTACCAAGTTCTAGAAAATTGGGTCGGTGGGTTTGAAGGGTCTTCCTACAATCTGTATCTCTGCCTGCTTCTTCTCGCCATTTTGGGAGGTCTATTTTTTCTCATTAAAGGAGGTTATTGGTTAAGCGAACACAGTTCCCAGCTTGCAGGGATTCTTGGGGTTCCTCAAGTTATTGTTGGGTTGACCATTGTATCCATAGCAACATCCACACCTGAGTTATTTACTTCGATTTCTGCGCTCAGAAGTGATGCTCCGGGTCTTGTCACGGGAAATATCATCGGCTCCAACATTGCCAACATTGGACTTATTTTGGGTATCTCTCTTCTTATCGGAAATATTAATACAAACGGAACAGTTTCACTGTCGCAGAGAATTTGCTTGGGTGTCATCACCTGTATTTTTTGCGGGATTCTGCATTTCCATCCGCATCAGGAAATCGGGCTTTATTCAGGAAGTGCTTTTTTGCTTTTTATTTCTCTTTATCTGGCCTTGATTTCCCGAAATGCATTAAGCACAAAAAGTAAAAGTGCCAGAAATGATCATCAGGCAAGAGACAGAATGGATGAAGTCGGTAATCTACCATTTTCAATCGTTATGCTTGCCCTTGCCACTGTCATGTTATGGATGGGTTCCGAATCCCTTGTTTACGGTGCTAAAAATGTTGCAGGAATCGCTGGTGTGCCGGAGGAACTGATTGGTTTTACTTTGCTTGCACTTGGAACCAGCCTCCCCGAACTTTCCGCATCAATCAGCTTGGTACGGAAACAAAGAACCGCCATGCTTTTAGGAAATATTCTCGGATCCAATTTATTCAACATAGCCCTGATTGGAGGTGTTGCTGGGGTAATAGGACCCGTGGGCAACCAGTCACCTTCGCCCTGGGTGGATTACCTTTCGCTTCTTCTGATTACCGCCCTTTTTCTTTACTGGTTAAAAGGAAAAGTCCTAGGTAAAACTCAGGGAGTTTTTTTACTCCTGCTGTATTTAGGAGCATGCATTGCCACTTGGGTATTTAACACCTAAGAAAAACCTTTCGCCCTTTCCCTAAGAAGAAGCTTATTGAGCCCTATTTGCTACGCCAGGAGGCGTAAAATGAAATCAATTATGCATTTTCACCAACCTGAAAGCGGATAAATTTTTCAACTTTCAAATTAGTGCCAATTTCTTTGGAGGTAGCCTCAACCAATTCTTTCACAGATTGGTCAGGGTTTTTGACAAAGGGTTGCTCCAATAGACATGATCCAGCAAAGTACTTCTCGAGCTTACCTGTAACAATTTTCTCAATCGCTTGGGGAGGCTTTCCTTCGGCTTGTGCCTTGGCGATCTCAGTTTCCTTCTCAACGAGTTCGGATGGAACTTCGTCGCGGGAGACACATATTGGGGATGCCGCAGCAATGTGCATGCAGAGATCTTTAGCCATAACCAATGCATTTTCCTGCCCGGAAACATCTCCTTCTGCACCAATAGAAATCAGCACAGCAACTTTACCTCCAGTATGGATGTAGGATTGAACAATACCAGAACCTTCTGGAGCGAGTGATTCAGATCTGGAAATCTGAATATTTTCACCAATTTTAGCAATTTGAGCGGTTCTTTTTTCTTCAAGATCCGCAGATGGGTTACCGAGTAACTCTGCAGCAACAGAATTGGAGAAATCAACAAAATCATCATTCTTGGCAACAAAATCTGTCTCACAATTTACTTCCACCAAAATACCCTTGGAATTGTCTGCAGAAATGGATTGAGCAATAATTCCTTCGCTGGCACTTCTGCCAGCTTTTTTGGCAGCTGAGGCAACCCCTTTTTTACGAAGTATGGAAACAGCTTCTTCCATATCCCCATTACTGTCAGTAAGGGCACGTTTACAATCAATCAAACCAGCTCCGGTTCTTTCGCGGAGGGTCATTACGGCATCTTTGGTGATGGTTGACATTGTTAAATGATGTTTATGAGTTGATAAAAAATTATTCCTTGGTGGCTACGGCTTGTTGCTCCGCATTCTCTTCCCCATCGGAAGGCTCTGTTTCACTGGCTTTTGGTTCTTCCTTAACTTCGGCAGCCTCTGCTTCAACCTCAGAATCATCCTGTTTTTTACGGTCATCGAAGTCCATCTCGTCGTAACCTTCAGGAAGAGTCACTTCTGGCTCGTCTTCGTTTTCAAGGAAATCGGGTTCTTGGGCAACAGGGGTGATGTCCTTACGCTTCGTAGGAGCCTGCACACGATTGGAAAGCCCAGTCTGAATCGCGTCCAAAATCACATCCACAATAATGCGGATAGATTTAGTGGAGTCATCATTCCCAGGAATTGGGTGTGAAAGTACGGATGGATCGGAATTACTATCGACTAATGCAATCACCGGAATTTTCAGACGATTGGCTTCAGCCACTGCAATCTCTTCATTCTTCGAATCGATGAGAAATACCGCACCAGGAAGTCCCTGCAAGTTTAGCAATCCTTCAAAGTCACGATGCATGCGGGCCATTTGTCTCTTAATCGCTGCACTTTCCTTGCCATGCATTTTATCAAGACTGCCATCTTCCTCCATGCGGAGGAATTTCTTGTATTTTGCGATACTGGCAGAAACGGTTTCGTGATTGGTCAGGGTGCCACCCATCCAACGGTTTACACAGAAAGGCATGTTAGTGGCACCAGCTAGTTCACGAATTGGCTCTGTGGCCTGTCTTTTGGTGCCTACTAATAAGACCTGTTTACCCGAGGCAACAATTTCCTCAATTGCCTTCGCAGCCTGCTCAAGTAAATCATAGGTCTTCTCGAGATTGATGATGGAAATGCCATGTCTATTATCATAAACAAACGGCTTGGATTTAGGATTCCATCTACGGATTTGATGCCCAAAATGGACTCCGGCATCGAGGAGGTCTTTTACAGAAACGTTCATAATCTTGGAGTGTTCAAAGCCCTTCTGAACGAAGAAGGGAGAAATAGTTTTCTTTTAGGTTAAGGTTGGTGATTAATGTAAGATTGGGAGCAGGGGTAGGATTTGAACCTACGACCTTCAGGTTATGAGCCTGACGAGCTACCAGACTGCTCCACCCTGCTACAAAAGAAACCAAAGTATAGGATACCCAGATCAGTGCAACAAAAACTTTTTCCTCGCCCGCAGTCCCCCCCCTTTTAATCTTATGCTCATGGTCTATTTGAATGAAGTGGTCGTCTTTTGCGACACCCGGGTAAATAAGGAAAACATTCCTGATTTCCCTGGGGCATGGAACGGGCTGCAAATTGAAAACATGGGAGAAATTACCAAGGTTGGTGCAGCTGTGGATGCTGGACTGGTTCCTTTCCGCATGGCTATCGAAAAAGGAGTTGATCTGCTCATCTGTCATCATGGTTTATTCTGGACACCACCCACTCCAATCACTGGGTCAAACTATGAAAAAATCAAACTTTGCCTGGATAACAATCTGGCGGTTTACAGTTCCCATCTGCCCCTCGATTGTCATCCGGAAATCGGCAATAATGCACTTTTGGCCTCTAAGCTGGGCCTCGAACCAAACAGTACCTTCCTCCCCTATCAGGGCACCGATATTGGACTCATCACCACCAGTTCTTATGACCGGAATGAATTGGTGGACCGGCTGACTGACTTATTTCCCCGTGGTTTTCAGGCAATGGAGTTTGGTATTGGCAAACCTGAAAAAATCGCCATCCTTACCGGCTCCGGACAAAGTGCGGTCGATCAGATCCTTCCAGCCGGTGCCGATACCCTGATCACGGGGGAACTGAAGCAGCATCACTTCAATATGGCTCAGGAACTTGAACTCAATCTGTATGCCTGTGGGCATTACGAAACGGAAAAATTTGGGGTGGATTCATTGGCCCAGGAAATTGCCCAACAATATAAACTGGATTATGAATTCATCGAAACCCACTGCCCTCTTTAAACATCACTTCCTAGGTTGCGAATCCATATAGATTAGGATTTGATTAGAAAAAATGAAAAAAATTGGACTTTTAAACGGACCGAACTTAGACCGCCTTGGCAAAAGGGAACCTGAAATTTACGGTTCCCAGACTCTGGAGCAAATTGTCGATAAAACCAGTGCACAGGGACAAAAAATTGGATGTGAAGTGCATGCTTTTCAATCCAATCATGAAGGTGCCATTATTGATCAAATCCATAGGTGGGCGGATGCTGGTTTTGATGGTCTTATCATAAACCCCGGTGGATTCACCCATACCAGTGTTGCCCTTCGCGACGCCATCGTCGCATCCGGACTGAAAACTGTCGAGGTCCACCTTTCCAATATTCATGCCCGGGAAGACTTTCGTCACAAATCCCTGATCTCAGGAATTTCCAGCGGGGTCATCGCCGGACTTGGCGCAAACGGATACTTCTACGCTTTGGAATATTTGGCCCAGTAAATTTGGCTACCAGTCATTTAATTCCCTAAGCTTATCCAACCATCTTTACCAAAGTCATAAAATCGTATCGGATTAGCTGACCGACCCTCAAAATAAAGCCAGCTACCTGGTTCATTGGTAGAACCTTTTTGGTAGATATAAGGAAAAGTCTCCTCGTGAGTCCACATCCAGCCAACTTGTGGCTGAAAATACCAATTAAAGGTGTAAGGATTACTATTAGTACGGGAAGTGTTCTGATCTAGGGAATAATACTTCAAAGTGGTTTCTACAACAAGACCATCGCTGTAAAGGGGATTTAGTCCCGCATCCAACTCTACCTTGTCAGGTAGACCATCCTGATCGGTATCAGAATCATAAGGGGATGTCCCTAAAAATATTTCTTCTTCGTCTGATAACCCATCATCATCAGCATCCATAAAAAATACATCATACTTTTCAAATTCATCAAAAATTCTTTGACTGGTAAAATCGGGAAACAAGCCCCCCATTGTTGGGTCCTCAAATTCATAAGTAGAGAATTGATCATCAACATTCTCAGGCAAAAGCTTTGCTAAATCAACTTTACCTCCCAGAAGTGCACTGAGGTCAACCTTTTCAGCATCTTCACCATCTCCAAAAAGATCACTTGGACCAGCAAGGGATTTTTCAAGCTCTTGCATATTTTTAAGAAAATCTGCTTCCTCTTCTAAATCCATAGATGATAAAACAAACAAACGATCATCTATATCTAATCGGCTATCGTTTCTCAGTAAAGGCGATGCGATTTGATATAAATCAATCGCAGTTTGGAAGAAGGCTTTTGCTTTATTTAACTGTTCCGTGCTCCTTATCCCCCCAAAGTTTGAGTTGTGGTTACGAATTTGCTCAACGGACATATCTTCAGAATCATCCAATTCCTCCATATGACCTGCATTCATATCCCAATTATATCCGGACTGAAGAGATAAGAGTCCGGCAAATAAATTTGTTATCGTTCGCAAAACCAATGTATCTGCATAATCGACTGTAACCGTACTTTCGGATCCAGTTAGTTCTTCATCTAATTGAATCAAGCTCGAGCTAGGAATCATAGAAAAAGAAGCATCTGCAGATTCTAAAGATGGTATAATTGATTGCTCAAAAAGTTCAGCCAACTCATCTAACTGCAGATCATTATTCAACTCGGCATCGTAATTCTTAAGCATGGGTAAATCACTGAGCACGAAATTTCGAATCGAAGAATCCACGCCTACAGATACTGCAAATTCCTTGAGGCCTTTGGTATCAGTATTTTCAAAAATGTTGAGCATTTGGTAGAGCCCTCTAAGCAAATTTGCCTCTGCATCGTTAGGCGAACCAAGGAGAATTTGCTCGACCCGTGATGTCTCAGAAGAAAGATTTTTAAACCCTTCGGGGTACTGAGGAGTATACTCTATGGAATCTCCCCACCAAATTCCCAGAGAATTTCGTTTATTTTCAATTTGCACAGACAAACTTTCAAGCTTTTGGGAGATACTTGCCTCCCCAAGATCCAAAAAATTACCGACTAAGTTGAGATGGATTAAGTTGGGATACTCTCCCAACAAAGACAGATCAGTGAGTTGATTATCGTCGAGGTCTAAACTCTCCAATACAGACATCGAAGAAATTCCTGATAGATCCACACCTCTAGATCGATTAATAGCCAAGTAGAGTATTTGATCGGAAAACTCCCAAAGAGGAGAGAAATCGGTGATTTGCGAGGCGTCCCAAATTTGCAAACTATTTAGGTTTGGAAACCATTGAAGGTCTGAAAGTGAACTTATTGGTAGATCACTTTCATCAAATGACAACCAAGTCATATCTCTTAGATCATTCTCTTTAAACTGATAATCTGTACCAGAATAACCAGAGACCCACATCCATCCATGCTCGATATACCTACGAATAGTTTTTTCGAAATTTTGGTCTGCAAAAATAACTACACTACTTTGAGCAAATAAGTTTACAAAGCTAGCTAAAAAGACCAAGGCAATCAGCCTAACAAAAAGCCTTACATTCATTTCGAAGAGGGAAAAAAGATTTATTTCATTAAGAAGTTTACTTTTTCGCTTTTATTTTTTTCTAGAACAAGACAATTTTCGGCAAAATTACAAAAAAAAGTTAATTTTTGAAAGGATTGTTTGTTGTTCTGATTCTCAACGAAACTATTTTGCCAAAGCACTAATTTTCCTTCGGCGTCTAATTTTCCTTTTTCAGCTCTCAGCAGATAATAATTTTCCATAATATCTGTGAGGTGGATTAAGACAGGCTCAAAAGTTGCATAGCGAATGGACTTTTCTTCAATCAACTCATTCCATTTAGAAATTAATTCGACAGGTTCTGCATGCCTAAGATCCAAGTAAGCATGCAAGTTTCTAACTTCCAAAAAAGAAAGACCAAACTTTAAAAAACCGAAGTTAGGTCGTTTCAATTCAGCACGATCGTAACTAACTCTAAGAAATGCTCGCGATGAATCTTTTGAATAAAGAGTGGTCTCTAAGCCTTCAAAATCAGTAAGGATTCTCGCTGGAGGAACACCCCATGATTTATTTGGAAACTTAAAATTTAAAAAAAAGAGGATTAGAAAAAATTTACATAAATTTACATGAAAGTAGCACTTCACTTGTTACGCTGCTCCGTCTCCCAAAAAGAAATCATTTCCTTTATCATCGGTAATGATAAAGGCAGGAAAATTCTCCACCTCGATCTTACGGATTGCTTCCATTCCCAGGTCCTCATACTCGAGCATCTCCACACTTTTAATACAATTTTGAGCCAAGCGGGCAGCTGAACCGCCAATACTACCGAGGTAGAACCCTCCATGTTTTTTACATGCCTGTACCACCATCTTGGATCGGTTTCCTTTTGCCAGCATCACCATGGATCCCCCTGCTTCCTGAAATTTGTTCACGAATGCATCCATCCGGCCCGCAGTGGTGGGACCAAAAGAGCCGGATGCATAGCCTTCCGGAGTCTTGGCAGGACCAGCATAGTATACGGGGTACTGCTTAAAATATTCGGGCAGTCCGGCACCTGAATTCAAGCGCTCACGCAACCGGCTATGTGCCAGATCCCGGGCTACAATTAAGGGACCACTTAAGGACAACCTTGTACGCACGGGATATTTGGACAATTCCTTAAGCACCGCATCCATGCCCATATTCAAATCAATTTGAACGGCCTCATCATCGGAGGATTCATCCTTCTCATAGTCAGGTAAAAAGCGGGATGGATTGGTTTCCAATTGTTCCAGGAATACCCCCTCTTCAGTAATCTTCCCAAGGGCCTGACGGTCAGCAGAACAACTTACTCCAATACCAATGGGCAGACTGGCCCCATGCCTGGGTAAACGGATCACCCGGACATCCAAACAGAAATATTTCCCACCGAACTGGGCACCAATGCCCCGTTTTTGAGTCATTTCGAGAATCTTTTTCTCAATTTCCGGGCACCGAATCGCATGTCCCGATGGATCTCCTTCCGCCGGCAAGCCATCCAAGTACCGAGCACTAGCTAATTTAACGGTTTTTAGATTTGCTTCCGCGGAGGTACCCCCGATCACCACCGCAAGATGATAGGGTGGACAAGCTGCAGTACCCAATGCTGCAATCCGTTCATCCAAATACTCCAGCAATAGTTCCTCTTTGAGCAGCGATGGGGTTCCTTGGTGCAGGAAGGTCTTATTTGCAGAACCTCCACCTTTTGCCATAAAAAGGAAGTGATATTCCTGTCCCTCAGTATGCAGAATATCTATCTGGGCAGGGAGATTGGATTTGGTATTTTTCTCCTCAAACATCGAGAGAGGAGCCAACTGGGAAAAACGGAGGTTATCAGTCGCATAGGTCTTTTCGATACCCTTGGACAAAGCTGCTTCATCCCCACCAGAACTCCAAACACATCTCCCTTTTTTGGCTAAAATGATAGCTGTGCCCGTATCCTGGCACATCGGTAAAATGCCTTCGGCAGCTATCTGGGAGTTTCTCAATAAATCAAGTGCAACAAAGCGGTCATTGGGAGAAGCGTCCGGATCATCCAAAATCTTTCGAAGTTGTTCCAAGTGCCCGGGGCGGAGGAAATGAGAAATGTCATGAAAAGCTTCTTTCGCCAAAACTTCCAAGGCTTTGGGATCCACCTTTAAAATAGGTTCACCTTCAAAGGAAGTAACTTCGACAAATTTATTCAGCTCATCCAGCTTTCTCCAACTGATATCTCTACTTGGGTTACACGGGTACATAAAAAAATTACGAAAGGTAAAAAACTCTATAGGTTTTATAAAACAGGAAAAAAAGATCAGAAATCTTCCGATTCATTCAAATCAGATTCACGAACATTGATACTTTCCTCGGATGGATCATCTGGTAGTACTCCATCAACTTCAACCACTTCATTTTGGGAAAGCAGAACTACTTGGCTCCTCTTTTCAACTTTAATCGGAACGGTTACTTCTTTCCCATCCCGGGATACAAAAAACTCAATTAAAGTGCCAGGCTTGGCAAAAAATGCAGCATGAGCAAGATCGCCACGATTGGTAACCTCTTGCCCCCCAATTTTACGGATAATATCCCCAACCTTAAGCGTGGATTTGCTGGCAGGAGAACCATCAACGGTTCCTTGCACCACGATTTCAAAAGAATTTTGATTATTCAGCTTTCGGGAAACTGTCACTCCAAACCACCCATAATCCACGGAACCGGAAAACAACAAACCATCCCGTATCCGTAAACACGCTTCAGCAGGCAATAAGAAGGATGCGCTCAAATCTGGCAGGGCAGCGTGCCCAATTCCGGCAAACCTCCCCTGCAGATCAAAAACTGGAGCCCCCACTTCCCCAGGTCCCAGGGGTAAGGAAGAGCGCAGCATACTGGTGGGAAATAAATTTTTCCCGAAAGCTATCTCTTTACTTTGGATAATCCCGTAAGTTGGTCCAACCTGGAATTCGAGGGCACTGGTCAATCCAATAACGAATGAACCAGGTTTGATCCCCTCCGCTTGATCGACCAAAGAAATGAATGGAAATTCCCGCTCTGCATCTTCAATTTTAAGGAGTGAAATATTGCATAACTCATCTTTACCAATCAACTTAGCTAAATAGAACGAGCGTTCATGCTCAATCCATACCCGGTCTGGATCCCTTAAAAGACCACTGGTAATCACATGACCATCTTTGCTGACAATGAATCCGGTGCCCATTTTAAGCACTCGGCTAATTTGCTGATCTTCTGCAGTGCCAGTTTGCTTAGTTGCCTTTACACGAACAATGGAACCATGAAATGATTGGTATATATCCTGGATTCGGTCCTGTAGTCCAAAGGAAGACGCCTCGTTGTCTGCACCATGGCAGACTAATGCCCAGAGGCTAAGAAGTCCGAGGCAAAGAGAATTCCGGGAAAATTTAGAAAGTGTAATTCGTGGGCACACTTAACTCTGAATCCCCCGCCGCGTGGTAGTGGTACTGAGCGAAAACTTCATCCCCGTTAGCCAAGGATAAACGGGCATCGGAAAAGGCAGTTTTATTACCAACCTTATTTTCAGGTAAGCTGAATTGAGGAGTGATCACGGACTCCTCACTCAGGATGGTGCAAGTTGATTGAAGGAATCGGAATCTTTCAACTGAGGCTGACTGGCATCCGTGTAAATGGTACTGGCAGTTTGCAATTCCTGCTGAAACATTGGACGGGAAAGAAACACAGCGAGCACCAACACTGGTAGCACAGAAATCAATACCTTGGAGTTGTGCAGTAAAGGCTTACGGCTGACACCGGCAATTGCTTTCCCCTTCACATCGTCCTGGAATCGGTTCCAGAATTTTTCGTCTGGCATATCCAATTTCTTGGATGAAAATAAATCTTCTAAGCTCGGTTTTCCGTTATCTTTCATGAGTTCCCTTCCGGTTGTATGTACTCAGACATGTGGGCCTGCAACTGCTGCTTAGCATAGTGCAAACGTGAGCGTACGGTCCCTTCCGTACACTTCATAATGCCAGCAATTTCCTTATGACTAAGTCCATCTATTTCGAATAATACCACAATGGTTCTATGTTTATCTGACAACTTAGACAAAGCTTCGTTCAATTTTTCATGCAATTCGTTAAGAAGAGCTTTTTTCGCAGAGGTGGAATTGTTGGTAGAAACTCGCTCCAACTCTTTGGAAATCCCCCCATCATCAGCCGCCTGATCGAAACTAAAAAACTTGCGGATTTTCCTGCGCTTCAGGAAAGTTAGGGTAAGATTAACCCCAATCCGGTAAATCCAGGTGAAAAAGGAAGATTTTTCCTTAAACTTGGAAAGGGATCGAAAAGCTTTTACAAAAGTTTCCTGAGTTAAATCCGCAGCATCCTCATGATTGAAGGTCATGTTGTAAATGACTGAGTATAAGCGCTCGCGATACCTAATCATGAGGGAATCGAAAGCAGCTAAGTCGCCGGATTTAGCCCGGTGAACTAAAGTAAGAACATCCTCCCCAGCAACATCACCTCCAACAGAAACGGTGTTTTCACCGGTTAAATCTTTGGATGCAACAATCACATCCCTGATCTTAGAATAACCCGTCTAGAAGGCAAGGAAATTACATGTCTGTAAAGTATTGAGCGTGGCGAATTTTCTGGAAAATGATCCCAAAAAACTGCGAAGGTTTTTTCGGGTTTCGGGGTAAGGTAAGGAGTCAATCAGACTAAGGGTATGCTCAAACTCATTATTGAGATAAGCAGTACATTCCTGCAAAATGTTGTATTTTTCAAGTAAATGGAGAATTTCCGGGCACCTCGCAGAATTTTGCTCATCAATTTGGCTGAACTTGGATTGTAGAAGAGAGATCTCCGCTGGATTCGCCAATTGAGATAGAAGAATAAGGGGTAAAGTTATTTTACCAGTACTCCAATCCGAACGCAGGGTTTTACTGGATTGAGTGCTGTTACCAAATGCATCGATCAGGTCATCGAACACCTGATAATTGATGCCCAAAGAAAGACCCAATTCCCCAGCTGTGTGGGAGACCGCCACATCTTCATTTGCAAGCAAGCAACCAACTTCGCAGGATGCTTTGAAGAGTTCTCCGGTTTTGTCGTTAATAAAACCAAGATACTGCTCCAATGAGATTTCAAATTTGCCCCGCGAAAAAGTCTGCCTGATTTCACCAGAACATGTGCGCTTGGTGGCTCGGGCAACAATTTTGCATACCTCTGCAGTGGGAAATTCTGCAGCTAATTCCAAAGCATAACTGAAAAGAGCATCTCCCAGCAAAATGGCACTATGGTTACCTATAGAATGATGCACAGTACTCACTCCCCTGCGGGTGGAAGCATGATCGAGAATATCATCATGCACCAAGGTAGCCACATGGACCATCTCCAGCACGGCGGATGCTTTCATTAGGGAGTCAATGTCCGTTTGCTTGGATTCCAAAGCACGGGAACCGAAGAGATATACGAGCAAAGGACGAATTCTCTTACCACCAGCTAGGCAAACATGACTGGCATGGGGTTGAATTTCTTGATCTAAATCCTTGAGAAGATCCGCTAGATAGGCTTCAAAATACTCCGTATAACGTTCCAAATTAGAAAGGAACGAAGTATCCGAATTCAGGGACTTAGAAGTAAAATCAGAGAGCATCTTCGTTAATAATCTAGAGATAAAATAATCGAAGACAAGTTAACAGCAGAATTTAACTGCTAACCTTGGCAGAACCAAGATTACCAGTCTCTCTTCTTGTGCCTGTTGGCTCTTGTACGTTTGCGACGCTTATGCTTATTCATTTTTAAGCGACGCTTCTTCTTTAGGTTTCCCATGAGATTAAATTAGACGGATATTTGTGAATTAAATGGATGAAATAAAAATAAAATGACCCGCGTCATCCGGTGGGATGACGCGGGTCGCAAGACTGGCAACAACTTACTCTCACACAGCAGCGTGGCTGCACTACCATCAGCGATTGAGGGCTTAACGAGCGTGTTCGGGATGGGAACGTGTGTTTCCCCTCATCTATGATCACCAGAGTGATTTCCAAGGGACTGTCAAAATACAGCCAATGGTATAATCTGATTAAGTAAGCGTTGCCGCGACAGTCCGCGAACAACGGAAAATATAGTTTAACGTAACAGGGACACAAGCGCCACTCGGAATAAATTCGAACGGCGAAACGGAAATGTACAAACAATTCGGATCATTAGTATCAGTAAGCTCAACACATTACTGTGCTTACACACCTGACCTATCGACCTGGTAGTCTTCCAGGTTCCTTCATGGCCCGAAGGCCAAAGGAGATCTTATCTTGGGAATAGCTTGGCGCTTAGATGCTTTCAGCGCTTATCTAGTCCGTGCTTAGCTACCCGGCGGTGCTCTTGAGCAGAACAACCGGAACACCAGAGGCACGTCATTCCCGGTCCTCTCGTACTAAGGAATGAACCCCTCAAATCTCCAACGCCCACAGCGGATAGAGGACCGAACTGTCTCACGACGTTCTGAACCCAGCT
>Ga0255753_1000517_pt1 | contig 50327 bp, 86 predicted proteins | sample 041ome_10_FD_179953 | JGI IMG/M metagenome (GOLD analysis project Ga0255753, IMG submission 179953) | Coastal salt marsh microbial communities from the Groves Creek Marsh, Skidaway Island, Georgia - 041412US metaG (version 2) | ecosystem: Environmental > Aquatic > Marine > Intertidal zone > Salt... | reverse complement strand
AATCGGAGTATTATTATCAGCAGGAAGTACACTTATGTTTATGTCTTTATTTCAAGCTAACAATTAACAACGGAGGTAGCAATGGTAGAAAAAAAGAAAATAGAATATATGGAATACAATAAGCATATTCCATATGGTACTGTTCCACTATGGGATGATGAGGATATTATCCTAGAAGATGTGGAAGAGTTAATTAATAAAAATGGTACAATTAAAACGGAGGAAGTATGAAAGCACAAAAAAGTAAATATACTTTAAGGAATATTCTTAAGGTTATATCAACAATGACAGACCGAGCAATACCTAGTGACATCTTAGAATTTTTAGAAGAAGAATATTACTCTCATTCTAAAAAACAAAACATAGAGTATGGCGACATGGACTTAACACACTTACTAAGGGTGTATTTAAAAAGTGAACACTATTTAAATGAACTTAGGGAAGAGAGAGTTAAGACTGTGGAACAATTAGAAAAAATTAAATCACTACTAGGAGGAAAATAAAATATGAAATTAAAACCAAAATACACTATTCCATTACTATGGTTAGGAGTATTATTTTTAATATTACAATTAATTAATCAACAATAGGAGGAAACAAAATGAAAGTAAAATATAATAATAAAGAGTATAAGCTACCGTTTACTGTGGGATTATCAGATGACCCAACAGCATTAGTAACTGTTCACAACAGGTTTGGCGGTGAGAGTTGTGAGTTACCTGAATTTGCTGTTGCAGTTTATGATGTGATAATGGGTAGCGAACTGTTACAACAATGGGACAGTCACCGAAAAGGTTTGGATTGGTTTATTAAATACTTTCCAAAAGAATATGGTGTGTTATTAGATTAATAATAGGAGGTATAGTAAATGGAAAAAATAAAAGTGTTAAAAAAAGATATAGTAAATGGCAACGGTAACTGTGGTTTATCTTGTGCGATTGCATTAGCTGTAAGAAGAGCATTCAAAACTAAGAATGTATTTGTACTAGTATGTGATGAAAATAACGATGATGAACTAAGAATTATAGTTGAGAAAACTTTATATAAAATTATGGGTAAGGATAACTATAACAAAGTAACTGATTTTATTTCAGACTTTGATATGGGAGTTGATGTAAAGCCTATTGAATTTTACATAGAAGAAACACAACACTAATAGAGGAACTAATAATGAATATATTTTTCTTAGATAGGACACCTGAAAAAAGTGCTGAGTATCATTGCGATAAGCATGTTGTTAAAATGATATTGGAAACAGCACAGATGTTGTCAACAGCATATAGAAAAAACTTTGGTGATAATGATGAGTTGTATAAAACAGCACATCCAAAACATCCAAGTACACTATGGGTTGGAGCAAGTGGTGAAAACTTTTTTTGGACTATTAAATTATTAGATAGTTTATTAAAAGAATATACTAATAGATATAACAAAGTACATAAGACAATCTTTATATCTAATCTATTACATGGTAAGTATAAACAATGGCATGACTTAAAAGGTACATTAACAACACCACCTCAATGTATGCCTGATGAATTTAAACATGCAGATTATGTAACAGCATACAGAAATTATTATAAAGGTGCTAAGAAATATTTTGCTAAGTGGAATAAACTAAACAACATACCTGATTGGTGGGAGGAAAATTAATTATGAAAAAATATATTACAGATGAAGACGGAAATGAACTGGAGGGTGTGATTGGATGTGATGAAGACGGTTACATTTTTGATGAAGAGTGGTTTGAAGAGTGGCTAAAAGAAAATGATTTAAAATAGAGGAGGAAAAATGTTTACAAAAAGAGAAGATGAACTGTGTAAAAGATTAGGATGGCTTGCCTGTCATGCTGATGAAGACGTTGAAGAAAAATCAAAACATTTAAAAAATGCTATTGATAATGCCTGTGATTATCTTGAGGGGATTGGATGGTATGATTTTAATGCAAATAGAGAGGAGAAAAAATGAGTGTAGATAATAAAGGTGACTTAAGAATAATAGGTTGGAGTATTAACTTAAGTTGGAGTGACGGTAAAGAAAATGTATTAGTAAATATTCCTGATGATATTGCAGGTATGATTGATGAATACTTAACAGAAGTGGAAGAGGAAGTGAATGATAATTAAAGTAGAGTTAAAACTTCATAGGGTTTTAAATTTATTACACAAAGTAAAAGTGAAACTCATTAACAACAAGGAAGTTACACTTGAGGAAATAAATAATATCTATAATAGATTAGATTTAATTTATGATACTATGAGGGCAAACAAAAAAGATGTGTACAAAGATGTTTATAGAACTTCAACTGGTGGTAGTATTGTAAACATGCCAAGAAAATAACTGGAACAAAAGGAGAACAATGAGTGAACATAAGATAAAGATATTATTAAATAAACAATCTCACTATGGTAGAGATTTATATTATATAAATGATGATAAAGATAAATGGTTAACTAATATTTATAATCAAAGTACATTAACTAAAGATAATATAAACTATCTTAAATCAACAGGACACTTTGAATTTGAATTAACTAGGGAGGATATATAATGTTTACATACTTCATAACCTTTAAACCTAAAGGTGAAAAGAAATATAGATTATATACTAATCAAATCTTTACTGAAGTTAAAGAGGCTAATGAATTTGCAACTAAAAGTTTAGGTAAGAAAGGTGACTTTGATGTTGTGACTTTTAATTCAGAAACATTTGAGGAATACTGGACTTAGTTATAGAGATAATTAAATATTGTAATGTATAGTATAATTAATATTCTTAAATATTCCTATATAATCTTTAGCAGATTTTTCTGTTGTCAAAAAGAGAACAGATTAAGAACTTGTTATGTTAAATTTACATGGCAGGTATGCAACAACAACATATGTGGTATCTTGTTTCTGCCACATTTGTGTAGTAAGGAGGTACTATGAAAACAAAAAAAGAAATCATGGATACATTCAGTAAGGATGAGATTAAAATTCTTGTTGATATTATTCATGGGGATAAAGACTTTGATATAATGAGTGAGTTAATTATGGACTTCTATCAAGATGAGTTAAGTGATTACTATTTGACTGCAGTATATGATGACCATAATATTATGTCGGAGGATGAGGCATTGGTTAATGACTTGTTAGAAAAACTAAAGTTTGATTTGGAGGTAGCAGGATTAATATGATTAAATCAAAAGGACAAATAGCATACGATAAACATCAAGCTAAGTTACCTAAGAAACCAGTAGGTCAGTTAGCTTACAATCAACATTGGTCTGTTGAGGGTTTAGTAAAATCAATTGGTTATACACAGGAGGAAATTAACTCATGGGCAAAGTTAAACAAGCACTTGATGAAGTAAGAATAGAGATAGAAGATATCTTGAGTGGTGAATTAATAACTAAAGAAACTATTGATGTGGAAGATGTTAAAATTATATTAAAGAATAAATATTTTTTTAATACAAATAACAATTCATATTATATAGATGAAAGAGTTATTGAAGATTTGTATGTTGACATACGAAAACAAAACGAAGAGTATTAATAGGAGGATATATAATGGCTAAACCTAAATGGACATTTGATAGTATGAAAATTTACCTTAGTGATGATACTGGTAAAGAAGTTATATTAAATAGTGCAGACTTAACAGACTATACATTTACAGAAATAGTTGATGATATTGAAACGTATGTTGAGGGTATGGGAGGTGAATTAGAATGAGAATACCTAAGAGAGAATTTACTTTAGAAAATTTACAAGTATATGCTGAATGGGTGTCAGATATATTTAGACAAGATGATTTGTTTAGGGATGGTTGGAGTGAGGGTATTGTAAATAACTATACCTTGTCACCTGATTGGGACTATGCAGATTTAAGTAAGGTTGCTAAACTAAATGATGTAGAGTTACTTTGTAGATGGGGATTAGAGGAGGAAGGTTACAGACAGGAATGGTATCAGTATATAAACTATGATAGTGAGGAGCAATGGCTATCTGAATATGACCGAAACTTTTCTAATGATACAACATTAAATTATAATAATGTAGTACAATTAATACAGCCTAAGGAGAAACAATGAAAAAATATGAGGTAAGTATATTGAGGAGAGGATACATCATTGAAAGAAACTTTGTCATGGCTAAGGATAAAGATGATGCATATGAAAGATACGAAGATGATGAGTATCTAAATGATGAATGGGAAGTAACTCAAGATGATATGAGTACAGATGATGTACAGATTAAGGAGGTTAAGTAATGAAGTATTGGATGTATTGTTTTCATGAACAGAATGGTGAACATGAATATACTCACAGATATATTTATTCAGATAAATGCTTAGAGCAGATTGGTTATCAGGATGAGAATGATGATGCTAAAATACTAAGTCATTTTTTTGGTGATGAATTTAATGAAGATAACATGGATAGAATAGGTTACTGGACTGATGATGGTATGAGGTTAGTCTATGTTGAAAATGTTATTGAGGTTGAACCTAAACAATTTGAAACTTTAGAACTTGCTGGAGTATATGTACATGAAAATCACGAGCCTGAAAAAGAAAACAAAGAAGATAAAAATTAAGACTGCCTTGTATGGTAAGAAAATTTTTGCAAATGAAACTGAATACAATTACTATAAACTTTATAAGAAATTAAAATTAGAAAAAAAGTTTGTAGTAGATTTGCATCAAGCAGTAGGTAGATGTGATGGACATATACCAATAGAAAGTATGGAAGAAGAAGTACAAGCTTGGCAGTATTTGATTGACACAGGAATGTGTTATCATCTAGGCTCAGACTTTGAGCAACAAGCTATGACATTAATTCATATGGGAATATGTAAATTAAAAACAGTACATTAAATAGGAGGATAGATGACTAAGAAAAATAAAAATAAAAAAGATTGGTATGATACTCATGTAGAAGTACTAAGCTTTGCTAGTAGTAAACAAGATAAAAAATTAAAAGCTTTACTTAAACAAAAAATAAAAGAAGATTTAATTAAAACTAACGGAGGTATATAATATGTTTTTTGAAAAAGAAAAAAAGATAAATAAATATGTAATCATGTCTAAGTTTAAAGGCTCAAGTAATTTTTTTGTTGAGCAACAGTTTGATAATTTAGGTAGTGCTGATACCTATGTTAAACTCATGATTGATAATGAGAAAAATAATAGATTAGAATATTTTTTATTTGAACAATCAAAGGATTATAATTATGCAGAAACAACTGAATCTATTTGAAGAAGATAAACGAGGGGACTGTGACTTGGAAAGAATTATTGAGGAACAGAAAGCTGAAATAGAATATTTAAAAGCTGAAGTTGCATACGAAAGATTACTTAGAACTAAAAAAATTATTCCTAATAAAGAATAAAGGCTTGATTTTATTGACTTATTTATGTCATAATTTTGCCACAATAATATGATACAATAAACTATGTTAACAAAAAGACAATTACAATTATATAACTTTTTAAAATCTTATTCTAAAGAACATCATATCATGCCTAGCTTTGAAGAGATGAAAGTATTTATGAATGTTAAATCTAAAAGTGTTATTCATACTATGCTAGGATATATAGAATGGAAAGGGTTTATAAAAAAATATGAAAACAAAGCAAGAGCAATAGAAATAATAAAGGAGTATAACTTATAATGTTTGATAAAGATAAAAAATATAAAGACGTACCTTTAGATTCTGAAGTGTTTACAAAGCTATCAAAGTATGATAGTAATGATGCTACAAATTTAGGAATGCTGTTAGCTAATTTAAGTTTCCCTTACCTATGTTGTTGTTGGGAAAATGAAAATCATTTTAACAAATTACTTTCTAAATATAAAGTAGATATATCTTCTTATGAAAAGAGAGATAAGAATAAAGAACATAATAAATCTGAAATAGCTGACACTATATTTAACCTGATAGAAACCAAACAATATAAAAAAAGAAATTTAATTAAAGAGTTAAGAAATAAATTTCCAAACACAAACGCAGGTATCATACATAGATTAATTAAAAAATATTTTTCTCTAAGAATATTAGAGATAGATACAAAATATAAAACTAAACCCTTTGTAATTAAGGGTAGGTATTTTGTTAAACAAGGATAGGAAACAATGAGTAAATTTTATTTAAAGAAAACATATATTAACTTAGACATGACCATTGATGATTGCTTTGATAATATAACAGACGAAACTAAACTACAAAAGAAAGTACAATTTACTCCTAATTCATACATCTCTAAACGAGATGTTAAATTACTACGCAGTACAATTGAAGAGATAACAGAAAAAGAATACAAAGAAAAAATAAAGAAAGCAAACAGTAAAAAAAATAAAACTATTTCAAGTGATGAAATAAAAAAGGATATATAATATGTCAATCAAAGAAGCAAGTTATGATAATGATAATCCTTTTAGACCAAGAAAATTTTTATTAACAAGTGAATTGATTTTATGGAGAGCAGTCATTGTCCGAAATATTTTAGATGCTTTGGGTGTTGACATACATGCAGGTGGTTCATCTAGAAAAAAAATAGTGGATGATGCACAAGCTTGGTTCAATAAAAACAATTCAGATTTTAACGAGGTATGTGACTATGCTAATCTACAGCCATTCTTTTTACTCAATATGTATAAAGAAATTGTAGAGGGTAATAGTAGAAAATTATTTGAGAAAAAAAACTTACATAAATTTTTATTAGAATACTTGTGTACTTTTACAGAGGAGCAACAATAGTGAAACTAAATGCAAATGGTAAGTTTGATATAGACTTAAAGTACGGAAAGATAAGAGAGAAAAGAGTTGCCGACTTACTTGGTAAAGAACAAGTAGAAATAAAAACAGAAAGGAGTTGGTGGAGAAAGACAGGCAATATAGCAATTGAATATGAGTATAGAGGAAAGCCATCAGGCATAGATAAGACAGAAGCTAAGTGGTGGTTTCATATTCTTGAGTTAGAAAAGAAAGAACATTGCATGTTAATTTTTAGAGTAGTACGATTAAAGAAGATAGTAAAAAAATATAAAGCAACACACACAAAAAACATAGGAGATTATAACGCAAGTAAGTGTGTAGTAATTCCAATTAAAGAATTATTCAATGAGGGTTGTTACAGTATATAATGTATGGGACAAAAAGATTTGATAAGAGAATTGAAGTTAACTATAACAGATATGACTAAAGAAAAAAACGATGCTGTTAAGTTAGCTTCCGATAAAGATTCAAAGATTAAACAGATTCTAACACAACTAGAACAAGCTACCGATGATGTTAAAGCTATGGGTAAAAAAATAGCAGACTTAGAGGACAAGCTTAAACAAAATGAAAGTGTTAAAATAAAAAAAGAAAAAGAAAGTGTTGACACTAATTGAAAAATATGTTAACACTATATTTAATAAATAATAATGAGGTATAAATAATATGGCACAAGTAGAAGGTACAGCATACTGGGCTTCGTTGACAAGACCTAATGAAAAGTTTGAACCCATGTGGAGATTAGACTTAGCAGTAGATGATGCAACAGCTAAAGAGTTTGCTAAAGAAGGTTTTACTTTAGGTGAAACCAACATTGATGGTAATGTAGTTAAAAACATTATCAAGTTTAAAAGAAAAGTTAACAAAAATAATGGCGATAAAAACCAGCCACCTATGGTAGTTGATGGTGCTAAGAAACCATTAGATAAAATCGTAGGCAATGGAAGTAAAGTTATTGTTATGTATAAATCTTATGACTGGAATTACAAAGGTAAAACTGGTAAAGGTTTAGACTTACAAGCAGTACAGGTTAAGGACTTAGTAGAGTACGTTCCGAAAGAAGACTTTGAGGTTCTTGATTCAGCAGATAGCAACATCAAAGAAGATTTCTAACACCTGTGAATAGCCATAAGTTATAATGGCAGTTTCATTATACTTATCTCCGAGGGGGAGTCGGCTCAAACTGGCTTCCCCTTTAATTTAATTAAATACAAAGGGCGACAATGGAAGAAAATAATAATAATGGATTTGTAAAATATCATTTACCTTGTCCACTATGTTCAAGTAGCGATGCAGTTTCTATGAACAAGGATGGGTCAGCTTATTGTTTTTCATGTCAACAATACATAAAGGATTATGATATGGAAGTCACAGAAGATACAACAAATGGTACGAATGAATATCAAACAAAAGATTTTTTAAAAGAATCTAACTATGCTGAAATTGTAGATAGAAATATTAAAGAAGAAAGCTGTAAACGATATGGTGTTACAGTTAAAGTAGATAGTATGGGAGTTATTACTCATCATTACTATCCCTACCACGATAAACAAGGTGCAAAGATAGCCACCAAAACAAGATTCACTAAGCTAAAAGAATTTAGTATTCAAGGTAATACTAAAATGTCAGGTTTATTTGGTGAACATCTATTCCAAAAAAATAAATATATAATTATAACAGAGGGTGAGTTAGATTGTTTATCAGCTTATCAAATGTTTAAGACTGCTAAGTATGAAACACCAGTTGTTAGTATTAAGAATGGAATAACTTCAGCAGTTAAAGATATCAAAGGAAGTTTGGAATGGTTAGAAACTAATTTTGATAACATCATTATTAATTTTGATAATGACAAGCATGGAACAGAGGGAGCATTAAAGGTAGCTGAATTATTTAGTCCAGGTAAATGTAAGATAATGAATTTACCTGAAGGATTTAAAGATGCTTCTGATTGTTTAACTAAAAATAATATTCAAGTTTATACAAAAGCTTTTTGGGATGCTAAGTTATATGCACCTGATGGTATTATAAATGCGAATGTTTTATTTGATGAGATTGCAAAACCAATTGCAAGAGCCTTTGTTCAATATCCTTTTGAGGGTATGAATAAAATTACTTATGGTATCAGACCGTCTGAACTAGTTACCTTTACAGCAGGGTCAGGCTTAGGTAAAACTCAAGTGATGAGAGAAGTAGTACATCATATGATTAAAACTACTGAAGATAATATTGGTTTGCTTATGCTAGAAGAAACACCAGTTATTACTTCTAAAGGTTTGATGAGTGTTGAAGCTAATCAAAGATTACATTTACCTGATGTTCATGTAAGTAAAGAAGAATTAAAAAATTACTTTGATGCTACTGTAGGAACAGGTAGAGTATTTATGTTTGACCACTTTGGTTCTAACTCAATTGATAATATTGTTTCAAGAGTAAGATACTTAGCTAAAGGTTTAGATTGTAAGTATGTTATTATTGACCACGTTAGTATTATTGTATCCGACCAATCTCATGGAGATGAACGAAGAGCCTTAGATGAAATTATGACTAGGCTTAGAACACTCGTTCAAGAAACAGGAGTAGCAATGATAGTTGTATCACATCTTAAAAGACCTGACGGTAAGGGACATGAGGAGGGTGCAGCAACATCACTATCTCAACTTAGAGGTTCGGCAAGTATAGGTCAACTAAGTGATATGGTTATAGGATTGGAACGTGATGCTCAAAATGATGACCCTGTTATTAGAAACACTACAAGGGTTAGAGTTTTAAAGAATAGATTTTCAGGCACAACTGGTCCTTGTTGTGATTTACTTTATGATATTGATACAGGAAGACTTACAGAGGTGAAGATTGATGAAATTTAAACAAGTAGTATTTGACATAGAAACAACTATGACTGCAGATAAAGTTTGGTGTATAGTTTGTAAGCATGGCGATAACTACTATCAGTTTAAAGACGGTAAAAATCTTCATCGCTTTGAAGAGTTTGCTAAACAAACAGAAGAGTTTATTGGACATAACATTATTGGATTTGATGTACCTGTTTTAAATAAATTCTTTGGACATGATATCTTCAAGCATTGTAAGATAACAGATACATTAGTTTTATCAAGATTATTCAATCCTATTTTAGAGGGTGGACATTCACTTAAAAACTGGGGTAAAAAACTAGGTCAAAATAAAATACAGTTTGAACAGTTTGATTTCTTAACAGAAGATATGTTAACTTATTGTAGAAATGATGTAGCCTTAACAGAAAAGCTTTATCATTTCTTAATAAGAAAAATGACAGACTTCGGTGAGTCTATTGAGTTAGAACATAAGACTGCAACTATTATTCAAAAGCAACATGAGTTAGGTTTCAAACTTGATATTGTTGAAGCTTATGGATTACAATCTTTATTCCAGGAAGAGATGAATAGATTGACTACTGAAGTTAGAAAGAGTTTCCCACCATTAAAAATAGAAGAAGAATTTATTCCTAAATCTAATAACAAAGCAAGAGGTTATGTGAAAGGTGTTCCCTTTACAAAGGTAAGTTTTAAAGAATTTAATTTAGGTTCAAGACAACAAATAGCTGAACGACTTATTATGCTTGGGTGGAAACCTAAGAAGAAAACAGATAAGGGTCAGGTGATTGTAGATGAAAAGGTATTGAGTGAGATACATAATATACCTGAAGCTAAATTGATTAACAGGTTTCTTATGCTACAGAAAAGAATTGCTCAAGTAAGTTCTTGGATTGAAGCAGTAAGAGAAGATGGTAGAGTACATGGCAGAGTAATAACCAATGGTACAATTACAGGAAGAATGAGTCATCAGTCGCCCAACATGGCTCAAATTCCTGCTGTGTACTCACCATATGGTAAAGAGTGTAGGGCATTATGGATAGTAAATAAAGGATATAAACTAGTAGGTGTTGATGCTTCAGGACTTGAGTTGAGGATGTTAGCACACTACATGAATGATGAGAGGTACATACATGAAGTCGTTAATGGAGATATACACACAGCAAATCAAATTGCTGCTGGTTTGGAATCAAGAGATAAGGCGAAGACTTTTATCTACGCATTTATCTATGGAGCAGGTTCAGCCAAAATCGGAAGTATCATCGGAGGTACGCAAAGAGATGGAGAAAGAACTAAAGAAAAATTTCTTAGAGCAACACCAAGTCTTAGAAGCCTACGAGAAAAAGTGGAACGAGTGGCTGAAAGACGATACGTCAAAGGACTTGACGGAAGAAAAATAATTATTAGACATGCTCATGCCGCATTGAATACTTTGTTGCAAGGAGCAGGTGCAATAGTTATGAAGAAAGCCTTGACATTACTAGATGAATATGTTAAGATAAAACAAATAAAAGCATTTCCAGTTGTTAATGTTCACGATGAATTTCAATACGAAGTTGAAGAGAGTAGAGTCAATGAGTTTGGAAAACTAGCAGTTCAATCAATTATAGATGCAGGTAAACTATTAAAAGTGAGGTGTCCCCTAAATGGAGAATACAAAATTGGAAACAACTGGTCAGAAACGCATTGATACTTTAGCTACCGATATCAAACAATTGATAGCTGATATATCTAATGGCAAACCTGCCAACATGACTGAAGAAAATATAAATGTATTTCTTCAGAATATTAAAGAAGCTATACTAGCTTGGAATAAACCTAGTGACAGAACAGAGAATCAAGGTAAGCTTAGAATGTCTGTTATAGGTAAACCACCTAGACAATTATGGTATGATAAACATAGTCCTAAAGAAAGAAAAGATGATGATGCAGGATTAAATTTAAAATTTTTATATGGACACATCATTGAACATCTTGTTTTATATCTTGCTGAATTAGCAGGACATAAAATAGAAGACCAACAAAAGAAGATTGAGATTGATGGTATCACAGGACATATAGATAGTAAGATAGATGGTGAGATATGTGATGTTAAGTCAGCCTCATCATTTAGTTTTAAAAAATTTCAATCAGGTGAGATAGTAGGTGATGACCCTTTTGGTTATCATGCACAGTTAGCAGGCTATGAAACAGCAAATGGTACTAAAGCAGGTGGCTTTCTTGTTGTAGATAAATCTACTGGTGATATGTGTTTCTATAAACCTGATGACATGGCTAAACCTAATGTTAAAAATTTAATTAAAACATTAAGAGAAACCATGGAAATGAAACAACCTCCTGAACAGAAATGTTATGAGGATAAAGAAGAGAAAAACGGAAACAAACAACTTGCTGTAGGATGTCAGTACTGTCCACATAAATGGGAATGCCATGCTGATGCAAACAAGGGTAAAGGTTTAAGAGTATTTAAGTATGCTAATAAGAATGCTTATTTAACTCATGTAGAAAAACAACCTAATGTTGAAGAGATAACAGCTAATTTTAAGAAATAATATAATGGACATACTAAAACATAAACATATACTAATAAGAGCAGATGTAAATAAACCACCTAAGACTACAGATGAAGTTGTTAATTGGTTAACTAAATTAATTAAAGACATTGATATGAAAATATTAGATGGACCTTATGCAAAAAGAGTTGATATGAAAGGCAATGAAGGAGTAACTGGAATGGCTATCATAGAAACTTCTCATGTTGTTATACATACATGGGATGCAATAACACCATCATTAATTCAATTAGATGTTTATTCTTGTAAAGATTTTAATCCTTTAGTAATACTTAATTCATTAAGTATATTTGAACCACTAGCTGTTGATTATAAATACTTTGATAGAGAAAATAATTTTAAATTATTACATGAAGATAAATATAAAATAGGTACTACATAATGAAATGTTTTATTTGTAATTCCAAAGTTAATTGGGGAAATGATTTTGATGCAGAGGATGTATATCCTGATTCAGAATTTTTATTCATGAGTAATTATAGTTGCACAAGATGTAATGCAGAATATGAAGTTATGCATGGCAAGAAAGAGGAAACTAATGAACAGTAAAAAAATGAAAGTGATTAGATATAAAGCTAAACATATTCTTGTTGAATGGTTAAGGTCTTTATTATCTAAAGAAGAAGCAGAAAAAATTGTATATGAAAATGTATTATCTTTTCTTCCTGACAAGACACATTACTATCAAGGTTCAACTATTAAGTTACAACCTTGGTCTTTTAAATGGATAATTAAAAAATTAAAACACAACTCGGAGTTGACATATGCCCAATTAAATGATATGTTGCAACCAACAGCAAAACAATTACAAAGAATAGAGCAAGAAGGAATAAAACTTAATGACTAACAAATCTTTATTTGAAGCAATACTACCTGCTAGTGAAAAGCAAGAGGGAGGTAGTCATTATAAAATGAAAATACAACCTTATAAATTTATAAGAGAAAATAATTTATCATTCTTTCAAGGTAATGTTATTAAGTATGTAGTTAGATATAAAAATAAAAATGGTATAGAAGACTTAAAAAAAATAATTCATTATTGTGAATTAGAAATTGATGAAATAAGTAGAGATGAATGGAGAAAAGAAAATGATTAGTGAACAAACAATAACTCAATTAGAAAAAAGAGCAAGAGGTTTTAGAAGAATCATATCTTCTTTAAATGATTTACCAATGTATGGTATCAATCCTACAATAGATAAAATTCTTTATGTTAAAATAGAAGCTTTAAAAGAACATCTTAAAAAGAAAATTACAAGGAACAATGAAAAGCTAAATGAAATTTATACATCTAGTATAGATAGCTTATTAGATGATAGCGGTCAGTCTAATGTAATTGTTGAACAGACTGATATACATCCTAAGCTTAATGAAATTAAAAAAGATTAAAATACAACCACGAGTTAAAAAAACAGAAGCTGATTTAGCTGTGTTTAAATTGATAATAAATAATCAAGGAAAATTTATTATTGAAAAATCAATGTACCCTAGAAATAAAATATTTGTACATTTTAAAAAAGAAAATTCAGGATTAATTAATGCAATGCTTAGAGAATGCGAAGTTAACTTTGAGCAATTAAATAATTGTTTAGAAGATATAGCTAAAAAATTAGCTTAACTTTCTTGAATAGATTGACATGAATATTGAATTGATATTTTATATTCATTAACTCTATCATCTTCTATTTCTTGTAAAGTTTCCCTACCTAATTCCAATCCTCTTGTTGCACAACTTTTCCAATCATTAAATATTTCTACATGTTTAATAGGTGGTAAGCAATCGCCTGTTGAAAAAGAACATAAGCTAATATATAAAATAAATTTCATTTATAACCTAGTCCATTCTTTCTATTACTCCATAATTTTTTCCAAGACCATACATTAAGTTTACCTGTATAGTGATTGATACATAATAGTATTTGTTTAAATATTTGTGTCATGGTTTACCTTGTCCTCTATAAGTTTTCTTATGTTTTTTGGAATGTCTTCCTGGTCTTTTTTTCTTTTTACTTTTGATGTAATTATCTACACCGAATCCTTTTGCTTTCTTTGCCATTTATAGTATATATAATATTATTGAATAAATAATAAATGCACCTATTTTATATACTTTATTATTTTCATTATATTTTTTAATAACTTCTTTTGGATTATATCCGAATATTAACATATCATTTCCTTTTCTTTATATATATTTTTTTCCATAATTTATTTTCTAGTCTACTAACAAACACCAATAATTTCTGTAGTATTTTTTTATACATCTCATTTAAAATTGTTTCTTAATTGTTATTGTTGGTATAGTAGGCATCTCAGTTTCACTTTGTTTTACACAAGATATAATTAATATTATACTCAATGTTAATATAATTTTAATCATCATATTTGTATATTCTTAATATCTTTTTCCTAACTATTCTTATTCTGTATTTCTTTTTTTGTGGCGGGACATTCGCAAATGTTTTTACCCTTACCACATGTACAAGGTTTATTACATCTGCATGAGTTTAATAAACAACAAAACCCTTTCCATAATTTATATATACAATGTTTCATAATTAAAAAAAATGATGTGAAAATAAATACCATAAGATTAAAAATAAAATAAAAAATTGTAATGGTGTAAATCTTTTATTTCTATATTTATTATTACTCCCAAAGGGGTCATTACCAAAAGCCATTAGTGAATTTTTTCTATTCGTTTAATTCCATGTTGGTCAACATATACTTCTGCTTTAACAACAGCACATTTAACATATGAAGTACCACTATCATTATGTCGTTCTATTTTTCTTTTAGTTTCTAAACATTTAGATAAGGATTCTTTATGTGAGTGTTCTATCATCTTATCATTTAAAAACAAACATAAAGCTACGACCATTTCTATCATTAATGTTTACCATTTCCATTAGAAAATTTAATATCTCTTGTTGAGTCTTTTAATTTCTCTACATCTTTCTTCAGCTTGTCTATTTCTTTTTCAAATGTTTTTAACATTACACCTGTATGAATATTATCCTCTAACATCTTTGCATGTTTTTCTAATTGTTTGGTAATGTATTCAATCAACATAAACTGTTCCTGGTCAATAGGTTTTTGAACAGAAGCTTCTAATAAATCTTTTTCAAATAATTTATTTTTAGTTTCTAATTGATTAAGTCTTTCAATAACACCAAAATAAGCCCATACTCCTATTGCTACTGCACCAACAATAGCTAATAAATTTCTAATAGGTAAAGCAATATTTGTCTTATCGTTTATTTTCATATATCTTTTTCTTTAATTTTAATATGTCCTAAGACTTTATCTTTGTTAACACCTTCTTTAATTTTATAACCTGAAGTTCCATTACCATTAATCTCAACTTCTTTTCTATTCTTAAGAAGAAGTTTATTACTTTGCTCTTTCTTCTTTTCTTCATAGTTTTTTAGTATTAAATCTTTTAATCTTTCCATAACAGTTTATTGACATGATAAGCATTCATCAGAATTTCTATCTAATTCTGCTAATGCTTGTTGTTTACATTCATTACTACAAATAGTTTGATGTTCAATTTCAGTTTCAAATTCTTTCTTACAAATAACACATTCTTTTTTCATATATTCTCCTTACCAAAATTTTAATTTCTTCGCACCTTTTTTAACTGCATTACCAGTTGCCTTTGCTGCATTTGTTACTGGAGCAACAACATGTTTTTGTACTGGTTTTAAATCAACTGTTACACTTGGTTGTAAAGTAACACCCACACCTAATGCTAACTTAACATTACCACCTACTGTTAATCTACCATCATCCATAGTAGCACCACCGCCAACGGCAGCACCAATTTGTGGACCAACTGAAACTTCAGCACCCATCTTAGCATTGTTTCTGTCATTGCCTACTGTAGTAGATGTACCAACACCTACCTTTGAACCAGCGATAGCACCTGCAGAACCTGCAACACCATCTTTACCAATTTGTCCTGATACACCTACTTCGGAATAAGTTTTTGCTGATGCGTGTACTTCTACATCTGCTGTTGTATCACCTATAAGTTTAGTAGAAGTTCCAGCTTTTGCTTCAGCACCAGCTTCTACTCTTGTAGTTGCTTCAAATTTTGCATTGCCATTTTTTGCTTCTGCACTTGCACCTGCGGTAGCAGATACACTTGTACTTGCGGATGCTTCTCCTGTTGTACCATTACCTAGTCCTCTTGTAGAAGATGCTTCAGCACTTGCTCCTGCACTTACCTCTGCTGACGCAGAGTTCTTATCACTTGTTGTACCTTTAGTTACTTCTGTTCCTGTTGAAGAATTATTTTCTACCATTGTTTCCTTTATTTACGTTTGATTAAATCTGTTGCTTTAATTCCAAAAATTGCACCGCATACTGAAACCCATAAAGCTTGAAACCAAAAAGGAAGATTATTAAAATGTTCAAAGAACAAACTTACTTTCTCTTGAATCTTAGGGTCTTCACTAAACACACTCCAAAATAATAATATAATTGGAATAGAAATAAGAAGTAAAACAAATTCATCTTTCCAATCATTCTTTTGACTATCTAAAATTTTACCTGTATATTCAATTTCTCCTCTAGCCATTTTCTCATAGTGTAATTTCTTAGCTTGAGATTCTAAAGCTTCAGATTCTTTTTTATTTTTATATACTTCAGCACCTGTCTTAACTGCCATTCCTAATAAACTTAACCACATATTATTTATCCTTATCTAATTTAAAAAATTGATTTGCAAAATCTTTATTTCTAGCTAATGATTTAAATACTTTATCTTTAGTATAGTAACCTCTCTTATATTCTTTAGCTAATTTTTCTTCATCTCCTTCAAATAATGCTTTTTTAAAATTAGGAAAAACTTTATCATCAGAAAAATTTTTAACATTAAATTGAAAATCTATTAACATTTGTTTTTTTCTATCATCTAAATTATTATACTTATCACCATAAGTTTTAATTAATTTATTATTTGTTTTTTCTAAATCTTTTTTTAATATATCTTCTGCTTGTTCAATTGTTAATTCATTAAGTTTATATCCATATACTTCATTATTTTTTATTTCATCTGAAGTAAGTTTATGTCCAAAACCAATAGTATCAGTACCACCTTCAACAGATTCATGTTGAAGTTTATTTTTAATACCTAAGGCAAGAGATTTATTTTCAGCTTGTTTTATATAATTTATAAAATTTTTATCTTCAAGTATTGAGGTATCTTTTTTCATATCAATAGGTTTTTCTTTTGGTGTCATAAGTTTATCCATTTGCATCTCAACTGGTTTTTCTTTAGGTTCAATAAGTTTATCCATTTGACTTTGAATAACTTTTTCAGGAGGCAACATAGCTTTCTCTTCAGCCGCTTCTTCCTCACTTGATTTATTAGCTTCTTGAATAGCTACATCCACCATAGGATTATCAACATCCACTACATCTCCTGTTGCAAATTTTAATCTATCACCTGCTTGTATATCTTTAATAGGAGTTGTAAAATCTGTTTCAGGAAATAATTTCATAATCCATTTTCTCCATGTTGGTAATGGAGCAATTTTTTCAGAGAATATTTCCATAGCTTTATCTGTATTTCCTTTGTAAGTTTCTTTAGCTATGTTACCAGTTTCATTTAGTATACTAAAAAATGGAGCAAATAAATACCAAGGCTGTCTAGCACCTGGTCCAGTTAATCTACCTATAACTAATTCAGGTGCAGTACCTGAAACACCTGATAATCTTACAGCTTCTGAATACCATTTATCTGTTTGAGTTTCTAAATCTGTTTGTACTTCTCCATACTTTGCAATTTCTCTTAATGATTGAATACCACCATATACAGGTAATCCTGCTAATAGTTTAACTAATTGTTTTGTATCACCATTTTCAATTCGTTGTAATAGTTTATTTGTTTGTGCTGACTTAGCTAAAGTCCATGACATAAACTGACCCATTAATCTTACTAAAGGGTCACGAGATTGTGTAAATAATAATCTATTAGATACTTGTGGAATTAAAGCATCTCTATTAGAAGCAATAATACCTGCATCATTTAAAACTTTCTTACCTATTTTACTTTTTTTAGCTGCTTCATAACTAATTTCTTTTCCAAGCTTTAAAGCATCTGTAGTATTAATCCCATACTTACTAACATCTTGAACTAATTTTAAACCTTTAGTAGATGATAAGCTATTACCTCTTGATGCATACGTTGTTAATTTTCTAGCACTTGTATAAGCATCTACTGCTCCTGTGTTATATGCATATCTTCTAGCAAAACCAGTTAACCATTGAAGACCCATTACTTTAAAACCTAATTCATTTAATTTTCTTACTGTACCTGCTGTACCCATTACTTTTGCTGCATTTGTTGCATCATCTAATGGAGTAATAGTTTTCAATAAAGATTGTTGTATCTCTTTAGATTGTGCTAATCCTAAATTTTTAGCAATACCTGATTCTCCTCTAGCAGTTAAAGCTGTTTCTTTTAATCCTTGAATCCAACTTCTAAAATTATTTGAGTTAGTAAAAGGTTGTACTAAATCACCTAATGAAGCAATAGTAACTCTATCTAACATGTTTAAATTAGATATAGTAGATAGTATTCCTGCTCCTGATTTAACAATACCTTGTCTTGCTTGTCCATATCTACCAAAGAAACCATCAATACTTTTCATAACTAATCCAATTTCATTAGAAGCTAGTTGTGCTGCATTAGATTGTCCTGCATATTTTTCTACAATTCCTTTAATATAAGGTTGTAGTAGTTCTCCTTTAGCACCAAAGTTTTTAGCAAACCCAATAGAATCTGCTGAAGTTGTAATTAATTTATTTAATATAGAAGGTATATCATTTACAAGATAACCATTTTTTTCTAATACTTTTTCTACCTGACCATATGAACCTTTTAATACCCTGTCTTGAGCAATGTGGTCACTTAAAGGTAAACCTCTTATAATAGGTTGGTCAAAAGTTTTTTTACTTTTACCTATTAAATTATTAACTAATTCATTAACAGCATTTTTATTATAAAACCCTTGTTCATTTGCTGTAGCTAAACTATTATAAAAAGACCTAGCACTATCTTCAGGTTTCTTTTTACCTTGTGATTTAAATATACTAGCAATAACTCTTTTAAATTTTTCAGGGTCTTTTTCAATTACATCCCATGACCATACTCTAGGAAAGTAATCTTTAATTGGGTCTATTCTTTTTGTACCTACTGTAACACCATTTTTTGTTATATCTTTTCTTAAACCAATACCTACACTTGTATACTCTTCTCTAAAGTCATCTAAAAATTTTCTAATATTATTAGCTAGTGTTTTTACTTTACGAGATGCAGCTTCTTTTGAACCTCTAGCAATTCTTACTGCTGCTGTTTGTTCATCTGCATTTGTACCTGCAATTAATTGAAAAGCTCTATTAGAATAATCTTGTTTAATTTTATCTGAAATTGCAGAAGCTGAAAATTTACTAACAGGAGAATCTAATTCTTGAAATAGTTTTGTTCCAATCTTTTCTGTTTCTCCACCTAAAGCTTTTAATTTAGTTGATGTAGTAGTAGCTGTTAATTCTCTTACTTTTTGAAATACATTTCTTGTTGCATTATTATAAATAATATTTTCTAATAAATTCTTTTCGCCTGTTGCAAATACAGTACCACTTCTTTGTACTAATTTATTTAAACCACCCAAAGCAGCACCAGCCATCATCCAATTATTTAAATTAGCATCGTCTTCACCCCATAGTCTACCAAAAGCATAACCTATACCTGCTCCCATTGCAGGTCTAACACTTGCAGAGATGACTGCTTCAGCAGCATTTCTAGTAAAGCTTTTAGTTTCTTTTAATTTCTTTAACATAATAAAATCTCTTTTAGCTGTTAAGTCTGTAACTGCTTTAGAGTTTTTAGATATATCATTCCATAAAATATTTTGTTTAGCTTTAAATTCTGTGCTAATATCTGCTAAAGTTTTTTCTTTTTTAGCTAAAGCTTCATTAACAACTTTTAAATATTTATCTTTATAAGTAAAGGATGCTTTTGTAGCTTGTTTTTTATCACCTAATATTTTTTTAATTTGCTGTTGTACTCTTTTTTCAGAAGCATTAAATAGTTTTGTTTCTTCAACAATAGGTTTAATCCAATTTTTTCCTGCTAATTGTAATTGTTTATTTATTTCTAATACTTCTTTATCACCAGCAATAGCTTGTAATTTTTTAAATTCAACTCTACTAACACCAAGGTCTTTAGCTTTCTTACCCTCAACAACACCAATAATTTTTTGTACTTGTGCCGTATTTGCATTTGGTAATAAACTTTGTATTCCTCTTAAAGCTTTAACAGATAATGGTCCTAATACTGTAGCAGTTCCTGCAGCGACTGCAACTTCACCAGGTCTAACTTCACCTGTTGTTGCTAAGTTATCTAGCATCTTATCTAAACCAACAGTAACTCCTGAAATAGCAGCAATACCTTTCATACTAGCTGTAGCTGCTCTTCCCCATGGTGTCATGTAAGCTGCTAAATAAAAAGGGTCAACTAACATAGTTGCCATAGCGGCAGCTTGTACAGTTGCATCATCTTCATAAGCACCTGAAGCTAGGTTACCATATTTTTGTTTTAATTCTCTTTGTTCTTCATTAAAATTAGATTTAATATAATCTTTAAATTCTTTTTCAGGGTCAAAGGCAGCTTGTGTACTTGCTTTAACAACACGATATAAATTACCAAAGAAAGTATTCTGTTTATCTATACCATATCTAATTTTTTCTGCTGTAGAATACTCATCAGTTTTAACTGGAGTAGGCATGTCTAAAGAAGTAACTTGAGTTACACCTTCTAATTGTGAAAAATCTATTTGGGGTTGTTCTTGAGTGACTGGAGTTACACCTTCTAGTTGAGAGAAATCTATAATAGATTCTTCTTTAGTAGGAGTAGTAGTTTGTATATCAACAGTAGGTTGTACTGTTTCAGTTGTAGTAGTTTCTACTGATTCAGTAGGAATAACAGGAGTTACACCTTCTAGTTGAGAAAAGTCTATTTGAGTTTGCTCTGCCATAATTACTTATCAGCATTAAAATCAATAGTATTATTATTATTGGAAGATTGTTGATTTATATTTCTTACTTTAGTATTAAAAGATTTTCTGCTGTCTTCCATTCTTTTCATTTGTTCATCTCTTTTCTTTTTATCATAAACTCTTCGTTCTTCCATAGTCATTTGACTAACTGGTTTTTGAGGAGCAACATTAAATTCAGTTCCTGTTGTATATTCTTCATCTACATCACCTTCTATTGAAGTACTTGTTTTTGAAGGTGTAATATTAGGTGCAGTTACTTTAGGAGCATTTTGCCAATCAACTTTCATAGCTGTTAATTTTTTTTTATTTGCATCTGTTAAAGGAATATTTTTTCCTTGAATTACAATTGATTCAACACCAGTAGTAGTAGCTGTTTGTTCTGTAGTTTTTGAAGTTCCAATTTGTAATTTATTTATAATTCTATTTTGAACATCTATAACCAATTTATTATCTGTAGTAATATCCGCACTTAATAGTTTGTTTTGAATATCATTCATAAATTTTTGTTTGCTTTCAATACTAGCATTTGGATTTTGTTCATTAGTAATATCTTTTATAACATCTAAATAAGCTTGTCCTACTAATTTAGTTTGTGTTTTATTAGTAAATTGATATTTATTAGCTAATATATTATCTGGACTTACAACTGAAAAAGGAACAATAGCTATCATGTTATCTCTTTTAGTAAAAAAATCTTTTTCTGCTGTAGCAATTGAGTAATCAGCAAGTCGTTCTGCTGTTAATCTATTTATAGCATTAGGATTTAATTTATTTGAAATAAGACTACGTTCTTTACCTGTTTCTAAATAAAGTTTTTCATCAGTAAAATTTTTAATTGCTTGAGAAGATAATAAATTTGTTTGATTGATAAAAGTTCTACCTGCTCCTTTTAATCCAGTAACATTCCCATCTTTATCTTTTGTTAAATATTGGTCAGATACTGGAATATTATTTTCAGTAAAAAAAGTTAATCCTATATTAACATTTTCTTTTTTAATTTCTGTATTTTCATTTAATTTAATTCTAAGTTTTTGAGTTTCATCTTTAAATTTTCTAGGTACATATAAACTTTTAGTTTTATCTTCTTTTGCAAATGTAAAACTAACTTCTTCTTCAGGTTTAGTTTCTATATTAGCTACTTCTGTATTAACTTTTTTTGCTTGTTCAATACCTGTAGCACTTTCAGTTTTTATACTTTCAGCTTCACTAATTTTTTTATCTCTATTTCCTAAAATTTGATTAATTAAAAAACTATCTCCTCTAGCATCTTTAATTTGTTTTGTTGTATCAGTCATGATAGATTTAACTTCATCTTGATATTTTGTATCAATAGCTTTTTCTGTACTAAAAGTTTTAAAATCTTTATTAACTGCAAAACCTTTTAGATAGTCATTTAAACCTGATGTATTTTCTCCATATGCTTTAAGTATAGTTGCATATTGGTCAGGTTTATAATTTTGTAAATATAGTTTACCCCATTCAGCAGGGTCAACATCAGTTTTACCTGTAAATTGTTTATTAACAGCTTGAATAGCTTTATATTTTTTATCTTCTTCTTCAAACTTAGCAATATCTTTTTCATACCGCTTAGATTTTTGAGCAATTAACATAGCTCTTGTAGCTTTTAATTCTTCTTTTCTATTTTCTAAAGATTCTTTAGTTAATTCTTTATCTCTTTCAATAGCACCTACTGCAAAATTTCCAATATCTTTAAGACTAATTCCCATTATTCTATTTCCTCTTCTACTTCTTCAGTTGTAACTGCTTCTACTTTAGCAGGTAATTCTTTTTTAATTCTTGATAATAAACCAGCACTAACTGATTCTGCTTTAGGTTCTCTAATCATCTTAGCTGGTTTAACCATATCAGGTTTTCCATCACCATCTATGTCAATTGGAGTAATATCATTTTCAGGAATTTCTGTATCAGGGTCATTATCTTCTCCTGTATATAATACATAATCTTTTATTTCAGCATAGTCTGCAATAGCAATTAATAAATAAAGAGTAGGCTCAATTAATAGTAACATTAAATCAGGATTATATTTTCCTTCTGTATAACCTTTATATAATATTACTTGAGCAATTTCATCTAAAGGTACACCATCATTAATAATATTTATTAATTGTCTTAATTTTTCTTGTTCAGTTAAAATAAGATAAAGTGCTCTCATTGCTTCATCTTCATCTGTATATTCAGGAGGTCTTTCCCAGGCTTTCTTATTATCAGGAGAAGCTGTTAATGATTCTCCAGGAATAGGAGCATTAAAAGGATTAATACCTGCTTCATCAAAACTATTTTTTTCTAATCGTGCCATTATGTTCTATATTTCCTTCTTATTATCCAACACTAGATAATATATTCATGTTTCTATAATAATTACTTATTCTATTTGCAGCATTTTCTCCAAATACTTGTGCTACTAAATTTCCACCAGCAGTTCCTTTAATATCTGTTCCGCCATAACCAGTACCGATAAAACCACTATCACTAGTTGCTCCTGCATAGTAAGGTACTGTAGGTTGTGTTGTAGGAGTTGTTGGTTTTAATAAACTACTAGTATACCCAATAGCAGCATCTTTAGCTTTACTCATTGCTTTTTTATTTGCTTCAGCTAAAGCATTTTTAACTGGAGGTGATTTAAATGTTTCATTTCCATTAAACATTAATTCAGTTCCTTGTTCATTTAAAGCAGTATAATTTTTTGTTTGCGTTAAATCTTGAATCTCATAAGTATTTTTATATGCTCCACGACCATCTATATCAACATCAGGAATTTTATATGAAGTTTTAATAGTAGCTGCATTGTTTTCTATTAACGAACCAATTTGTTCATCATTAATATATGTTCCAATATCTTTACTATAGTTTCTTACATCTTCAAACATTCTATTTGCATTAGGACCAAAAGTATCTAGTCTAGATTTATATGCATCATTAATAGTTTGCTGTACTATACTGTCACCTTCTATTCCAATTTTATTTGCTTTAGTAAACCATCCAGATTGTCCTGATAAAGTCTGTTGACCTAAATCACCAGCAGTAATTTTACCTTGTTGAATTAAAGAACCTGCATCTGAACTTTTTAATAATTGAATACCATCTTCATCAAAAAATTGTACTGTACCTTCTTGAGCTGTAAAAGGTTTAGGCATAGCTTGTTTAATTGGGTCTGTAACTTTTGCTATATTTTCTGCTGCTTTTTGATATAAATTTTTAGCACCTTCTGAAATTGCACTAAACGAATCTTTAACAGCTTGAGGAGCAAATTTTCTAAATGTTTCACCAATACTATTTGTAATACTAGAAAAGCCTTTAGAAATTTGAGCATTAAAACTATTATAACCAAATTTTATATTTTGAGCTACTTGTCCTACTGATTTTAAAAAAGTATTAAAAGTACTTAATGTACCTTGCTGGGCTGCCCAAGTTGCCGTAATACTATTTAATCCTGCCAAAGCATAAGGCATAGCTATAGATAAAGCAATCATACCTAATGGTCCAAGTTTATTACTAATTTTAGCAACACCCTTCATAACAGACTTACCTACTTTTTTAATAGCTTTTGCTGTTTTCTTAACAACCTTACTTATTCCTTTAGCTGCTGACTTAAAAGGTTTTGATATTGCTTTTGCTACTCTACCCATAATTATTTTTCCTTTGTTAATTTTTCTTTTACTTTTGTTACTTTCATTTTATTAATTCTTTTAACTTTTTGATTTGTTATATCTACTCTAATCCAATTAAACTCATCATGAATATTTTTAAATGTAGTTGCTTTTTTTATACTCCAATTAAAAATATCTTTTATATTTTTAGTAGCTATAAACTCTATAAATACTAAATGATTTCCTGTATCCCAATGTAAATTATTTATGATTCCGTTATGAAGAAAATTATTTTTAATAGTACTATTTAAAAAGGACCAATTAACAAAACCATAAATTTTATTATTTATATCTCTAAATATATTATATTGATTTAAAGATAAAGAAGGAATAATGCTTATCGCAATATCTCTATCTGAAAGATAATTATATTTAGGAAACTTCCTATATAATCTTATTATGTCTATTATATCACTATTATTGACCATTGTCAATACTTTATATTCTATTTAAATTTACTAGTCAGTAGTACGAATAGTCTTCCAAATATCTAAAGCATAGCCACCTAATGTTTTAAGAGTAGTTGCTCTACCTGCATCTTCAGCCGCTTCATTACCTAAGGCAGCAATAGCTAATTTAGTTTGTTGTTCTCTTGCATTTTGTGTATCTTCATATTCCCATTTAGCAGCATCTCTCATTTCTTGCCACATAAAAGATAAAGCTTGATTACTTAAGTTAAATGAGTTCATAGCATTAGCTTGATTAACAGCATTGATACCTGCAGTATTAGCAGTATTTAACTGTCTTCTCCATGCAACATTAGCTTGTTCAATAGCTAAAGAATTTTGTACATTAAATTGATTTCTATTATAATCTAGTTGTTCATTAAATTGTGCTATTTGTGTATTTAAAGTAGCTTCTAATCTTTGTGCTTCTAAACTGTTACCTTGATTTAAAGCTTCAATTCTATTTGCTTCAGATAAATTAAATTGAGTCATGGCATCATTTCGTGCAGCATTTTGAGTATTAATAGTAGAAGCTAAACTTGTAATAAACTGTTGTGTTTGATTATCACTAGCCGCATTAAATTGAGCAGCAGCATTTTGAGCAGCTTGGTCAGATAACATAGCTTGTTGTCTACTCTGTGTATTTAATACTTCAGTTTGTTGAGCATTTGTTAAGTTACTCATATCCATTTGTAAAAATGCTTGTGCATTTAATACAGCTTTTTGTTGAGCATTCGTTAAGTTAGCCATATCCATGTTTGCTAAGTTAACAGCATTCTGCATAGTAGCTTGTTGTGTATTACTTAAATTAGTTAATTCAAATGTTTTAAATAAATTAGAATTAGAAATTCTAGTTTGTTGTTCATTAGTTAAATTTAATACATCAAATCCTGCAATCGTTTGAGCATTTGCTAAAGCAGTTTGTTGTCCAGCATTTAAATTTGCTAGTGACATTTGCTGTTGTAATTGAGCATTAGTCATTCCAGCTTGTTGTAAGTTAGCTAAGTTTGCTAATCTAATTTGCTGCTGTTGATTTGCTGAAGCTAAGATAGCTTGTTGCTGATTCATAGTATTAAGCTGATTTAATTCTTGAGCAAATTGCCCAGTCATCATTTTAGCTTTCATATCATTCTCAGCATTTACTAATTGAGTTTGAAAGTTTTGTTGTGCAGTAAGAACAGAAGCTTGTTGTTCGTTACTTAAATTTTGTGATGCTCTTTGTTGTAATGCAGTAGCATTTGATTGAGCAATGGGTAATGCATTTTGTATAATAGCATTAACTAAAGCATCTCTACCAATAGTAGATTTACTTAATCCTCTAGCTGCTAAATTCTTTTCAACATTTTCAACAGCACCTCTAGCCCATGCAGGAATTGTACCTGTATCAATACCATCTAATAAAGTTGTAATTTGTGAAGATACTAAAGCATCTGTAGGTAAAGAAGCAACTGCCGCTTGTACAGCAGGAGGTTGATTCATAATGGTAGCTGCAACTTGAGCAGGATTTGTTCCTACCGCAGCTTGAATATCAGCAGGTAATGTAGCTGTTTGACCAGCAACTGTAGCAGCAGTACCTTGTACTACTTGTGCTAATGCACCTGAAGATAACTGTCCTTGTGCAGCTTGAGCAATAGCAGAACTAGTAGGAGCTGCTGTAGCACCTGTAGCCATACCTGTTAATGTTCCTGTAACTGTTCCAACTTGTGCTTGTTGACTAACAGTACCTTGTGCTGCTGTAGCTTGTGCCGCAGTACCTGTAGCTGCTGTCATTTGTGCAGCCGTTAAAGCACCAGGAGCAGCCGCAGCAGTAGATACTCCAGCAGTAGGAGTAGCTATAGCATCTTTAGAAATAGTAACACCAGTTACATCTGTAGGTGCAGCCATAGTAGCACCTCCCATTAATTCATCAGCTTGAACAGCTTGTGTTGTATAAGCTTGAGTTGCTCTACCAGCTAATTCAGGACTAGCAACTTGTTGTCCTATATATTTATCTATGTACTCATCTTGAGTTCCGATAGTTTGTTGTCTAGGTTGTGAAGCTGTCGGAATATTTGAAAAAGTTCTAGCAGTATCACTTGTTGGAGGAGTACTTGAAGATGAATTAGCAGCAGCCTTTTGAGCTTCAGCTTCTTTTACTTCTTCAAAAAGAGGTTTAGCTACTGATGTTACAAGATTACCCATTATATTTTAACTTTCTTATTTGTATTAATTTTATTCATAATACTTTTTTTAGTTTTTTCTTTAGCTTTATTAAAATTTACTCTTTTTATTTTTGGAATCATAATTATTTAAAATATCCTAGTGTTTAAAGTATCCTATTGCTCCAGCTACTAATCCAGCTATAACTAATAATAACCAAACTGCACCTTTACCTTTGTTAATATCTTCTCTTAATTTATTTTGTTGGTCTTTTAATTCTTTAATCTCCCTACAGATAAATTCTAACTTAACATCTGTAGGAGATTGTCTTGACATTAGATATCCTTTTTAATAGTACTAAATACATCATTATAAAAATCTTTCCAGAAATTCATAATTTTATTATTTAGTTCTACATAGTTTTCTTTAGTTTTCTTGTAATCAAACAAGTCAAACATATTAAAATTATTCCACATGTTAGTTCTCCTTAATTATTATTGTGATTATTTATTTAAAAATTGTAATTCGTCTTCTGTATAAGGAAACATTACGGTTTAATAGGAAAAATAATAGAATTAACTTCTTCTATTGTTGTTATATTATTAGTAATATCTCTTAAAGCTTGACGGTATGCTGACATATCAGCAGATAAATTATTATCTGATAAAGCAAGATAATCTGTAGCAGCTAACAAAGCATTTCTTCTTTGTCTTACATCTGCAATAGCTCTATCAAAAGCACTATTCTTCCAAGCAGTTTCATTAGCTTGTATTTCAGCTATTTCTGCCTCGGTTAATGCTACTTTTATTCCATTTAAAATTTTATGTGACATGTATTCTCCTTATTATACTATTTTATTATTAATTTGTCAACTCTATATTAGTTAATTCCAAACATCAATATCTTACCAGCATCTATATTTCCGCTAGACATTTGGAATTTAATATTGGTTAAAGCTGATGTGGTATTTGCATACCCAGCAGAACGGTCATTTCTTGTAAAATTACTAGCATCATATGCTTGTAAATCAGAAACCCAATGCTTTACATAAGTAGTAGAACTTGGATTAAAAAGATGCATACTACCACTTGCACTTTCATCACTACCATTACCTACTGCCAAACATAATCTTTGAAAAGATGTACTTTGTGCCAAATCTGATGGTGTGTGATATTCCAAAGTAGTAGAAGTGCCAGATTCATCATGGTATGTCATAATAAAAGTAGATGTTTTAGTTACATTATAATTAGAACCACTATCTGTGCTAAAATTAAAAGTTAAATTGGTATTATCATTTTGTGGGTGCATATTCACAAAGAAGAACTTATACTCTTTATAATTCCCCAATGAAAATTCTATACTAGCAGAAGATGAAGCAGTAGCACTAGATATGAATACCATATCTCCTAGAGCAACTGGTATAGAAGTTACATTTGCTACAGCTTTATTATTTAATTTAGTTAGTGCCATTATGCTTTTATCCCATACATTTTAATTGTTCCATCGTCTATGTTTCCTGATGACATTACAAATTTTATTGCGTTAATGGCAGATGTAGTGTTACCGTATCCAGCTATATAATCATTTACTGAATAATTTCCAAAATGATTACCTTGATTAATAATCATAAAATGTTTCACATATGTTGTTGAGGAAGGATTAAACAAAAACATCTTACCAATTAAATTTTGGTCAGCATCATTTCCAAGTGTTCCAAATAACTCTTGATTTCCTGTTCCTTGTGCTAAGTCAGCACCACCATCATAGTACAAAGATGAACCAGTATCGGCTTCATCATGGTATGCTTCAAAAGTTGTTGAAGTTTTAGCAACATTATAATTTGAACCGCCATCTGTACTTATATTAAATTGAAAATTAACACCATCATTTGCTGGGTGAATATTAATAAACTCAAAACAATAAACATCATAGGTGCTATCAATTCCACTTGTAAACTCTATAGAACTAGAACCTGATGCAGTAGCCGTAGATAATAATGTAAGACTTCCAGCTGGTACTTGTGCGAAGCTAGTAACATTAGAGATGGAGTTATTGTTGTGATAAGTAAGTGCCATTATTTCACTCCATACATTTTGATAATGCCGTCAAATGTTCCAGTACTAACTTGAAATTTAATAGCATTAATATCATTAGCACCATCATTAAAATATCCAGCATTATAAATGCTTCTTGTAGCTGGGTCAGATTGCAACCAAGTTGTAGTAGAAATCCAATGCTTAACATATGTATTACTTGAAGGATTAAAAATTTGTAATTCGCCACTTAAACAAGCATCTGCATCATTAGATAATTGGTCAGTTAAATCTATAAAAGCTGTACTTTGAGCCAAGTCTTGTGCAGTATTATAAAATAAATCTGCTTCTGTATTAGCTTCATTATGTCTTGTCATAAAACTTGTTGATGTAGTTGTAACTCCATAAGTGCTTCCACCGTCAATACTTGCTTGAAATTCTATTACAGCATGATTAGTTGAAACTGCCACATTAATAAACTTAAACACATAGGAATCGTAGGTACTATCTATTCCTGATGTAAATTCTATTGATGCACTAGCACTTGCAGTTTGGGTAGATAATAATACTAAAGCACCACTAGGGATAGAAGCTGGTACTGCTGTTATATTTTGTAATGCATTATTAGATACAGATATAAGTGCCATAATTATCTTGCCGTAGTTGGTATTCCTGTTGATGTGGTAAATGGAGATTCTGCAAATGCCATGTAAATGTAATTTTGTCCCGAACCATTAATTGCATTTGAAACTGGATTTCCCCTAACTTTAAAACCATTAGAAAGTGAATCAATTAATAAATATCCGCCACTACCATTTGTATCTTCTGCATTAGAAGAATTAGGTGCTAATACTCTTTGTTGAACATTATACGTATCTCTTTTACTATCCCATACTTGCCATATTTCTGTACCATCAATCCATTTAATTAATACCCAAGCTGGTTTAAATCCTGTGTAAATAAAAGGACCATTTCCAGCACTTCCATTCCCTGTGTAAGAACCAAACTTACTGAAACCTTTAACATCTGTGAAGCAATAAGCGATTGTGGCAGATGTATTATTAACTTCTGTATCTGCACCCAAACTAAAAACACTACTTGTTGGAGTTGTGCTATCCCAAGACGGAACTCCTGTTATTGTAGCATTTGTTCCATTTAATCTTAATTTAGAAGTGTTGCCTGTCATAGCTGTATATACAGCCCAATTATCTACTGTAGTTCTACATTTAACTATTATAACTTTTGGAACTGCTCCAAGACCATGACCTACTGTTGCTGAAGCATTAGTACCTGTAAAAGACACAACACTAAATCCACTTGTTGTTGATGCTGAAACAGTAGAAGTAATAGAACCATCTGTATTAGATACACCTGTTCCACCAGCTTTCCAACACCAATTTGCATAAGTATAACTACTACTATTCATCTCCACACCAGCTACTTGAGAAACATCAAAGCCGTCTGAAATAAAACCATTAAATCCAGAAGTTGATGTATATTCTGCAGCAGTAAGATTACTTCTTAAAAGACTTGAATTTCCTCTAACCACATCAAATAAATAATGATTTAATGCACCAAGTCTTCCTTTCTGCCAGAGAAAGTCTGGTTGAAATCCAAAACCTGTTATATTTCTATTTGAAGTATCATCTCCAGCATAAAGAACTGTATTAAAATAATCGTCTGATTTATCTATATCTGTGTAAGCCATTATCCAAACTCCGCTAAGTTTTTAGTACATAAAGCATAATACCCTGAAGGTACAGCATATTCAAAGTTTCCGTAACCATTGGCATCACTATTTCCTGATGAGATGGTAAATGCTGGTGAACCAAAATTAAAAGTAACAGTAGTAGTTGCAGCACTCCAATTACCTACTGCTGGAAAATATACTTCCCCACTTCCTAAAGCAGTTATGGAAAATGTACCTTGTGATGTACCATTTTTATAAAAAGTTACTTGGTTGCCATCTAAATCTAAAGCAACTCCTATAATATCATTTACAGCTATGGCTGAACCATAACTTGTAAATTGCGAACCATCACCTACTGTATTAAATTTAGTTCCATTACCACCATAGTAACCAAATACTTTTGCATCACTTGGAGAAGATGGAGAATTATAACCAAGTTCTGCATCTAAATGATAATATTGATTAGCACCACCTATAGCTAATCCATCTTGGTCAGTTAATACTTTCACTTCCCAAAACCATTTACCTGTATCTACTCCTAAATTTCCTATTGCTGTTTCTGAAGCTGTGTCAGCAACAGTTAAATTTCCATCTGAAAAAGTATTAGTAGTTGAACTTGCATTACTACCAGCTTGTGAAGCTAAGGGATTCATTGTAGCAAAATTATTCGTAGGTGTATCTGTTGTTTGGTCTATACTAGTTAAATTATTAACTGTGAAATTGTTTCCATTACCACTATCGTCTTGACCTAATGCACCAGAGTTTTCAAATGGTAAATAAAATCCATTAGTTCCGTATGTTCCTGAATATTTAATTGGTTTCCATATTCCTGTATCTTCATCAAATTCTCCAAATGATGTTGGGTCTAGTTGTTGTCCGTCTACTAAAATAACTTCTGACATGTAGCCGTCAAAATATTGTGCAGAATCATAATTTCTTTTTCCAATAGAGTGTGAAGCTGATGCATTAATTAAGGTATCAATATTTTGAGATGGATAAGTACCACCTACTGTTTGTTGTACTCCATTAACATACATCTTTACTCTATCACTACTTGTTGCTTGTGATGTATCTACTGCAACAACGATATGATACCAAGCTGAAACATCTCTAAAGACTGCTGTTGTTTGAATATTAAATTCAGCACTACCACCAACATCTTGTGCAAATTGTAATTTTTCCTCAACAAATCTTATATTACATTCATTACTACCATCTGAACCAGCACTTATAAGCATAACTGTGCTTCCTAATCCTGACCTTTTAACCCAAGAAGAAAATGTAAATATTTTATCTGATGTTGGTGTAGAAAATGTTCTTGATAAATAATCACTACTCCCATCATTAAATCGTAATGAATTATCTACCTCATAACCACCAGTTAGAGAATTAGCTGGAATGATTAAAGGCATTAGATTACCTCTTTTGGAAATTCAGGGAGTGGTCTTGTTGTTGTTCCGTCTTGTTGTTCTGTATATTCGTATAATGCTTTTAGTTCATCAACAGTCGTACAAGCATCAATCATAGTTTCCATTTCATTTGATTTAGTTCTTACTTCTGCTCTGAAAGTAGAGATGTCAGTTGGTATAGTATAACCTTGAACTTCACTAGCTTTGACTACATACCAATCTGTTGGTGCTAGTAATCCACTTGCTTGTTGTTTGACAATTCTTTTCTTTTCAGTCTTCAAACCATAATTAATAACTTGAACTCCATCTTCTAATATAGCATCACCATTTTCATCTACTGCATTTTCATCTTCTAATCGTTTAGGTGTAGCAGTTCCAAAGTAAGATATAACTTTATTATTTTCAAACTTAAATTGTTCGTTAGTGTTAATGTAATAACCTTCATCTTTTTTATTAGAGTGGTCAAATTCTACTTCATAAATTCCAATAGCTTCTTTTTCAGCTTTAGACCATTTAGTAAAAACATCAGAAGAATACTGATTACCATTTAATATAAATCCTTTTGGATAAGCAAAAAGTTTTTCAATAGAGTTATTAATTATAAGTGCGTACATTAGCTTAATACCAAGTTAAGGTTTCTTCCTACTTCTAACCATTTAGCACCATTATATCTAAAGGTAAATAAGTCGCCATAGTTAGCAGTAGTAGTTAAAGTTGGTGCAGTATCTGCTGTAAATTCATATACTGCATTCCATGTTAAAGTTCTTGAACCAGTTCCATCTTGAATAACTAGTAAAGAAATAAATTGTCCAGCAACACCATTAGTAGGTGCGTTTAAAGTTCTGTTTCCACCTAGAGTTACTTTTGCTACAGGTGCTGATTGTGCGTTCCAATCAATAGTTGCACCATCTGTTAAGGTTGCTTCAGCATAACTAAGTTTAATAGCAGTTACAGAAGTATCAGCAAGTTTAGCAGTAGTAACTGTATTATCACTAGGAGTGCCTATATTTAATACATCTCCTAATACTGTAATGAAGTCTATGCTATCAGAAGCAGTTAGAGCAGAAGCAAATACAATGTTAGAACCTGATATAGTATAAGAATCATAAGGTGCTTGAATAACTCCGTTTAACGATACAATGCAGTTCGCTGGAGTTTGTGGATATACTGCAACACTATTTTTCGTTAGTGCATAGGTATCAGTAGTCGTAGCTGTAAGTGCGTCTAGTACCTGATAATTTCCTACAATAGGTTGTCTTCCAAGATATGCCATTAGTTATTTGCTCCGTTGTCTATTACTGTGTTTCCTTCAGCAATCCACTCTTGGATAGCTTGGTAATCTGTGTTTCCTTCAGCTAAAGGTATTCCATAAATAGTATTGCCAATTACTACTTTAATAGAAATTTTTTCACCATTTAGATAAACATATTCAATACTATTTGCTTGATTTAAATTCATAATTATAACTCCGCTATAAATGCTATTCTTCCAGAAGCATTAATTTTTCTAATTCTATATGCTGAACTTTGTGTAACTGTTGCAGTATTAATGAAAATCATTCCGTTATTGATAGATTGATTGCCTGCAGAAGGAAAACCATCAAAATTTGTAGTTGCACCAGCTCCTAAATATTGAAAATAATTAGTTCCAGTAACTAAAGAAACAGTAGGAACATCTCTTTTAGTTACTTTAAATGGTGGCATAAATTCTAATTGAACACTACTATAAGCACTAGCAATTCCTATATCTTCACTTGAATCTGCTGGATTAGTTATTTCTTCATAGTACCTATAACATCTTTGCAAATTCACATCAACAGGCAAGAACTCAAAATCAGATGCAGTTGTTCCTGCTTCTAGTTGTACTCCTGTGATGTTGATGTAGTTAGATGTGCTGTCTGCAAGATTGACTTGACCTACTGCCATATTTGATGCTGTTTCAGCTTCCCAAGAAGTGGCTAAAGTTCCTGATGTAAAATTAGAACCAGCACCAAACCACATTTGTAATTGTAAAATATTTGTATTTGTGTTTCCTATTGAACCAACTGTATCTCCAGCATAAGTAATTGTTTTCTTTTCCCAAGTATCTGCTGAATTAATTGTATAAGATTTTGAAATATATCTAACAGCATTATCATTGTAAAAACTTGCATTATAAGTTCCAGTTTTATTAGATTTTACCCAAAATGAAAGTGTAAGACTTTCAGCATTAGTTGTAGCATATTTTAAATATTGTAAATTTTGACCTTCAATAGCTTGCATAATCCTTAATCTATCACCAGCTGATGGAGAAGCATCAGCAGTTGTGCAATCTAATTTTAATGATTTAGCAAAACCTTGTCCTGTCGGTACATCACTATCTTGTGACATAGTCCAAGTTCCCATAGTTACTATATTAAAATTAAATCTATCTGAAGTATAATATCCACCACTAGTAATACCACTTACAGAAGTTCCTCTTTGAGCAATACTCATATCACCATTGATGATGATGTTTCTGAAGTTGTTGCCTGTGAAACCTGCGGCTGGTATTTTTGTTATTGCCATTATCCTAATCTATTTTCCTGTTCTTGTTTAAATGCTGTCCAAGCATCTTTGACATCTTGTGTCCAAACTGTATTACACACATCTTTCACTTCTTGTGATTCTTTTGTAATATCTGAGTCTGGTAATAAAACATGTCTATGTTTAGTTTGAGAAATTATTTTTTCATTTTCTTTAATAAAAATATCAGTTAAAACTTGAACAGCTTTAAACTCTCCTACTATTTCTATTTTTCCAATTTTTGATTCTTTAGTTATTGCCATAATTTTTATTAAGGTGTTAAATAGTTAATTGTAAGTATTACTTGCTCATTACCACTTAATGTTGCTGCATTAATTACTGTTCCTAAATTACCATTAGGTTCATTACTATCTCTTTTTAGTGGTATAATACTACTTGAGTTAGGTCCGAGATAACCACCTTGAGGAGCATTGTTTGATGAAAAACCATAATTAAAACCAATAGATGCTACTTGATAATCATAAGTGCCTGATGATGAAACAAAAGGTAATCCATTTATTCTTAAATCACCTGATGGACCTGAAGACCAACTAAGTAAAGATAAATAAATACTAGCGGATACAAAATTTCCTATCTTAGTATATTTACCAATTCTATTATCATAACTAACTCCACTTGGAGCTCCAGTAGTCCCTGTAAAACCTCCTGTCCAAGTTCCTTCTTCGTAATCATCTAATAAATTAGAAGCAGTTGCAGAATTAACTCCTAAATAAATTCCAGCACTAGCACTTGCTGGCAATAAATTATTATTAGCACCGTTTTCTGACCAACCATTTAATCCAGCTTGTGCAAAAGTATTATCACCTCTTAAAAAGGTTGTGCTGTCTTTTGTGCCAGTAGCAGATAATTGAGATAGACCTACAGAACCAGCAGGTGGATTAACTGTTTGCACAGCTTTACCTAAAAAGATTGCATACATATCATCACTAGCAGATGTAGCAGAAGTTAAAGTTAAACTTGTGCCACTAGCAGTATATGCAGTTGTAGGTTCTTGTCTTACAAAGTTAATGAATAATGCAATTTCGTTTGCATTAGCTACAGGTTGGCTAAGTGTGTAGGAAGTAGTCGCACTTGTGGTAAAGTCTTGCTTAGCAAAACTTGTGTAAGATAATGCTGGTTGATTTCCAATGAAAGGCATTTATTTATTTATTCCTTATTTATATTATAAACTGATATCGTCAACAGTAGATACCCAAACATCTAATGATGAAGCTGTATCTGAAACAACTTTTAAAGCATCATTGTTTTGAACAACAAATTTTGCTCCGCCATCTAATACTTGTAATGCAGAACCTGCAGGTATTGGTGCGTCTTTCACCAAGTAAATATCGTTAGTACCATCATTAATATAAACTGATGCTACTACAGCAGAAGCTGTTACGTTAGCAACAGATATACCAACTACAGTATCAAAACTGTCAGCAGTAAATAATGTTGCAGCAGATGTACCTACATCGTTGCTTGTGTATCTTCTAAAGTTTTGTGCCATATGTGTTTTCCCTATTATACTATTTTATTGTTAATTTGTCAACAACTTACTATAAAGCAATTGCCATCGCAATAGCAAAACCATTAGAAGCTCTTGCATCTATTTGAGTTTGTATTGCTGAAGTTACTCCATTTAAATAACCAAATTCAGTATTGTCTACAGAACCATCATGAATTAAGTCTGCACTTAATCTATTAGATGCATCTATCGTTGCTTGTTTGGAATTAATTTGTGTTTGAATAGATGATGTAACTCCATCTAAATATTGAAACTCTGTATTACTAACTGAACCATCTGCTATTTTTGCTGAATCAATACCAGCAGCTAAAGTAGATACTCCAGTATTATTAATTGTAACAGCACCTGATATAGCTTGGTTTTCCCATTTAGTAGAAACACTATCATAAACTAAAAAGTCTGCATCTGCTACTGAAGTAATAGCAACATCATTCATTTCAGATAGTTCGTTTTCTAAAGCAACTGCATTAGTAACAAAAGCTGTAGTAGCAACTTTAGTTGAACTATCACCAGCAGTAGGTGTTGGAGCAGAAACTGTTCCTGTAAATGTTGGAGAAGCTAAAGGTGCTTTTAAAGTATCTAAGCTTGTTAATTGAGTTTGAGCATTAGAAGTTAAACTATTAATGTATTGTAATTCTGTGTTAGATACTGAACCGTCTGCTAATTTAGATGCATCTATTGCCGCACTAGCATTAATATCTGCATTAACAATATTATTAGTTAAATTTAATTTAGAATATGCAATTGCAGCAGAAGCATTAACATCAGCATTTACAATTACTCCTGGATTAATAGAAGCAACTCCAGTATCAAGAATACTAATATCACCTGATACTACATTGTCAATCCATTTAGATGTAGCTGTATCATAAAATAATACAGAGCCATCTGCAGGACTTGTAATATTAACATCTGTTAATTCTGATAATTCATTTGCTGTAGCTACACTAGCATCAACATAAGTTTTAATAGCTTTTGCTGAAGCAAGAGTATTATCTGTAGCTGATACAGTTGTTAAATCTGTGTCTAAAACTCCAGCCGCTAAATCTGCAACTTCTAAATTAGTAATACTATTACCAGTTGCATTAGCATTAAATGTTTTATTTGTAAAGGTATCAACTGTAGCTTTACCAACTAAAGTATCTGTAGCTGTTGGTAGTGTTAATGTACCACTATTTAAAATTGTAGAAATGTTTGGACTTGTTAAAGTCTTATTGGTAAGAGTATCTGTAGTTGCACGACCTACTAAAGTATCTGTACTTGTAGGTAATGTTAATGTACCAGTATTTACTATAGAAGATATTACTGGAGTAGTTAAAGTTTTATTAGTAAGTATTTGTGTTCCTGTTAAAGTTGCTACTATTCCATCATCAATATTAAATGTAACATTTTGTCCTGAACCAACAGTATCAATACCTGTACCACCAGTTAATGTAAAGATTTGAGAATCTAAATCAACTGATAAAGCTCCACCTGTGTCTGCTTGAAAATCTAAATCAGCTACAGTTGCGACTGCATCAACATATGTTTTAATTGCTTTTGCACTTGCTAAGGTATCATCACTAGCTGATACTGAAGTTAAATCTGTATCAACACTTGTAATAGCTGTAGCTGTACCAATGACTAATGCATCTAAGTTTACTGTACCATCAAAGTATGCATCTTTAAATTCTAAAGCAGCAGTTCCTAAATCAATATCATTATCTGTAGATGGAACAATTGCACCATCTTGAATTATAAATTGTTCTGTAGATACACCTCCTACATCTATATAAAATTCTAAATTATCATTTGTTGAATCAACTAAAATTTTATTTAAAGGAACACTTAATCCAGAATCTCCTATTAAACTAATGACTGGACCTTCAGCAGCAGTACCATCATGCTTATGTCCTGTTGTATTATTAAAAGCAGCTAGTAATTGATTGTATTCATTATTAAATAATAATGCCGTTATTACATCACCGTCAACTAATGAACTCTGTCTAGTATATCCTGCCATATTTTATCTTCTTCCTCCTGGTATGAATGAAACAAAAAATCCGTTAACTGAATAAGGAGAGTTAGTATCATCACTAAAAAATTTAAAGTTATTAGAAAACCCACTTCCAGTTACTATAACACTTTTACTAGGTAAATCTACTGCTCCAAAGATAGCTGTTCCAAATACTGCTGAACCAAATAAAGCTGAAGCACTTAATTGTCCTACTGAAAAACTTCCTGGCTGAGGAACTTCACTAGAATTAAAATCGTATTTTATATTTAAAAGTAAATCGTTTTGAGTACCTTCAGGTTCAATATTAACTTTTACTTTATATAAACTTTTTCTTAAACCGTTATCACCATAGTCCATGTCTGGTGTTTGAAACTCTGCTTGTACATTTGCACCATCAAAACTATTTCCAGTATCATGTCTGTAAACATAACCTGTATCATCTGTATGAAATAATACTTCTGTACCTGCTGAATTTATATCTGAAGTACAAAATTCTACTGGTAGTCCTTTTGTTTGACTCCATTCAAATGCAGGAATGCCATCAGCATTAAATTTAAATGTACCTATAATTCCTTTTTGTCCAGAACTAGCTTGACCAGATTGATAATAGAATAATCGGTACTGACTTCGTTCTCTAATAACCATACTTGATATAGTATAGTTAGCAAGGTTATTTATTAATTCATTAATTAAAGGTAAGATTTTTCTACTGATAGAACCTAATTCAACGTCATCAATTCTAGCTGTACCTGCAACTGTTCGTAATCCATCAGGAGCTAAGAAGATTAAATCTCCACCTATCTCTTGAATAGAGTTGCCACTTACACAACCTATATTTTTAGTTACTGACTTAATTATAGGGTCAGAATCAAGGTTTGTCAACTCATAAATACTGTTTTTACAAAATATAACTAAGCTGTTTCTAAAAACTTTAATACCTGTTACTACATCTCCAACATCTATTGACCCTGCTGAAGCTCCTGTAAAATCCCAAGGCTGTAATCTATTACTATAATAAACAGTACTTGGGTTATCTCTTTGTCCTGATACTATTATTCTTTCAGCATATCTTTCTATTAAAGAACATCCAATAGGAGCATCTTCATTTATATCTTCAAAATGATAAGTACCATCTTCATGTATAAAAAACTCACCTATTTTATTATATCCATCTACAAAATATAAAGCACCATTAACACTCTGAATAGCTTCAAAGTTTACAAACTTAACATTAGTTTGATTAGTTCTAGGAATTGTTGTACGACTAGCTAATAGACTTGGGTCAATACCACCAATAGCATAAGTTAAATTATTTTGTGTATTAGTAGTAATAGCATTTCTACTTAATGTTAATTGAGTATCACTTTGAATAGAAAGTACTTTATAAATATAAGATGTAGCAGTATTAATTTTAATATCATCACCAACAAGAAAAGATGTTAAAAAAGTTGTACCTACTCCAGTTACGGTAGGTGAACCTGCACTAATAGAAACTGTTCCTGGTCCTATTGTAAAAGTGTCTTTATTTATTTGAACGTAAGAAGTACCTGTAGTACTAAAATATACATTAGTTCCTTGAGCAACAACTACTCCATCTGCATATCCAATTAAACCTTGAATATTATCTAAAGCAGAACCTGAAGGAATAACAGCATTTGTTGTTCCCCATTTTTCATAACCACTTATTCTTCTATAACCACCTGTAGTAGATGATTCAAAATTTTGTAATTTAGTTGCAGCACCTGGACTTCTAAATAAAGCATGTGAACTTGAAATTAAATCCAAGCCACCTTGTACAGTAATGGAAGCTCCTTGAGTTGGCATTAATTATCCTTTAAATAAATATTCGTCTATCGTCTTCTACACTTGTAGGCTGAGGTGCATTTAACTGTTCAATCATTCTGTCTAAACTTTTTTGATATTCAGTTAAAGCTAATTGTGTTTGTGAAATATTATCTTTGAATTGATAAATGTAATATCTTGCTCTAGCTAATAGAACAGGTTTATATTGTTCTGGAAATAAAATTACATCTGTATCATTTACTAAAGCTGAAGGTCTATTATATGCATAGAAATAAATTCTATAAACACCATCTGGGATTGGTGATAAACCAAAATGTCTATTATCTTCACTTCTTAAAACTCTTTGTGGCACTCCATATAAAGGAGTTGCTTTTGAACTATCTCTTTCTTCACCTTCAGAATAAAAATCACTCCAAGTATCTAAAGATACAAAAGGTAAATTTTTAATAAGGTAAGGTTCTGTTTTACCAGCTACTCCTTCTTCTGATAATGAAAATTTATCCCATACTACATTTGAAAAATCTGTATCAACTCCTGATGAACCTGCTTTTAATAGATACCATCTTTGTCCTGCTACAGTTTCAACATAAGTATTACCATTGTAATTACCTTGTGTTGCTGAACTAGATAACCAAGACCATGTATCTTGAGCATCTACAATATCAAAGTATGCTCTATTAACACAGTTAGCTACAAATTTTTGAATAGCTATTGCTCCAGCAACAGTTGTTAATTCAGGTTCATTAATCTCAACAAGTAATTCGTTAGTTAATGATAAATAAGTTTTAGCCATATATTAACAGTTCCATGCTCTTAGTGATTTATTAATTCTTGAGTTAGGGTCATTAGCAGTTTTTTTAGAAGTAAGTTTTTTCTTCATGCCTTTCATTCTAGCACAGAAAGAAGCTCTTCTTTTATTACCTACGACCTTACTAGGTGCTTTAAGATTTCTTTTCTTACCTGTCTTTGTACGACCTTTATTATAAGATGCTCTACCTTTTTCATTTAATCCACCTTCAGGATTTTTTCCTTCTTTACGAGTCCATGCAGGTGAAGACATTATACCCATAGTAATTCTTTATTTCTTTTTAGATTTTTTTATAACAATAACCATAGAGCCGCCTTTTTTCTTTGAATGTGCTTTACCACCGCAACTCATTTTAACTGGTTTCTTTTTATTTTTATACATTGTAATCCTTTTAGTTTAATGATTGGGGATATTGCTACCCCCAACCACATTGTATTAACTATTTGGTATAGTTAGTATTAGTCTGCAACGTAGATTATTTTTCCTACGATTTCAGGTCTTAATACTTTTCTACCCCAAACCATTAACCCTCTAACGATGTCAGAGAAAGTATTAACATCTCTAACTGTTTCTACTTTGTTCATCGCACTTGCAGCAGATACTGCAGAGATTTGACCGAATAAAGCTTCAGGTGCAGTTGCTGAACCAGCAGGTGTAGCACCAGATAAGTCGTTAGTTGGTAAGTTGTTAGATTTGTACATTTGGAAACCTCTTAGTAATCCAGATGCTACTAAACCATTTCTGATTGAACCTTGACCAGCATTAAAGTCTACTGATAAAAGTTTAGAAGATGTGTTAGCTAGTTCGTTGTACCATTCAGGTGCAGCGACAAACCATCTACCTTCTTCAGGTGCATTAGCTTCATCTAATTCTTTAGCAGCTAATGACATTTGGTTTAATGGGTCAACTTCTCCACTACCAAAACCGATATCAATCGGAGTTCCAGTAGTTCCCATTCCTGTAGTTACAGTTGCACCTGCAGAAATAGCTGCTAGGATGTTTGCATCCATTGCATCTCTTAAAGCATATGCAGCATTGTCTGAAGCTACAGCTTGGAAGTTAACGTGAGAGAATCTCTTCTCTAAGTCATCAATCTTAAATGAAAAAGATTTAGCTTGGTCAATAGTAAGAACAAGTTCTTGGTCACTTAAGTTAGTTGAAGTTACAGCTAGACCTCTAGTGTAATCTGCAACTGAGATTTGAGGTTCTTTGATGATGTTTACTGTATCACCAAAGCTTGATATTTCGCCCATATAATCTGTGTTACAGATTGCTTCTGCAACAGCAGCTTTTCTAAGAGCTATTTGTACTTTTTTGGAATAGACTTCAGGAATAAAGAAACCATTTGTTTGTCCTGCTACACCTAATCCAAAGTTATAAGTTGAACCACCTGCGAATTTTGCCATAGTAGTTATCTCCTTTGTGTTTATTGGTTAATAAAAAATAGATAGAATTAATCTATAATTCTACCTTCTCGTTGAGCTTTTACAATTTCTTTTTCGTATTGCATAAACTCATCGTCTGACATCCTAGCGATATCAGAACGTCTGAAAAACTTTTCTTTACCTTCTGGTATTTGAGCCTGTTCTTTAGTTTTAACTAACAGGTCAGCACCTTCTTGTTTAGAATTGTTCTTCTTAGTTTTTTTATCTAAACCAAGTCCTCGGTCCTTCTTATACAAGTCAATTGCTCTTGCAGCAAGTTTACCATCAGAATTATTTTCATATATCCATTTTTTAATTTCCATTGGTTGAGCATCAGCCCAGTCATGAAAATCATCTGACTCTTTTATTTGTTCAAAGTCTGGATGATAAGTAGAGAGTTCTAATTCAGCTTCTCTTTGTTGAAGAGTTTTATTAGCTTTCTTTAAACTTTCTAATTCTTCTTGTAAAGTTTTTACCTCATTTTGAGATTGCAAGTGAGATACAGTTTCCACAACTCCATAAATGTCAGGGTAATCGTTCTTAAAAGCTTCTAGCTCTTCTTTAGATTTGGGTGGTGTATACTTAGGTCTGTTCTCTTGAAGTTGTACTTTAAGTTCACTTTCCTTACTACTCCACTCATTTAGTTTCCTGTCATAGTATCGTTTGAGGTCGTCATACCTTTTTTTGTAATCAACTTTTGCATAAGGGTTAGCTTCTACATTAAGTGCAGAATCTTGAACCTTATCCATAGTAGCTGTCGTATTATCATCAGAATCATCAGGGTTGCTATTAGCAGTAGCTGTTGATTGTGTGTTATTACTTCCAGGGTTTGGCTCGAACAAACCTGTATCAGCAGATGTTTTATCTGAAGGCATTACATCATTTGTATGCCAAGATTTCTTTCTGTTGTAAGGGTTTGCTGCGACTTCTTTTAGTCCTTCTTCGTTTGTACTCATTTTGTCCTCCTTAGGGCTTCATAACTGAAGGTAGCTATGGTAGGTTTTTCTGTTTGAAACGAAACTACAAGGGCTTACAATAATAATTTATTATAAGGTAGCTTGTCTATTCGTAGAGTTACCTTTCTCTACAAATTCTTTTATACTTCTTCTTCTGGTTGTTGAGAAGAAATTCCAGCATCATAATCTTGTTCTGCTTTTTTCATCATCTTTCTTAATTTGTCTACACCAATATTCTTAACTGCTTTTGCTGTAAATACAAATTCACCATCTGATAAAAGTGCTGGGATGGAATCTGAAGTTCCTGTACCTGGTCCTTCTACTTCTCCATCTTCTGTAAATTCTGTTGCAACTAACTTAGGAATAATTGCTTCTAATTCTGGATGCATATCAACTGCATCATCTAAAATTTTTTCTTCTTCTTCCGATAAAGCTGAAGTGTCTATGATAGCATCCATGTCACCATAATCTTCTTCTTCCATATCTTCTTCTTCATCCATAGGCATTTCATCTTCCATACCCATTGGCTCTAATAAATTAATATCATCTTCCATAGACATATCTTCTTCCATGTCCATGTTCTCTTCCATATCAGTATCTTCTTCTACAATATCACCTTCAGCATAAGCTTGATAGTCAGGTTGTTGAGCATACTTTTCAGTTACTTGACCACCAATAGCCATTTGTTTTTTAGGTTGAATATTTTTAGCAGCTTGATATTTTTCTAATTGTTCTTCTTGCTGTGCTGTTAAATCTATACCTGATTGTTCTAAAGCTTTTAATGTTTCAAATTTTTTTTCTTCTATTTTAGATAGAACAGAATCTCCTGTTTCATATTTTTTTCTAGGTATAAGTAAGCCACCTTTATTTAATCTTGTTTTGTTAGGGGACATAATTCTAGAAGGTAAACCTTGTCTAGTAGATTTAGGAGTAGTAATATCATACGCACCCATTAAATCATCCTTAGCAATATATGGAGGTTGTGACATCAAACCACCTGTAGCCATTTTAACTGCTTTTATTTTTTTCATAAATTATTATCTCCGTATTGTTATTATAGCAACAGAAAAGTTATTCGTCAACTGTTACTTTGCTAATTCTCTAACCTGTGTTTGTAGGTTCTTCAACTTGTCCAGTAAATTCCATCTCCCCTGGCATTGGTGAATTACCTGGTCCGATTGAGCCTTCGCCATTTCCTGGGCTGTCATTTCCTGAAGCTTGTTCAGGTAGTCCACCCATACCTGCCATTCCTCCGAGTTCACCAGACGCATTAGTTGGAGTGCCATTTGTTTTGTTAACATTTTGTAGTCCTATTATTTTAGCATAGATTTCTGCTTCATCTTTAGTATTCATTATTTCTTCAGGGTCTAAATCTAAAGAGTATGCTAACTCTTTAATCACCTCTGACATTCTAACAAATGGAGCAATTGATGGATTCTGTACAGTTTGTAAGAACATAGTTAGTCTTTGAGAACGAACTTCTTTCTTCATCAAACTAGAAGAACCTGTAGCTTTAATTTCTAAATCACCTCTAATAGGTAAGTCACCTTCATAGAATTGCATATTCCATTGGAACATTGCTTGTCCTAAAGGTTTAATTAGTTGGTCATCAATATTTTTAATTACTGTTTTAATGTTTAAGGATGCTGCACCCATTAACATAGACATACCTGAAGCAGTTCTAGTCATACTTTGTACACCAGTTTGACCATGTGAATAGGATGGTAAACCAGTTGATTCATCTGCCAGTTGTCTAAATTTATCAAACATCTGCATATTTTCTACAGCAGTATTTGGAAATTTAATTCCATAAATAGATTGTCCTGGAACACCAGATTGTCTTTTAAATATTTTACCTGGATATACTTCCATACTTTGATTAGATGATAAAGCTGTTTCATCAACATCAAATACTAAGTTACCAGCTAATGCTAAGTTATCAATTGCCATTCTTGCATGACCATTCATAATCTGTTGTGCATCATCCATGTTTTCTGGTACACCAATACCAAAAAATGTATATGGATTTTTTTCATATACAAAAGATTGATAAGGATTTCTAAAAGGCTTGAAAGGATTTTCTACTAACCTAATAACTTTTCCTCTATGCATCCAAATATTAACTTGGACTTCTTCACTATCATCAACATCTTCATCAACACTAAGACCTTCTTCTCTTGCAGCCATTGCATTGATTGTTCCCCAGTATTCTAAAACTTCAAATCTATTATGAGTGATATCTGCGTAATGACTTTTTTCTAAATCAATATCAGTTTCCCATTCTTTTTTATTATAGTTAGCACCCATCTTTAAACATTCCATGATGGCTTGTTTTTTAAAGAAAGGTCTATTAGCTAAATCTAAAAATTGATGTCTGTTTAATCTGTGTCGTTGGATAATAAATTCTGCTTCATCCATACTTCTTGCATTAGGGTCTGGATAAAAATCCCAGATACTAACAAATTCTATTTTAGGAACTTTTACAATCTCAGGAACATATTCTCTACCGTTACCTGTATTAATATATTTATGTAAAGTTTTATTATAAGTAAAAGGTCCTTTAATAATTCCTGTACCTAATAGACAAGCTTCAAAGATTGCATTACGCAAAGCAATGCTTCCATCTGATTCTTCTATTTGGTCATGAATTAATTTTTCTAATCTTCGTGCTGCAATTTGTGCAGGTTTAATTTGTGGCATTTCAGGAGATGGTGCTGGTCCTTCTGTTAAGTCAGCAGCTTCATATTCTTTTTGAAGCTCTCCTAATTGTAATTCGTTTAATGTATTAAATGTTGCACCTTTTGGTAGTTCTCTTCCATCACCAGGAAAACCTAAACTACTTAAGTTAGGTTGCATTGACATTTCTTCACCAGGTTGATAATCCATATTTCCTTCAATACCAGGAATAGGATTTAAATTTTCATCACCTTGTTTTTCTTTTAAAGGATTCAGGTGAGCATACTCTGCAATACCTTCAGGTACTCTTGTTTCTTGAATTGTTAATGGAAATTTATTTGCACCGAATAGTACATCAATTAATTGTCCGTAAGCTGCAAGTACTTTTGTTTTAGTTACTTTAACAAATACTCTTGACTTTTCATTTTCTCTAAACTTAACATCTTTAAAATAACGACCTCTATAATTATGATAAGACTGTAACCATCTTAGTTCGTCATCTCTTCTAGTTGTTTCGCATTCTTGAAATTTAGATTGTACAATTCCAACTAAAGCTGATTGTTCTTTATTCTCTTCCATTTCTTTATCTTCATTAGGAATAGAAGTATCTAATTCATTTGAGCCATACTCAGCCATAAATTTAAACCTTTAATTAATAAGTGATTACCTATAATAATACACTTTTTTCTTTAGTTTGTCAACTTATTTTTTTAATTTCTATAATTACACTAGTAGGGATAATAGTTACATTACCAAGTTCATCTATATCTCCTGCCTTATCTATAGCATAGTCACCAAAAATTCTAGTCACACCTTTTGTTTGAGAAAGCAAATGTCCTTTTGTATTACATTCAGGCAACTCCATAGACATTAAATCATCTATACTCATCCAAGATGAATCACTAGAAATATCATACCATCGTATTTCTACTAGAGGATATTTGTCTATATCTGTCTTACGTTTCTTACGGAGTTTAATTTTTCTTTTGACCATCTTTAAAACCTTTCTTAGCTTTACCATACGGATTAAAACTTCCTTTACCTTCTACCTTACTATCTCTACACCAATCTGTAAATTGGTCTTTCATTCCATTACCATCCGAGTATCTAAACATATTCATTTTAAATACTTGTTCTATATTATCTTGTTTTAAATATTCTATAAGTTCTTCATATGACATTACCTCATCATATTCTTCATTAGTCTTTGTGTTTTTAAAAGTATATAAAGGCATATTAATATCCAAAGGTTGGGTCTGCTGGTACAAATCGTTTTAAATTACTCATATCTTCCCAAGCAGTTCTTGATTTAGGTCTTGACATTACTAAGTATCGTAATGCATCATAAGCATGGTCAGAAGCTTTAGTATCTACATCTTCAGGTTTATTAGGGTCTAAAGGAATAGATTGTAATTCTCTAATTAAATTAGGACAAGTTTTAAATATCTGCATTTTAGGTCTACCATTATCTGCAATCTTTAATCTCTCATGTATTTGTATCTTACCCTGTATTCTGTTCTTATCTGCCCTTCTAAGCTTATGTCCTGCTCTGGACAGTACTTCCCCTACCGTAGGACCAGTAGAGCCTGTTCTAGCCCATGCTGCTCCGTCTAAGACCCCATTTACAGAGAGTCTGTCCTCTTTCTCAAATTCAAATATTCTTTGTGCTAAAGCTTCGCCTGTTAAACCTTTTTGATATAGTTCCCTATAAATAATTAATGTTTCATCGCTAGGGTCTATTGCAGCCCAGATACATGCTGATTCTGCTGCATAACCATAGTCAATTCCTTTTACTCTTTCCCAATGCTTAGGTAATTCAAATGGGTCTATGCAATGTGTATCATAATCAAATTCAACAAAAGCAGCACCTTCAGCAACATCCCAGTTTCCTTCTAGTAATTGTTTTCTTTGTACTGGTGGTAATGACATAAGCATTTGCTCATACTTACCATCTGCTGCAAGAAAAGGATTATCTTCTAGTCTTGCTGGTATAAACTTTCTTGTTATTTTATCTTGTCCTAAAAAAGATTCGTTAGGAGGACTAGGGTCTAGATATCTTTTTTTAACCCAATGTCCTCCAACCCCTCCAGGGTTTGCTGTACACCGAATGTAGCATTGTATTTGATTATTAGTTGTTCTCAATCGTGATTGCAAATACTGAAGCGGAAACTCTGTAGGATATTGTGTTAACTCATCTATTCCAATCCATGTATATGATTGTCCTTGATATCGGTAAACATCAGCATCCCTATCTAGATAACCAAACTCTAAAGAAGCTCCACTAGGAAACCTCCAAGTCTTTTCTACTTCTCTAAACTTTGCACCAACAAAAGCTTTAGGATATAGTTCTCTAGACTTATCTATTAATTCTCTTAGTTCAGGCATAGACTTTCTAAGTAACAAAGCTCTATGTTCTTTTAAGTGCATATACCTTAATGGGTCAACAAGCATAGCATAGGACTTACCGCCTCCTGCTGAACCACCATATAAAACATCCTGTTCACCTGCAGCTAAGAAATCTGTTTGTGGACCAGGGTTAGCTTTGAAGACTACTCTTGTTTCATCTTCTGCTATTAAATCTTTTACGGATTGTGGTAAAGTATCATATTCTTTTTCATCTACAACTGTACCTTTTTTATCTGTAGGCTTTTGTTGTTCTGCTTGTTGTACTTTACCGAGTACTTCTTTTTTCTTAGATAGCTTATAAGTTTTATTCTCTAGTTTCTTTCTAAGCTTTTCAATCTCTCGTTCTTTTTCTTTGACAGCTTTTCTAGCAGCTAACTTAGCTTTATGTTCTGCACCAAAATTATACTGTCTAGGCATTCGTCTTACTTAATAAACCATTAGGATTACTAGGTGAAGGTCTATCGGTATCTTTGTCAATGATTTTTTTTAATCCCATTGCTGATAACTTTCTTCCTGTTTGATGTTCTAATATCTCTACTGCACCTCTTAAAGAGAATGCTCCAGCTTTAACACCTTCTTTTGCATCTTCTAAAGCTTTAATTTCTTTTTCAACAGGCTCTAAACTCTTGTCTGCATTTAACTTATAACCATAAGGTATGGTTGAACTTCTTCTTTTATTCATCATCTGTTTCTACTTCCTCTGCATTGATATCAATAACAGCTCTTTTCTCAGGCAACAAAAAAATACCTCCTGCCGCAGTATGGGTTACATCTAGCTTTTCTCTTTTAGAGATACCTACTCTATCTAATAATGTTTGTGCTGCTTGTAATTTAGCAGCTACTTGTGGGATAGGGTCGTCACTCTCTAGAATCTCTACAAGCTTCTCTGCTGCTCTAGGTGCAGACTTAGCTAATATCTTATTGGCAACATCTATAATCTCCTCTTTCAGAGAGTCCACAACGGCTGATGCTGATGTTTCCGCATAACCTGCTATTACTAATGCTTGTTTAATGTTTCCTCTAGCTTGTCCTGATAAGGCATCTAGGAAAGATTGCTGTTGTTCTGTTAGTTTTCTTTTAGTTGGTGTACCTGGTAGAAAGTTATTATTCATATGATTCTATTATAGCATATTTAAATCTAGTTGACAACATAAATATTTTTTATTTTAGAGTTGACGAATGTTAATAGTGGGTGTATAATAACTATAGTTGCCCTCCAGGGGGTGAAGCATATACATAGATTAAACAAATACTTTCTCTGGGACAGTCCAGCAATATAGCAACTCCCATTCACATCTCTAAAGCGGGGCGACTCCTATCTAGTTTACATTCAAAAGCTCTCCAAAATGTATAAGCAGTATATACACTACCACGGCTACCCCCCATGGCTCTTATGTACCCCTTTTGTTCTCATCCTTAAGTGTTCCTGTAATGTTCTATTTATTATTTATTTATCTTCAAAGGTATAGCTAGATAATTAGTGTTACTAGTTTACAACAATACTGTGCTATAAATACAACAATAAAGTTATATTAAAATACTTCCAAC
>Ga0255753_1000515_pt1 | contig 50387 bp, 44 predicted proteins | sample 041ome_10_FD_179953 | JGI IMG/M metagenome (GOLD analysis project Ga0255753, IMG submission 179953) | Coastal salt marsh microbial communities from the Groves Creek Marsh, Skidaway Island, Georgia - 041412US metaG (version 2) | ecosystem: Environmental > Aquatic > Marine > Intertidal zone > Salt... | reverse complement strand
CAAAAGAAAGCAATCAATGCCCCGGTAAGCAAAACTGCATTGAGCTGGAAGTTGATTCGGTTGTTGTTGGCACGCCAGGCTGTAAAGGCATAGATTATTAGAATAATTAGGGCGGTAACCCCCACACCTGGGCGCCCATGCATAAAATTATTCAGTGCAAAAGGTGTGATGCATATAGCTGCAAAAATGGAGATGGAGAATATTGATTTGTGCAGGTGTGCTTCAAGCTTTTCGCCTATAGCAAATTTTTCCAGAAATCTCGTCATCGGTTTCTGCCCTGATTATCTACAGATAATAATAAAAGACTCACAGCGGTATTGGCAGAAAATATAGGAAAAAGGTGATTTTTCTCGATATATGGTCGATTTCCAGCGTTTTTAAGTGAAATTGGGATGCGTAATCCGGTTGGCTAGGCAAGGTGAGTTGGATAAAGTGTCGTCCCAAATGCCTTAAGGACTAACCTATGAAAACCAAAGCAGCTATCGCGTTTGCGGCAGGTAAACCGTTGGAGATTGCTGAAGTCGATCTGGAAGGGCCCAAAGCTGGTGAAGTATTGGTGGAGATCAATACCGCGTTTGATTTGATGCATGAAGGTAAGTCGATCCGGTCGGTGGTGCTTTACTAATGCAACAATTAAGTGCCAGCAAGATATTTGAGGGACAGCAACTTCAATATCGACACAGGTCAGAAAGCCTGTCTTGTGACATGGAGTTTTCCATCTATTTACCACCCCAGGCAGAGAGTACCAAAGTACCTGTGGTGTACTGGCTTTCTGGTCTGACCTCTACAGATCAAAACTTTGTTATCAAGGCTGGAGCCCAGCGTTACGCTGCTGAATTAGGCGTGGCGATTGTTTGCCCCGATACCTCTCCCCGGGGTGAGGCAGTACCCGACGATTCTGATGGCGCCTATGATTTTGGCCTGGGTGCCGGGTTTTATGTCAATGCGACTCAAAGCCCCTGGGACAAGAACTACCGTATGTACGATTATGTGGTCGAGGAGCTTCCAGAGCTGGTAAATACCAGCTTTGAAGTTGATGCAGGTCGTAAGGGCATATCCGGGCATTCTATGGGAGGGCATGGTGCTCTGACGGTTGGGCTGAAAAACCCTGACAAGTATCTGTCTGTTACGGCATTTGCGCCGATTGTCTCGCCGATTAATTGCCCATGGGGACAAAAAGCTTTGGGCAACTATCTGGGTGAGGATCAAACAACATGGTCGGATTACGACAGCTGTGAGTTGGTAAAATCTGCCAGCAATCATCTACCAATATTGGTGGATCAAGGGGAGGCAGATAATTTTCTCGAAGAACAACTGAAAACCCAGTTGCTAATTGAAGCAGCAGAGCGCGCTGAATATCCTATGCAAATTCGATATCAGCCCGGATACGATCATTCCTACTTTTTTATTGCCAGTTTTATTGCTGATCATCTTGAGTTCCATTCAGAGTTCTTTTAGCTCTGGTATTTTGCTTTGAATTTTCTTCTTATAGTTATTGCCATCGCAGTTGGGCTAATTCTGCAGAGAGCCCCGCTTCCGCAAATACGTACCATAGTGTTGCTCAACAGGCATGTGCTCTGGTTTGCCCTGCCAGCAACGGTATTTAACTATTTGACAGGGCTGAGTTTTGAGTGGCGCTACTTCTGGATGGCGAGCGTTGCCTGGGTGTGCTTTTTTGGCGCCTGGGTTTGGGTACGCTTTTTACAGGCGCGTTTTTCACTAAATCGAGCTACGACAGGGTGTCTGTTGCTGACCAGCGGTATTGGCAATACCAGTTTTGGAGGCATTCCTCTGCTGACCACTTTCTATGGTCCTGAGGTTTTATCCGAAGTCATTATTCTGGATCAGCTGGGTTCCTTTCTGGTGCTGAGTACATTGGGACTGGTTGCTGCGTCTTATTACGCCGGTAAACAACCAAATGTCCGTGAAATGGCCAAGCGGGCACTCAAATTTCCTCCCCTGATGTGCTTTGTCGTGGTCGCTGTTATGAATACAGTGGATCTGTCCTGGCCCCAATCTTTTCAGTGGTTTTGGAAAATGCTGAGCCTGACACTGATTCCGGCTGCACTGGTTTCTGTAGGGATGCAGATTAAATTAACGGCTTTTCGTGAACAGAAGCAGGCGCTTGCTCTTGGTTTGACCTATCAATTGGTTTTGTCCCCGATGTTTATATGGCTATGTTACAGCTCAGTCTTAAGTGGACGCTCATTGGCTGTGGCAGTACTTGAAGCAAGCATGGCAACTAATGTTACCTCCAGCATAGTCGCAGGCAGCATGGGCTTGAATCCTCGTCTGGCTACGGCGATGGTAAGTTCCAGCATTCCGCTATCCCTGGTTACTGCCCCCGTCTGGTTCTTGGTGCTGGAGTATTTTCAGGGCTAAAGCGACAAAAGTCATTTTTCAGCTTAACGGTGAAAATGCTTAACCTCGAGAGAGCAAATGCGAGAAGAGAATGCTCAGGGCCCGGATATGGAAAAAATGCAGGAGCGCAGGGGTGAGGATGACCGAACTGAAGCTGGTAAGGGTTCTGAACAGGGGCAGGCTTCGCGTGAAGAAAACAGCCGAAAATGGTGGAGATTCTGGGAATAAGGCACCAGCATAAAGCTAGCTGAGTAACCTGTTTTAGCTATCTCAGGGTGGGAATTTCCTTGAAAGGATAGGGCTTCCATTATTTTTCGGCTATGCTCCCTTTTTTGGGGGCAGTAATGAACAATTCTTTTCGAATGGTGGCTGAATGGGAGCCTCAACAGGCGGTTTTGCTCGCCTGGCCGCATGAGTCAACGGACTGGTCACCTTGGCTCGAAAGTATCGAAAAAGACTACATCAAGTTAATGGCTGCTATTAGTCTGGTTGCAACACCTATCATTATTTGTCGAGATGAGGCCCATAAGGTCCATGTCGCTCGAAAAATCAAAGGCAACTGTATTCATGCGCCTAAATTGGTGATTGCTCCTTTCAACGATACCTGGTGTAGGGACTATGGGCCGATCAGCATTGCCCTTAACCATAATCTTCGGTTTCTCGACTTCCAATTCCGCGGCTGGGGCGATAAATACCAGGCCAGTTTGGACAACAGTATTAATCAGAATTTGTCCCACATCTGGGCTGTACCAGTTAAATCCATTGATTTTGAGCTGGAGGGCGGCAGCATTGAAACGGACGGAGAGGGTACGTTGTTAACCACAACCCGATGCCTGTTACAAAGCAATAGAAACACAGAAGCAGATAAAGGCCAGATTGAAGACTGCTTGAAGGACAATCTGGGCGTTGATCGGATTCTATGGCTTAGCGAGGGTGAATTGATTGGGGATGATACGGATAGTCATATAGATAATCTGGCACGATTCGTTGATCCCGAAACCATTGTTTATGCTTCCTGTTCTCGTGAGGAAGATCCGCATTTCCGACCATTAAAAGCTATGCAGGAGCAGTTAGAGAGCTTTCGGCAAATGGACGGACGCCCCTACAGGCTGGTTCCGGTAGAAATACCTGCGCCTCAAGTTGACGAAAACGGGTCACGTTTACCAGCCAGTTATGTAAATTTTTTGATTCTAAACGGCATAGTGATCATGCCAGTTTTTGATTGTCCCTATGATTCAGAAGCGATTGCGGCAATTGAAAAATGTTTTCCTGAAAAACGCGTGGTTGGAGTCCCTGGAAGTAACTTGATCCGACAGTTCGGGGGACCTCACTGTGCTACGATGCAGCTACCTAAAAAGAGTCTCAAGCCGGTTTTTTAAGAGAATTTATCATGATGTTGCGCGCAGCAGTTATTCAACAATCTGCCTGGTCGGACAAACAAAAAAGTTTGGCCGAAACCGAACGTTTACTCGAAGAGCTATGTACTGAACACAAACCGGATTTGGTATTACTGCAGGAACTTCACAGCACTCAATATTTTTGCCAGATAGAAGATCCAGAACTATTTGACCTGGCAGAACCCCTTGATGGCCCTACGGCGGAAAAACTGGCTTCACTGGCCAGGAAACATCAGATTGTTTTAGTCGGTGGTATTTTTGAAAAACGAGCGGCAGGGGTCTATCACAATACCGCTCTCATCTTTGACAAAGACGGATCGCGTGCAGGTTATTATCGGAAAATGCATATTCCTGATGATCCGGGCTTCTATGAAAAATTCTATTTCACGCCGGGTGATTCAGAGAATAGGGATGGGACTAGTGGGTTTTCACCCGTTCAGACAAGTATCGGTAAATTAGGCGTACTTATATGTTGGGATCAGTGGTATCCCGAAGCGGCGCGATTGATGGCGCTGGCGGGGGCAGAAATTCTTCTTTACCCCACAGCAATTGGCTGGGATATCACAGATGAATCCGCAGAGCAGGGACGTCAAAAAACGGCGTGGGAAACCATACAGCGAGCGCATGCCGTGGCGAATCATTTGCCAGTGCTGGTGGCAAATCGCGTTGGGCATGAAGATTCACCAAAACCTGAAGATAGCGGCATTAACTTTTGGGGTGGAAGCATGATTGTTGGTCAGCAGGGAGAGCTGTTAGCCAAAGCCAGCGCCGACATGGCCGATTTCTTGGTTGCGGATATTGATATGAGTAAAACAGAGAAATTGCGCCGTATATGGCCTTATTTTAGAGACAGACGTGTGGATGCCTATCAAGGCCTGATGAAGCGCGCGCTGGACTAATTTTAGTAAATTTAATTCCTCTCATTAAGAAGGCTTGAGTAAAAAATCAGTAAATTGTGTTTCCAGCATATTCCGTGAAATATTATTGAGGAACAATAATAAATTAGATACAAAAAAGGGTTTGTCATTCCTAATAATAATTGAACCCAGCCAAGATTATATAGGATTTGAGTCTCGCAACCTGTACCTTCAGGTGCACATGTCTTTAGAAGTCGATGTCTCTACCGGCGAGAAAAAATTTTGGGATACCTGCCCAAGCCGTTTAACCAGACAGTGGAAATGCTTTGAGAGAAAGCTGAATCCTAGCGGACTTTACTAAGAAGGTAGCACAAAAAGGGGGAATAAATTCCCCCCCTTTTGTTCGTTAACTTTTCTTCTGACGATCAGTCGTCCAGAGCAATAAAAGCAAGTGCATTGTTGGGATTCATAGGAATGACCAACTGGTGTTGGGTTGAGTCATAGCACATGGATGCCGCACTGGGGATGCCGCTGGCAATCATTTCAGCTTCTTCACCGGGGGCAATACGCGATACGCTGCCATAGCGGACACTGCTGATGTACTTGGTGCCGTCTTCCAAAATCACGACCCCGTCATTACCACCTTCCACTGCGCTTTCAGTTTTCAGCAGCTCACCGTCCGGGCTAAAGGTCATCACGTCATTGTTGTTAATATTAACCACGACAACATTTCCGTCATTGTCTATGGCCACGCCATTGGGCGCATTGAGAGGTGCACCATCAATTAGCAGGGTTGATTCGCCGTCGGCAGTCACTTTGAACAGCATGCCGTTGTCACGGGTATTTGAGATATAAGCTGTGCCTTCATCGTCGACGGCTATGCCGTTTAGGAAGGTTGCCCCTTCTACCTCAAAGCTGTTGAGAGGTTGTCCAGACTCCAAATTGAAGCTACGAACAAACGTGCCATCGGCAACATAAAACACACCATTGCGAATGTTGCTGCCCAGAGGGTTAACCAATTCCAGGTTTTCTCGTGAAGCACCAATCCACTTGGAGGTGTGCACGCTGCCATCCGGATTGATAAGGGAAATGTAGCCATCGTCATCCAGATCGCTGCCACTGCGGACCCCTGAGTTGACGACCAAAAGCAAGTTGCGCTCCGGGTCAAATACACAGCTTTCGGCAAAATGGAAACTGCCGAAAACTTTAACGTTGGAAGAGATGGGCTGGACATCGCCACGTTCGTTAGTTGCGCTTAATGGGCCACCAACTTCGATGGGACCTTGGGCGAAAGATGCAAGACTGACAAGAGATAGGCTAAGAGCCAAAAGCGAGTGTTTCATTTTTTTGCCTTGTTAGTGAGAAAATCTGTTGCTCGATTATACGCATTGGCGGGGTTTTGTCAGGAGGCAGGAATTACAGAAAAAGTATTGAGACCGCTCGTTTAGGGCATGGGAATATAGTCATGCTCGTCGTCCACACCCTTAGGTGATCGTCCTGCACGTCAGTCTCTCTTGGCTTGTACGATGCGTTCTTTTTGACTTGAAACAAAATTCCAGAAGATATGGCGCTTGCCTAGTGGCTTGCTGCCGATGATTACGATTCGGCAATCTTCATTGGCTGCAAAGCATAGAGGTGACTTGTCGCTAAGAAAAGCCATCTCGTTTTCCTGAATAAGCTAGCCATCAGCTTTCTTCACGCAGTTGTTAAGATACTAATCAGAAAATTTTTTGTGGTGTATTCTATGGCGAGAAATCAATTTTATAGAAACTATGAGGATGTTATGTCCCGTTCGTGCTTTTCCTCTGGCCTGATAAACAGGCGAATTAAAAACCTTTCAATGATTCTGTCACTCTCCGCTGTTCTGGTCTCCTGTAGTTTAAGTGAAGACCCCGAAGGTATGTCGGAAAGTTCAGAAGAAGCAAGTCTCTGGCAAACGTTTGATACTCAGCAAGCGACCGATTACATCGGCCAGTGCCGGTCTGATTATGAATTGGCAGAATCACTTTTTACTGAACTGGCAGAAGGTCAGGTCGCGGCTGAAAGCATTCTCGATGAATTCAACCAGATGGAAATTGTCCTGGATCGACTGGCCTCCAGGGCGAGCCTTTATCGCAACGTCCACCCCAGTCCGGTGGTCCGGGAAGCTGCAGATCTATGTCAACAAAATGTCTATGCACTGTTTTCCAGAATAGGGCTTTCGCGGCCACTCTATGACCAGCTGGATAAGATTGAGGTCGAACAGTTGGGGCCAATCGACCGGCGCTATCTGGAGAAAATGCGCGAGGATTTCGAGTTAGCAGGTGTCAGTCAGGACGAGGCTACCAGAGATCGCATTACCCAACTTAACGAGGAATGGTCAAGATTAGCCAGGCCTTCAATCGCAATATTCGTGAAGATGTGCGCTCGATAGAAGTTGCCGCTGAGCGACTTGAAGGATTGCCTCAGGATTACATTGACGCCCATACGCCGAACTCTGAAGGCATGGTTGTTATTACCACCAATTACCCGGATTATCTGCCGGTCATGCAATACGCTGAAGATGACGAACTGCGGCTTGAGCTATACAAGCAATTCCGTTTACGCGGTTACCCGGATAACAAGGAAGTACTGGAAAATCTGCTGGCCAAACGCTATGAGCTGGCTAATCTGGTTGGTTTTGACAACTACGCCCAGTACGTTACGTCGGACAAGATGATCGGGTCCGCTGAAAATGCGGCAGAATTTATTGATCGAATTAACGACATCGCCAAGCCAAGGGCTGCAGCAGACTACGACGTGTTGTTACAGCGACTCAGGCAGAACGATCCAGATGCCAGCGTGGTTGGCGATTGGCAAAAAACCTATCTTGAAGAGCTAATCAAGAATGAGGTTTACCAGCTGGATTCGCAGGAGATACGTCAATACTTTTCCTACGACAAGGTTCGTGATGGCATTTTTGGCCTTGTGGAAGACATGTTTTCGGTAGAGATTGAGCCTTGGGAAACCGAGGCATGGCACTCGTCAGTAGAGACCTGGCAGATTTTTGATGATGGTGAGCTGGTCGGACAATTTTATCTGGACATGCACCCGCGCGACGGCAAGTACAACCATGCGGCCCAGTTTGGCGTTCGCGAGGGAGTGCGGGGGCTGCAGACACCTATTGCCGCGCTGGTCTGTAATTTCCCGGGAGGTGACGGCAGTGCTGGTTTGATGGAGCACAGCCAGGTAGAGACATTCCTGCATGAATTTGGACATCTGTTACACACACTTTTCGGTGGGCACCAGCCGCGACTTTCCCTGTCTGGCGTCAATACAGAAAGAGACTTTGTTGAAGCGCCCTCACAAATGCTGGAAGAGTGGGTCTGGGATGCAGATACGCTAAAAACCTTTGCCGCTGATACCAGCGACGAAGTGATACCGGATACCTTGATTGACAAAATGCGTTCGGCGCGTGACTTTGGTCGTGGTCTGTGGACACGTCACCAGATGTATTACGCGGCATTGTCACTCAATTACTACAATCGTCCGCCCACCGAAGTTGATCTCGATGAGATGATGGTAGCGCTGCAAGCCGAATACTCACAGTTCCCCTATGTTGAAGGAACGCATTTCTATACCAGCTTTGGGCATCTGGACGGTTATTCGGCAATTTATTACACCTACATGTGGTCGCTGGTTATAGCAACAGATATGTTCAGCAGGTTTGAGGAAGAGGGACTGCGAAATCCAGAAGTTGCCCAGAGTTACAGGGAAAATGTTCTGGCACCTGGTGGCTCAAAAGATGCGGCCGAGCTGGTAGAAGACTTTCTGGGCAGACCTTACAGCTTTGAAGCGTTTGAAAACTTGTTGAATGCGTCGGAGTAAATATGATTGGCAAGGCAGTCGACACAGCGAAGGGCGTCACTGTGTCGACATGCTTGTTCAATTTTTAGGCAGCAGGTCGATAGCTAGCCAGCCAGTGCGCATAAGGGGCTGGTAATACCCAGTCCGGATCATCAATGCCCAGTTTCAGGGCTGTATCACGGGTCCAGTGTGGGTTGGCCAGTTGTGCACGACCAACATAAACCAGATCCATTTGGCCATCGGCAATAGCTTTTTCGGCTAATTCTGCGTCGTCCATGCCCCAGGCCGTGCCAACAGGTATATCTGCTTCGCGACGAACTCGCTCGGCAACAGGAGCCATGAAAGCTGGTCCCCAGGGGATTTCAGCGTTGGGCGTATTAAAACCCATGCTAACACTCAGGAAGTCGGCACCTGCCGCTTTAAACTTCTTGGTCAATTCAATGGCATCTGACAGGGTTTCTTCAACGTTGCCATCAAACTCTATAACGCCAAAACGAATGGAAAGTGGCAGATTAGCCGGCCATACTTCGCGAACGACAATCAAGGTTTCCAGAAGGAATCGACCGCGATTTTCAGCATTGCCGCCATATTGGTCTGTGCGCTGGTTGGCGTGGGGAGAGAAGAAGCTTGATGCCAGGTAACCGTGACCATAGTGCAATTCCAGCCATTCAAAACCTGCGTCCAGGGCTCGTTGCGCAGCGGCCACAAAGTCGGCCTTCACACGTTCGATGTCTTCAATGGTCATTTCTTTTGGCTCGCGAGGCAGGATACCCCCACCAAATGCGATAGATGATGGACCAATTGGCTGCCAGCTATTGGGATCATCTTCAGCGATATGGTTATCACCTTCCCAAGGTTTGTTTGCGCTGGCTTTTCGGCCTGCATGACCAATCTGTATGCCAGGTACGGCACCGGCCGTTTTAATGGAAGAGGCAATTTGAGCCAGACCTTTGGCTTGCTCGTCATTCCAAATGCCGGTACATCCCGGGGTAATTCGTCCTTCCGGTGAAACGCCAGTGGCCTCGACAACCACAAGGCCAGAGCCACCGCGGGCAAGACTTGCATAGTGTGACTGGTGCCATTCATTTGTCAGGCCATCAACGGCGCTGTATTGGCACATGGGTGGAACCGCTATTCGGTTTCGCAAGGTAATATCTTTAAGGGAGTAGGGTGTAAATAGAGCGGACATCGTTTCCTCTGTTACTTCTCGGGTCTTTGACTTTTGGTTGGGGAAAATCCAATGAATCCTTGGCCGCTTTTAGACAAGCGGTAGTGCGTTCCTGCATGGCATCGAATTTATGCGGGCGCCATCTTATCATTGTGGGATGCACAAAACGAAATCTGGGCGGGTTATTTCTTCGCCAATTGCTATTTTTTAATAAAAAACAGGTCTGGAACGACCGTATCTCTCTAGTCGAGATAAAGCGCCGAATTTTCGAAAGTGGATTCGACTTATTCTTTATTTAAAAACTGCGTTGCACCGAGTAAACCGGCCGCGGTAAAAAACAGGCTAAGCAGTCCTGCTGTCCATATAGGTAAACTCAGGGAAGTTTCAGTGAATGATTGAACAATTTGGGCAGTTTGGTTGATCTGGCCAGTGATCAAAAAAATCACAACGCCGAATACCAAACCCAAAATGGCGCCTAAAAAAGGCAGTCCTGCTCTCAGCCACAGGGGCGGCCAGTCAAGCTGGTCAAGGCGGCGCGATAGCTGCTGTTCAAAGTCGTCAGCGGCTACATAGGGCTCGGAATCCCTGGTAGCGGCAAACGTAAGTACAAAGCTTAAAAATATATTTGTTAGGTTTTTCATCCGGGATTTCTCCATGTTTGTTGGGGTTGTTTATTTGACGAGCCAGATGGCTTTCTGGATTCAGGAAAAATCAAACATCCTTCCGGGTAACTCGGTGACCTGCTTTATGTAACGCTATAAACTTCGAATGCTTTGATACCGAGGGTGCCAGTTTGAAATCGTTTGCTGAAATCTATGACCGTGCCGCCAAACGCAAGGGCGGGGAAAAAGAATTGGAAAAAATGATTCAGCTCGATATGAAAACACCGGCAGAACTGGAAAAGATCCCCGATGATCGCTTTTTGGCTGAGATTACCCGTGGCGTGTTCAATGCCGGTTTTGTCTGGAAAATCATTGAACATAAATGGGATGGCTTTGAGTCCGGCTTCTGGAAATTCAACATCATGCGATGTGCCTATATGTCAGAAGAAGACATCGATCGGTTGTGCAGTGATGAGCGCATCGTCAGGAACCGGCAAAAAATAACTACCGTGAGAGACAACGCCGCCATGATTTTCGAGCTATCCAGCAAATATGGTTCTTTTGGCAAGATGGTGGGGGACTGGCCAGATGCTGATTACATCGGCCTGCTCGCGTTGCTTAAAAAACGCGGCTCACGCCTGGGTGGTTTAACCCCGCAATATGTTTTAAGACGTCTGGGAAAATCGGGATTCGTTCTCAGCAGGGACGGTACAGCGGCCCTGATTGATGCTGGTGTGATTGATAAATTTCCCACGGGTAAGGCGGCCATGCAAAATGTACAGCAAGCCTACAATCAGTGGATGCAGGAATCGGGTCTCGGCTTGGCCCAAATTAGCCGGGTTCTCAGTCTTTCTATAGACTCTGTGTAACTCTCGGGGGAGAGAATCTATTTGTGTGTGAGCAAATAACTAAAACTTTTTGTTGAGGCGAGTGATATGAAAATAAAAACAGACTCGCGCCTGCCGGGCGCCCATTGGAAAGGTATATTTCTACTACTTTGCATGGTGCCTTTGGGGGCAGCAGCAGAAAGAGCAGCTTTAATTCAGGATAACGTCGCCATATTCTATCCAGATGACTTCGACGCCGAAGCAAACCTGCCATCTTTTGCCTTACTGGAAGAACCTGAGGAAATGGGCGCGCTGCCCGATGACTGGCAGACCCATGTTGAGTTTTCCTCCGCCTTTGGCCAATCTTTGGCGCAGGTTAAAGTAGACAGCAGCAGTAATCTATACGGTGGCGGCGAAGCCCTAAGCCGTTTATTGCGCAAAGGCGGCAGCCAGATCCTCTGGAATACCGACAACTATGGCTTCGGTCGGGATGACGGCGCCAAGCTTTACCAATCGCATCCCTGGGTATTGGCAGTGCGACCAGACGGGAGCGCTTATGGCGTTCTCGCAGACAATACCTGGAAGCAGACGCTCAGCATGAGCGACGACATTACCTTTAGCTCCGAAGGCCCCGCATTTCGTGTGCTGGTTATTGAAGGTGAGACCCCGCAAGAGGTGCTTGCAACCCTCGGTGACCTGACCGGAAAAATGCCGCTACCTCCTCGTTGGAGCCTCGGCTTTCAGCAATCGCGTTATTCCTATGTTCCCGAGAGCCGAGCAAAGGAAATTGTAGATACCTACCGCAATAAGAAATTACCTATCGATGTCCTTTGGTTTGATATCGATTACATGGACGACTTTAAGGTGTTCACTTTTGATAGAGAAATGTACCCAGACCCTAAAGGTATGAACGCCTACCTTCACCAAAATAAAATGAAAGGAATCTGGATGATTGACCCCGGTGTGGGTATCGATGAAGGCTATTCTGTTTATGACTCTGGCACAGAGTTGGATGTCTGGATGAAAGACGCCAAAGGCGAGGTATATGAAGGTGAAGTCTGGCCCGGTCCCACGGTGTTCCCGGATTACACCCAGCAAAAAACCGCTGAATGGTGGAGCGAGCTCTATCAGGACTTTATGGCGCAGGACATCGATGGCGTGTGGAACGACATGAACGAGCCGGCCGACTTTACCGGCCCCGATGGCTCTGTCCCTGAGGATAATGTCCACGCAGGAGGTCTCAGATTAACACCCAATGGCAAGCCCCTGCCCGCAGACAGCCACCTTCGCTATCACAATGTTTATGGCATGCTGATGGTCAAGGCGTCACGGCAGGGTATTTCCGACGCCAATCCCAATAAACGACCTTTTGTGTTGACCCGCGCCAACTATATAGGTGGCCAACGATATGCCGCTACCTGGACGGGTGACAACAACTCCACATGGGAACATCTTCGACTTTCCGTGCCTATGTCGCTAAATTTGGGCTTGTCTGGTCAGCCCTTTAACGGCCCGGATATTGGTGGCTTTATCGGCAATGCCTCACCGGAATTGTTTGGGCACTGGATGGCCATTGGTGCGTTCTATCCATTTGCTCGTGCCCACTCGGCAATTGAAAGCGATGATCAGGAACCCTGGGTTTTTGGTCGGGAAGTAGAAAGGGCCAGTCGTATCGCCCTTGAGCGTCGCTACCGTTTGATGCCTTACCTCTATACCCAGTTTTACCAGGCGTCAAAAACCGGCGTCCCGGTGATGCAGCCCACCTTTTTTACCGACATCACCGACACATCCTTGCGCGGAGAAGATCGTACGTTCCTGTTTGGACCTGACCTGTTGGTGGTACCTAAGTGGGCCGACAAACCGTCCATGCCGGAAGGCTCATGGCGAGTTCTATCACTGGTTGGCGAAAACAGTCTTCGTGATGAGTTCCAGCCAGATTTGAGAATTCGTGACGGGGCCATTGTTCCCGCAGGTAAAATCATTCAGAGCACGGACGATTACTCACTGAATGAGCTCACCCTGTTCGTCTCTCTCGACGCCGATGGTAATGCCCAGGGCCAGCTCTATCATGACGCCGGTGAGGGTTATGGCTACCAGAACGGTGAATATGCACTTATTGAATTTACGGCATCTACCTCTGGCGATACCGTCGAAATATCGGCCGATAAAACAGAGGGGAATTACCCGGTAGAGATCGGCCAACTGCAGATCAAGCTGGTCACCGACGATGGCGTTAAAATCGCTACCGGTTCTTATGGTGAGGTAATTAAAATTCAGCCTTGAGGACGTTAGGCATAAGCGCTGCCAGAAACAGTGGGCTTGATGACTAACTAATAATCACGTCTGGCCATAAAATTGGTGACCTTCCGCGCGGCTTCTCCCTGGCTCAGGGCGTAACGCTCTTGTAGCAGTGCGATCAGATTATCTGCCTTTCCTTCAGATGCCAGCAGTTCTTCCTCAGTCAATTTGCGCCAGGCAATTCTTGCAGCGCTAATTTGTCTGCGCCATTTGTGGTTAGCCACTTGGATAGCGGGCTGATTCATGTCGATACTGGCTCTGTTTAATGGGGGGCGCATTATGCGCCTAAAATTAGCCTACCGGTGAACTGAAAGATTTATATTGGGTGATATTTGTATGTCACTGAAAGAGAGTCTGGCCTAATTCCTGGTTTCTTTAGTTCAAGCTGAAAATTGAAGACGGGAATAAAACCTTCAGAGGCGAATTCAGGGAGACAATAACGATTGCTATCAAATGACAGCAACATCGGCGGCACATGGTGCATGCTGACTGTCAGTTAGCTCGAGTGCACCATTTTCAGGATCAATGCGGAAACATTCGACACGGTCAGCGTCTTGACTCGCTACCAGAATATACTTGCCGCTGGGATCAATGGTGAGATTGCGGGCATTTGATTTGGCCGCGAGCGCGCTTCGGCTTGAAAAAGTCAGTGTTCCGTCGGAATTTACCTTGAACACGGCAATGCTCTGGTGAACCCGGCATATGTAGTAGTAATAAGATCCATCGGCCGACAAGTAGCCTTCAGCTCCCCAAAACTCACCCCTGCCGAGGTTTTCCGGGTGGCCCCGTGGTTCGAAGTCTTCCGGGTAGCAAAATACTGTTTGTAATGGCTTCAGTCCTTTTTTGTCGTCAATCGAGCACACCTCAACCGTGCCATTTAGTTCGCAATTCACATACGCAATCCTTAACAACGGATGGAATTTCATACCACGTGGTCCACTCCCCGGGGCCAGTTCCAGTTCACCTTGCGGTGCCAGTGTTCCAGTCTTGGTATCCAGCAGATACTGGTGCACCTTATCGGTTCCCAAGTCTGTAGCGTATACCATGTCAGTTTGAGGATCCCCCAGAAAACCGTGGGGATGAGGTATTGACTGGCGAATGGGATCTGGCCCGGAGCCTGTATGAACAAGCTTGGCTGTGACATCGCTGATTTCTCCAGTGTCTGGGTCAAATGGAAGCACCGAGACGCCGCTCTCCCAATACCTGGTCACAAGCAAGAAACGACCTGTCCGGTCAAAGGTGGCACTGGTATTGCCTAGACCACCGGTAGATTGGGTGGTTATTTTCTCCAGATCACCATCAGGCAGAATTTTGTAGGAGGTCACAAACCCGACTCCTTCGGCCACCCCGGTGTGATGAGACAGTTCGTGGGTAGCAACCAGAAATCGACCGTTGGGATGAATCTCCAGCCAGGTCGGTGAGTCCTGTTTGGTCAGCTTACCCGTGGGAGAAAGTGAACCATCGGAACTGTTAAATAAAAAGCAGCTGATCCCTTCTCCGGGTTGTTCCGAGCCAACCCAGGGAAGCTGCCCGGGCTCGTATCCTGTATAGCTTCCAACGTATGCGTATTGCTTATCCATTCTATTCTTTGCCATTAGCGGGAAGGTTGCCATGGCTGCTGCGCCAGCCGCCAGAAGCTTGCAAAAGTATCGACGTGAAAAATGGGCATATTTACTGGTCATCTGTCTGCCGGGTGAGCCATCTTACTGAATTGCGAATCAGCCGTTGCATCATAGGGTGACCCAGTGCTTCCGGTGTATGTCCGGGTGCGAGGTAGCAAAATCGACCCTCTCCTAATTCTCGCCACCAACCTGCCGGTGCGGATACATTTCCATCTGAGATATTTCGCATCAGCAAATGCTCTCGATCCAGATAAAATTTGCTCAAATGCTGCTCGTCGAAGGTTCTGAAGTCCTCAACACCAGCCGTGATAGGGTGGTCTTTGTCCTCTATCCGGATCATAAATTCTTCTGGAGGTGGGTGACCTCCATAGTCTCCCCCGAAAAGCTCGTAGTAGGGTCCGTCTGGCGGGTAAAGTCCATGCGAGTTATGCAAGGCCAGAAATCCACCGCCATTACGAACAAAGTCGAAGATCGCTTGTTGCTGCGCTTCCGTCATCCACTTTACTTGCGTGCCTGACTCATAACCATTGGGCCAGATATTGCCGTCTTTTAGAAAGATCAGCAGATCAAATTCTTTCAGTACTTCAGCAGTCAGAGCCTCATGGTTTTCGATGTAAACCACGGGTATGTTCTCAAGTGCCAGTGGCCCCATCAGGCCATTGCGCACGTGGACCGGCGAATGATAGCGGTCTCCAATCAAGGCCAGTGCTCGTGGCCGGTCAGCCGACTGGTAAACCTCGGAGGTGTTTTGAACCTGGGCTACTAGCTGGGGAGAAAGTAAGGTCGCCAGATAAAACACTGTGGCCAAAAGCGTGCAATAAGGGGTTATTGCACGAGTCCTTTTCGTTGTGATTTTTATATGTTTCATAGGATATTTTGGGTTTAATAAAATAGATTAGGTATCGAAAATATAAACCGCATATTTATCCTGGATGCGAATTATCTTACTCGAACCCGGAATGTTCTGAATATTTTCACTGTTTAGTCTCGAATTCATAGCGATAGGACCAGTTGTGACTCTGTCCCGGTGCAATAGACATGGCGACAAAGGGTTCTACCGACATCACTGGAGCAACTGACCACAATACAGCCTGGCTCAGCGGTTGATCGCCGGTGATCCAAACGCCTGCCCCCAGATCCTGATGATAAGTGCGGAAGTCAAAATCTTTCGGGCTATCTCCAAAGCCTGACAGGTTCATGCGCACGCTCTCGCCAGCTGGTGGCTTGCCCAAATACGTCAATGAGTTTTCCTCTACGGTCGCCAATGCGGGGTCGGGGCGTTCTGTGCTATCCAGGGAATAAGGGACGCTCAGAGTAAGGCCAGCAGATGAACCGGAGTCGTCAATATTCAAAAAGTTATGATTGTAGACTTCGGTGTCGATTTGCTTGCTACCGGTGTTTAGCAGGGCGTGCTCAATCACCATTACAGGCTGATTGGGTTCAAGTCTCAGGGTTTTAATGTACTCATAGCCGTAGCCGGATTCAGCGTCTTGCACACGATGCAGGAACTCAATCTGGTTGCCGCGCACAATATTGATTCGTTCGCCGGCATCCACCAGAGGGTAGCCCACGGTAAAGCGATATCTGGAATCGTCCAGTTTTCTCAGTACACCGACCCCGATTTTGATAAAGGTATCCCCCGGGCTCGCCTCGGCATAGCCCAGTGCGCCGCCATTGGCGTTAAATTCCTCGACGGGTCCGACCGCTGCGGTTTGCGGTGAGGCGGTGACAAATCCACCCTCGTTTTCAAGGTCGTGAACGTCGGGCGACATAGCCTCGAACCAGGGGGGGTAAAAATCGTGACCAGCATAAGTCAGGCTGCCAATCATGCCTGCCCAGTCGAAACGAGCACCGCGATAAAATCCCTGATCCTCATCGGGCAAATAAATTTTGGCCGAGATTTGTCCGTTGGTCAGCGTAACGGAAGGTGATTTTTCCAGTTCTGACAATGGTGTGCTTTGTGCCATAAGGATGCTGCTCATGCTGAGGGAAACGCCAAAGATAAATGACTGAGTCAGGATTCGAATCTGCATATCTAGGTCTTATTATTGTGCATAAAAAAGGGAGCTTACCGCTCCCTTACTACTTCGTCCACGAGAGAAGCCTTTCGGCTAACTTGGCGTTATTCAAGTTCTGCGTTATGAAAGACGCGCTGCACATCGTCAAGATCTTCCAGCATATCCATAAACATCTGGAACTGTTCAATGTCCTCACCCACTACGGGGCTGGTTGATTGCGGTACAAACTGGATCTCATCCGTGTCGAAGTCCTGGTCATCGCCAAGCTCTTCGGTTAATGCGGTTTTGGCTTTGCCGTATTCTGTGTTGGGAGTGAACACAGTAATTACACCGTCTTCGCTTTCAATGTCTGTGACATCCACATCGGCCATCATCAGCGCTTCCAGCACTGCTTCATCGTCACTGCCTTCAAAGCGGAAAATCGCGCAGTGATCAAAGCTGTGCATACAGGTGCCCTGTGTTCCCAACTTGCCGCCACCTTTGTTAAAACACAGGCGGACGTCGTTGAACGTGCGGGTAGGGTTATCGGTAAGGCAGTCGACAATCATCATGCAACCGCCGGGGCCGAAGCCCTCGTAGCGCGCTACTTCAAAATCTTCACCGCCAGCCCCCTGGGCCTTATCGAGTGCTTTCTCGATGACGTGGGAAGGCACCTGATCTTTCTTGGCGCGATCCAGCAAGCTGCGCAAGCTTAGATTGCCCGCAGGGTCAGCGCCGCCCGATTTGGCGACCACATATATCTCTCGACCGTATTTACTGTAGACCTTGGTTTTCGCTGCGGCCGTCTTGGCCATTGAATCTTTACGGTTTTGAAAAGCGCGTCCCATCTGTTACTCCGGTGCGGTGAAAAATCAGGTTGTTTATTCTCTTGAGTCACTCGCAGAAGGCAAGTAAAAAATGCGTTCAGGTACTTTTTTTATTGAAAATGAGTTTCCCAATTGTGAGATGGAGTCGAATTAGAGGCCAGCCCGAACTATTTGAAATATGCCCACCAGGGAAAAAGCCAGCGCCGCTGCGATGCGCGTCGCCTTTAGCGGTATTTTGGCCATTAGGTACTCGCCGGCATAAACCACGGGCACATTGGCGGCCAGCATTCCCAGCGTGGTACCCAGGGTTACCAGTATGATTGAGTCGAACTGTGCGCCTAAAAGCACAGTGGCTACCTGGGTTTTGTCGCCAATCTCGGCAAGAAAAAATAAAACAGTTGAAGCGGCAAAGGCACCATATTTGGCCAAGGAAGAATCCTGACTTTCATCTTCGTCTGGTTTCAGCAGCCAAATCCCTAGGGCAATAAAACTAAGACCGATTAGCCACTGCCCAATTGTGCTTTGCAGATATTGCGCGATCCAGCCGCCCAGCCATGCAGAAGCTCCATGGTTTATCAGGGTGGCGACGAGTATGCCGAGAATGATGGCCCATTTGTTGCGAAACCGGGCCGCCAAAAACAGGGACAGCAGCTGGGTTTTATCGCCAATTTCTGCAATAGCAACAGTGAAAGTCGAAGTAAGAAATGCGTCCATTAAGATTCTTCGGTGGGATGTTGCAGACAAAAGGCAAAAAACGACCTCCCACCAACGGGACCGCTCTTTGCCTTAGGTCTTGCCAATACCGGAATATTCGGTACGAACTCGCCATAGGCCATTGAGGGCCCAAGTATGTTGACGAGCTCTCTCGCTAGATCGAGAAGACTACTCCCCTAAGGGTGGCGGCATTTTAGCTCATGGAAAGAACAAAACAAGGCGAAACTTAGTGCAGGAGTGATCCACTTTGCTTACCAAACCGAAATATAGATTGGTTGTTCTGGTGTGCGGGTTCAGATTCAATACCGCTTAATAAATCTCGGTAAAAAGCATGACTCCAGGTTGGCGAACGAAAGTGACAGGGTTTTTCCTGCTAATGGCAGTTGCTGTTAGCGGCCACGCGCAGGTATGGCTGGATCGCCTGCCAGTGGATGTTTTGGATGTCCGGCCACCCTCATTGCGTGTTAGCGGCCAGCCCGGGGATTTGCGCATTGAAGAAACAAGTTGCCGAAGCATGCCCGCGACTGATTTGCGACGCCGAATCGTCAATACCGCCATTCAGGAATGGGCGTTCTTTGGTTTTAGCGTGATCGACCAAACGGTCGAGCGAGATAATCGTTGGCGTCGTCGCTTTGGACCTGATTTGCTTGCCGACGATCTCAACCAGCGCTCAGATGATGACTTGCTGCCAGTGGCGACAACCGTCGGGGGCTATTGGTCTGCGACGCCGGATGGTCGCTGGATGCTTGAGCGACAAAACCAAACCTGGAATGGCCCCTGGGGCTATCGTTCAGATTGGCGCGACCACTGGTCTGCGGCGTTTATTTCCTGGGTAATGTGCGAAAGTGGTCTCGATGAAATGGATCAATTCCAGCGTTCCATCGCTCACCACGACTATATAGATCAGGCTATATTGGCTCGTGATGGCCAAGCACCAGATTCGGCTTATATTGCCTACGATATTGGCGATGCACCTTTGGCGGTTGGAGATATGCTCTGTCGCGGCAGCCGACCCGAGTATTTCACCCTGGATGATCGACGTGCCCACCTGCAGCAGGGTGCCCGAACTCATTGTGACATTGTGGTGAAGCTGGACGAATCCGCTGAAGAAATCTGGGCCATAGGAGGCAACGTCAGTGACTCAGTACGGCTCAAACGATTGCCTGCGGGCACTGGCGAGCATGGCCTGCAAGCTGTCCCTTATAACGGCCGCAGGATGTTTGCACACCTGCAGTTGCAAGCGCCGGACATCGAGCCCAATGCCATTGATAACAGCCCTTCTATGTTGGCTTTACGCTGTAATCGCCCCATGCAGCAGAGAGTTGCTTCTGTGGGCATCATTCTTCCCGGCACAACATCACCCGAGACCTGTTAATTTTAGTTAGCGGCTTCTCGCTTACTTACAAACTTATCATTCGTTGACACACGGACTTGTCGTCACGACTTCTCTATAATGCCGCGCTTTCCATCCTGGTATAGATGACCGTTAGCGCGGGCAAAGGATTAATAGTGAAGTCAGATCTCTTCAAAATGGCGCTGATTCTGGGCTCCCTCAGCTGGATAGGACCTTTTGCCATCGATATGTATTTGCCCGCCATGCCGTTGATCGCTTCTGATCTGGATGCCTCTGTGCCTGCATCCCAAGCCACCCTCATGGCGTTCTTCCTGTCCTTTGGCCTCACACAGATTATTTATGGTCCGGCTGCAGATGTGTATGGTCGCAAGCCACCACTTTACTTCGGCTTGGCGACCTACGCCGTCGCCTCCATTGGCTGCGCTCTCGCACAAAGTATCGAGTCACTAATCGCCATGCGTTTTATACAGGGCGTTGGCGCTGCTGCCGTCATGTCTATTCCCCGGGCGGTCATTCGCGATTGCTACACCGGCAACGAGGCTACCCGGTTGATGTCCACCATTATGCTCATTATTTCGGTCTCGCCGATGCTGGCCCCCCTGGTTGGCAGTGCCGTGATCGTTCCTTTCGGCTGGCGCTCCGTGTTTATCCTGGTGGCAGTTGCCAGTCTGGGTGCGCTGCTTTTAACCCGCTTTGCACTGCCGGAAACGCTCAGTAAGGAAAACCGCTCAGCGTTTGGCTTTGGTCAAATGTGGCGGGCTTTTGGCGTGCTGTTTCGCGACGGCCACTACATGGGCTTAACACTGGTCGGTGGTTTGGGTATGGCCAGCTTCTTTGCTTTTCTGGCAACCAGTTCTTTCTTGTACATGGATTACTATGGCCTGAGTTCTTTTCAGTACAGCCTGGCCTTTGCGCTGAATGCACTCGGTTTTTTTGCCACCAGCCAGATTGCCGCAAACCTTGAAGCCCGCTTTGGGCCGATTAAAGTCATCAGAAGGGCAGTAACCGGCTTTTGCACGGGAGCCTGCACATTGTTAATTCTCGTTCTTCTGGGGATGGACCAATTCCCGCTTTTGGTCGGCATGCTGTTCTTCACCAATGCATTTCTCGGCCTGGTCGTTCCCACCTCTATGGTGCTTTCGCTCGAACATCACGGTCCTATTGCCGGCACAGCCGCCGCCCTCGGCGGAACCCTGCAAATGCTGACCGGGGCAATCGCTATTGCCATTGTCAGTGCTGTGTTTGATAACACACCGTTGCCACTGGCGAGTGCAATTGCCATTTGTGGCGTTAGTGCATTTATTCTGTCGCGAATATTGCTTGGTAAAGAAAAGCTTCCTGTGTGATCCAGGCTAGGGGAGCCGAAACGCCTCCGGCACCTCGTCCAATTGCAAGCCCCAAAACATGGGCATCAGGAAATAAACGGTCAGCACAACGAGTGTGGCGGCGATGATGTTCATCACGAACCCTGTGCGCACCATTTCAGCAATACTCAATTTGTCTGTAGCAAAAATAATGGCGTTAGGTGGCGTGCCCACAGGGAGCATAAACGCACAATTGGCAGCCATGGCACAGCACACCATCAGTGCTAACGGGTGAATGTTCAGCGCCAGTGCCAACGCAGCAACCACCGGAATGATCATGGTTGCTGTGGCGGTATTGGACGTGATCTCGGTGAGGAACAGAATCATCAGGGTGGCGCAGCTAATGATGAGCACCATGTGCAGGCTATCGAGCACGGTCAATTGTTCTCCCATCCAGGCAGACAGCCCTGTTTCCCTAAACCCTGCAGCTATCGCCAGACCGCCCCCAAACAACAACAGTATGCCCCAGGGAATATTGCGGGAGTCTTTCCAGTCGAGTATGCGGTTGCTGGTGCCGTATTTGGCGGGTATTAGAAACAACAATACGGCGGCGAGTACGGCGATCATGCCGTCACGGATTTCCGGCACCAGTTCGGACCAAAGAAAGCCGCGAGTGATCCACATGAAGGCGGCGAAGCCAAACACGCAGGCCACAACGGTCTCTTCAAACGATATTTTGCCCAACGCCGAGCGTTCGGATTGAATCAGGTCTCGACCGCCGGGAATGCCTTTGATGCGCATGCGAAAAGCCACGCGGCCAAGATACACCCAGGCAATTGCCAGCAAGGTCACAACGACGGGTACGCCGATTAACATCCAGCTGGCAAAAGAAATTTCAACACCAAATAACTCACGCGCCTGTGCCGCCAGAATGATATTTGGCGGTGTGCCGATGAGCGTGCCCATACCGCCGATTGTCCCGGCGTAACCCACGGCGAAAATCAGGGCTTTTTCGAATGCCGGGATGTCGACCGCCTCCGGGGTACCTTCAAGGGAACTGCCGACCTGTTTGGTGATCGCCAACGCCATGGGAATCATCATCATGACCGACGCCGTGTTCGATACCCACATGGATAAGAATGCCGTGGCAATCATAAAGCCCAACAGGATGCGCTGCGTGCTGGTGCCCACAAAAGCGATGATGGCCAGGGCCATACGTTTGTGCAAATTCCATTTTTCCATGGCCGTCGCAATAAAGAAGCCGCCCAGAAATAGATAAATAATGTCGTTGCCATAAGAGGAAGTGACCGTGCCGCTGTCCAGTGCGCCGGTTATGGGCAGTAAAAAAATTGGCAGTAACGAAGTGGCGGGAATGGGAATGGCTTCAGTGATCCACCAGGTGGCAACCCACAGGGTGGTTGCCAGCACTGCTTTTGCCTCAAAACTTAAGCCGGGAGGGTTGAACAGCAGCAGGGTACAAAGGAATAACAAGGGGCCAAGAGTAAGGCCAATGGTTTGCGCTTTGGTATAGGCGCTGTTGGCCTGGGTTTCTTCCTTGTTTGACATTGTTACCCTCTATTTTTTAACTTTGGCCTCGGAACACACAAATAATAGCTCTGAACGGCGAGGCGCTAAATTAAATGAGAATCATAATGGACAAGCTTCCAAAAAATAAGGGGATAGTCAGGTTTATTCGAGGAATGAATAGCTACCTTCATTTATTTGTTGCTCTCAAGAGTGTTGGCCTAGGAAAGAGAAATCACAGATTGTTGAGGAGTAGCATAGGAAAGGATGGTGGGCCCACCAGGACTTGAACCTGGGACCTGCCGATTATGAGTCGGATGCTCTAACCAACTGAGCTATGGGCCCTTTACTTGTCTTTTTGTTCAAATGCTTCATTGCAGTGAGGCCGCTCTCTCCGTCACGTACTTGCGTACGCTCCCTTGTTCGCGCCTTCTGCTCCTTGCTCTTAAACAAAAATACTGCGCTAAGCAGTTTAATCTAGTTCTTCGCAAAACCGATTTTACCAATCCGATACTGAATTGCTCGGCATCAGTTCTCTATATTTAGAGGCTATCTGAAATAAAAACGGCGCTTTTTCAAGCGCCGCGGAGTATAGATGTTCTTGGTTGTTTCGTCTAACCCTGAGCGGGTTAGAGAGGAAATTTATTCGGATTCCTGGGGCTGAGCCGCTCTAAACGCTTCGACCTGTGCATTGAACTGGGGGCCGATCGCGTTGCGAGCTTCCAGGATGTTGTCCATGGCGTTGGCATAAAACAGTTTTTCGTTTTGCGGGAGTTCGGAAAAATCGCTGGATTGCATAAAGGCATCGTAGCAGTCCAGAAAATTATCGACGTCGCCAATGTAGCTTTTTACTGCCTGGCTGTTGGCAACCAGTTCTTCCATGGTGGCAGTGCTGCCATCCACGATAGACGGCTTTTCAGGAAGTACGCCACAGTCAGTTTGGGCATAAACGGGACCGCCCAGCACAAATAGTAGTGCCAAGAGGTATTGAGTAAGATGTTTAAATTTCACGATATCCCCCTGTTTTTTAATAATTAGGGCGAGGGTAAAGGCCAAGCTTGCCCGGTTCAATTCTTGGAGGATTAAATATTTGTTGAGATTGGTCGGTTATAGGCAATAAAAAAGGCGCTCCATGAGCGCCTTTTTTATATAGGTTTATATAGGGTTGCTCGCTTACTCGTCGAGGAAGCTGCGCAGGTGCTCCGAGCGGGTCGGATGACGCAGTTTGCGCAAGGCTTTGGCTTCGATCTGACGAATACGCTCACGGGTCACGTCGAACTGTTTGCCCACTTCTTCCAGGGTGTGGTCGGTGTTCATGTCGATACCAAAACGCATGCGCAATACCTTGGCTTCACGAGCGGTCAGGCTTCCCAGAACGTCACGGGTAGCTTCGGTTAGGCTCTCAGTCGTGGCCGAGTCGATTGGTGAAGTGCTGTTGGCATCTTCGATAAAATCGCCCAGATGCGAATCTTCATCATCGCCGATTGGAGTTTCCATGGAGATGGGTTCTTTGGCGATTTTCAACACCTTGCGAACTTTGTCTTCGGGCATATCCATCTTTAATGCCAGTTCGTCCGGTGTGGGTTCACGGCCGAGTTCTTGCAGAAGCTGGCGCGAGATACGATTGAGCTTGTTAATGGTCTCAATCATATGCACAGGAATACGGATGGTGCGCGCCTGGTCGGCAATCGATCGGGTGATCGCCTGACGAATCCACCATGTGGCATAGGTCGAGAATTTGTAACCACGACGGTATTCAAACTTGTCTACGGCTTTCATCAGGCCGATGTTGCCTTCCTGAATCAGATCGAGGAACTGCAAACCACGGTTGGTGTATTTTTTGGCGATCGAAATTACCAGTCGAAGGTTGGCTTCAACCATCTCTTTCTTTGCGCGGCGCATGCGAGCTTCACCAAGGGACACGCGACGATTTACTTCTTTAATGTCGGCGACACTGAGGCCAGTTGTTTCCTGGATGTTGGTGATAGAACGCTGTGCACGTTGAATTTCTTCTTCGTATTCGCTGATCTTTGACGCCCAGGGCTTCTTGGATTTGGCCAGTTGGGCAACCCATTTAGGATTAACTTCGTTGCCAGGGAACAGCTTGATAAATTCCCCACGTTTCATGCCGCAACGCTTGATGCAAAGGGTCATGATGATGCGCTCTTCTGCACGCAAGGCGTCTACAGTAGAGCGAACATCTGCGTGCATTGGGTCAAAGATACGAGGTGTCAGCTTGAGGAACTTGAACAGCTCAGCAGTTTCCGTAAGTGCTTCCTGAGCTTTCTCGTGAGTTATGCCCTTTGATTTGATGATTTTAGCGGCTTTCTTCCAGGAATCCGCAATCTCGCCAAAGCGTTCCCTGGCTTCTTCTGGATCTGGCCCGGTGCTTTTTTCGTCCTCATCTTCCTGTTCGGCATCATCGTCGTCGTCTGATGCTTCTGCGGCTTTGGCGTTGGCTTCTTCTTCCGCTTTTTGTGCTTGTTCCAGAGCAGAAGGCACGTATTCGGTCGGGTTCAGGTAACCGGTCATGATATCGGCGAGGCGGCGCTCACCGTCTTCTACCAGTTGGTATTCTTCAAGAACTTCTTCAACTGCGCCGGGCCAAAAAGTAAAGGCCGACAACATTTCGCGGATGCCATCTTCGATTCGCTTGGCGATTTCGATTTCGCCTTCGCGCGTGAGCAGTTCTACAGTGCCCATTTCGCGCATGTACATACGTACAGGATCGGTGGTTCGGTGAACTTCGGATTCTACGGCGGCCAGGGCAGCGGCAGCTTCGGCAGCAGCCACTTCATCAGGTGAGCTTTCTTGCTCCTGCTCGAGCATGAGCAGTTGGTCGGCGTCAGGGGTAGATTCAAAAACATGGATGCCCATGTCGTTAATCATCTGAATAATGTCTTCAACCTGATCCTGCTCAGAAATCTCTTCTGGCAAGTGATCATTCACTTCCGCATAGGTAAGGTAACCTTGCTCACGACCAAGTGCGATGAGATCTTTAATTCGGGATTGCTGTTGAGGCGAATCTGACATCCGGGAGTCCTGTATTGCGTAATTTTATTTCTACGTAACTACGTGAATTTCGATTGGCGCGAAAAAATACGGCTGGCGCTGACAAAAGGCGCGAAATTATATACAAACTTTGCAGTCACGGCTAATGATGTGGGGCCCTTTTTTACAGCTTCAAGTGTTGCAATTTTCGAGCCAAAATCAAGATTTATTGTGCGATTGTCTTCCACTAAGCTTGTTATGTAGGTTGCGTTGTTCTTCGCGAAGTTCTGGAGTGAGCTCCTCAAAGGGCACTGAAGCAATTTCCCGGATACGTTGTTCAATTTCCGCGCGGGTTAGGCGGTGTTTGAAACGGGTCAGTGTTTCGCTGAAATCAGCTTCCAGTTTTTCCTCTGGTAAAGCCTTTAGCAGGCTGGAACCATAGATCTGGGTTAGTTGCTCGGCAATTTCCGGGGCATAGCCTGTCCAATATCCGTGCAAATTAATAAATTCGGCGGTTGGGTTTTGCCTCACAAGGGTACGAATGCTCTCAACCAGCCCCTGGGAATCTTCTCGTTTGAGCAGTTCGTCATCCAAATCTTCTCTCAATGCCAATTTGGGCGCCTGTAAGATCAAAGCCAGCAATTTTTTGAAATTTTCTGAAAGTGGCCGTTCTGGGCTCGATGATTCTGGCTCAGGCGAGTTAACTTCCTGAAGACTAGGACCTTCTTCGCCTGAAGTGACTCGTGGGGTAGCCGGTTTTGGTGATTCGGTTTTGATCCCTTCCAGCAGTTGTTGTTTTTCCAGTCCAGTTTCGTCGGCCAGACGCTGGATCAGGACAGACTGAAGCAGGCCTTTGGGTATCTGCTGAAGATAGGGAAGGCAGTTGTGTGCAAAAAGGGCTTTGTGGTCAGCGTTGGACAGATCTAACCCTTCGCCGGCAAGTTCAAAGATAAAATCGGAAAGCGATTTGGCGCTGGCAATCCGACGCTGAAAACCATCTGTGCCTTCAGAGCGAACGATGCTGTCTGGATCTTCCCCTTCTGGCAAAAACAAAAAGCGAGCCTGTCGGCCATCCAGCATGGCAGGTAGGCAGGCATCCAGTGCCCGCTGGGCTGCAGATCGCCCTGCAGCGTCACCATCAAAACAGAAAACAACCTGGCTTACGTGGCGAAAAATGCGATCCATGTGGGCGGTGCCGACGCTGGTGCCCAGAGTGGCTACGGCGTTGCGTACGCCAAATTGGGCAAGGGCGACGACGTCCATATAGCCTTCGACGACAATTAGCTCATCGGGACGTTTGCGCTGCTGAAGCGATTCGTACAATCCGTAAAGTTCGCGACTTTTGTGGAAAACCGGTGTCTCGGGAGAATTGAGGTATTTGGGTTTTTGGTCTCCCAAAACCCGCCCGCCAAACGCAATCGTTCTGCCACGCTGGTCGCGAATTGGAAACATTATCCGATCGCGGAAGCGGTCATAATGACTTCTGTCATTCGTTGAAGAGTGACTTCTGTCATTGGTTGAAGTGCGATTTTGCTCAGAATCCTGGCGTTCATTATTCTGGTCGCGTTTGATCAGCATGCCGCCTTCGGCAAGCAAGCGGAGTGTTTCACTGCTGTCGGCATTTAGCTTTATCAGGCTATCCCACTCATCGGGGGCATAACCCAGCGCAAATTCTTTGGCAATCTGCCCGGTCAAGCCGCGCGCCTTCAGGTAGTCAATGGCGGGTGCGTGCTTGCGAAGCTGCATTTGGTAAAACCGCGAGGCGCCCTCAAGGGCAGAGTAGATATCCTGTCGACGACGCTGTTGCGCTTCCGCGCGAGGGCTGGATTCTTCTCGCGGCACCTCCATCCCGGCGGCCTTGGCGAGCTGCTCCACCGCCAATGGGAAATCCAGATGATCGTGCTCAATAAGGAAGCCGATGACGTTGCCACCCGCGCCACAGCCAAAACAGTAGTAGAACTGTTTTTGTGGGCTTACTGTGAAAGAAGGGCTTTTTTCTTCGTGGAAGGGGCAGCAGGCAGAGTAATTTTTCCCGGACTTTTTCAGCTGTACACGCGAGCTTACGACTTCGACGATGTCGGATCGGTCGATTAGGTCGTCGATGAAGGGTTGGGGGATTCTGCCTGCCATAGGTGAGCCGGATTAATTATTTCGCTCGCGCTGATATGACTATAAGTTGGCTCAAGGTGCTCATTTTATACTTATAAACCCCGCTTTCTTGCCAACGTTTGCCTACCCAGAGCTTCGCTCATGTCATTAATCAATGGCATCCATGATAGTGCCTGATTGAAAAAACAGAAAGGAGCCAGAAGAGCTTAATTTGAGAGTGTTAAGCATAATTCGTCATTCCCGCCTTCGCGGGAATGACGGGAAGGTCATTTAAGCGCGTTTAAAAGGACGACTAGCCTAATTTGCTTTTTACTAAACCGGATACTTTGCCCATATCGGCACGGCCCTGAAGCTGGGGTTTAAGTACACCCATAAGCTTGCCCATATCCTGCATGCCACTGGCGCCGGTTTGGGCGATGGCTTTATCGATTAGCTGGGCAATTTCTTCGTCACTAAGCTGTTTGGGCAGGAATTCCTGGATGACGTCAATTTCCGCCAGCTCAACGTCGGCGAGTTCTTGTCTACCGGCATCTTCGTACTGTTTTACAGAGTCTCTGCGTTGCTTGACCATTTTGTCCAAAACGGCGAGGGCGCGGGCATCATCTATTTCAATGCGCTCGTCTACTTCTATGCGTTTGAATTCCGCCTGGATAAGCCGGATAGCGCCAAGGCGTTCTTTTGCTCGGGCTCGCATGGCGTCTTTCATCGCATCGTTTATGGTTGCTTTGATACTCATTTGAATCCTCGATGGTTGTTTAGGTACTTACCGGTATCTGGGAGCAAGGTCAGTACAAACAGAAACGCCGGCAATAAGCCGGCGTAAGTTTTGTTCTTTACGGCTGCTTCGTTCCCTTGGAAGGATACAGCTGTCGTCAGCGGGCTATTAGTATAACCGCTGGAACCGACGAGATTCGCGAGAAACGCGCTTCTGGTTGCGTTTTACAGCGGCAGCAGCTTTACGCTTGCGTGCCCAGGTTGGCTTCTCATAGAACTCGCGACGACGTACTTCGGCAAGTACACCGGCTTTTTCACAGCTGCGCTTAAAGCGACGCAGTGCGACATCAAATGGCTCGTTCTCTTTTACACGAACTTCTGGCATGAAAACCTCTTTTTTACTGCCCATTTAAGGGACGGTTCATGGTCTAACTTTAGGGGCGCGCATTCTAAGGAAATTTGACGGGATATGCAAAGCCTAATAAAGCATTATTTGTTGGGCCATTCTCCCGTAAAATACGCGCCTATTTTAGCTGGAACTGGTTTTTGCCCACCAGAGAGATCTTATGTTAGTCCTTGGAATAGAAACATCCTGCGATGAAACCGGCGTAGCACTGTATGACACGGAGCGTGGCCTGGTTGCGGATGCGCTCTATAGCCAGATCGAAATGCATGCCAACTACGGTGGTGTAGTGCCTGAATTGGCCTCGCGAGACCACGTACGAAAGTTGTTGCCCATGATTGCCCAGTTGCTGGATGAGGCAGGCGTGGATAGCTCAGAGTTACAGGGCATTGCCTATACGCACGGGCCGGGGCTTGTGGGCGCGTTATTGGTCGGTGCCACCCTGGCGCATAGCCTGGCAGAGGTTTGGGATATTCCGGTGGTAGGAGTGCATCACATGGAGGGGCACTTGCTGGCCCCAATGCTGGAAGAAAACGCGCCTCGGCCACCCTTTGTGGCCTTGCTGGTTAGTGGTGGCCATACCCAGCTGGTTGCCGTCAAGGGACTCGGTCAATACGAGCTGCTTGGCGAGTCACTGGACGATGCGGCTGGTGAGGCGTTTGATAAGGCGGCCAAAATGATGGAGCTGCCATACCCCGGTGGCCCTAGTGTCGCCAAGTTGGCGGAAAGTGGAGATCGGTCACGCCTGAAATTTCCGCGTCCAATGACAGATCGCCCCGGTCTGGATTTCAGTTTTAGTGGATTGAAGACGTTCACGCTCAATACGGTGGCCGAAATGTCCGGGGAAAACGGGCTGGATGAACGAGACAAGGCAGACATTTGTGCGGCGTTTGAGGAGGCGGTGGCCCATACCTTGATGATCAAGTGTCGCAGGGCGCTGAAGCAGACGGGGATGAAAACACTTGTGCTCGCAGGCGGGGTCGCTGCCAATAAACGGCTGAGGGAGCTCATGGCGGAGATGGTGGCAAAACAAAAGGCGGAACTTTTTTATCCCCGATTGAAGTTTTGTACAGACAATGGCGCCATGATCGCCTATGTTGGTGCTCTTAGATTAAATGGGGGAGAGCGGTCTGATTCTATCGAAGTGCAGCCGCGAATGACGCTCTCGGACTTATCCAAAATTGAGGCTGCCTAATGTCAGACTATATTTTTATCGAAGGACTCGAGGTTGACACGGTTATAGGTGTGCTCGATTGGGAGCGAGAGATCAAGCAGCGCCTGGTGATTGATCTTCGCCTTAATGTCACCTCAGTGGCCAAGGCGGCCAAAACCGATGATATACGGCATACACTGGATTATGCCGCGATCAGTAAACGGGTGGTTGAATATGCCCAGGCTTCTTCTTATCAATTGATTGAGACCATGGCCGAGCGACTGGCTGTTCTCCTGTTGCGTGAGTTCAGTCTGGCCAAAGTAAAAATCAAGGTGTCTAAACCCGGTGCAGTCCCAGCTGCTAAGAATGTCGCCGTGGAGATTAAGCGGAGCCGATATTGAGTTCAGGGCCCGTTCGTGTCTATCTGGGAATAGGCAGTAATATTGATCCCGAAACCCATGTTCCGAAAGCCCTGCATGCGCTGGAAGCCGAATTTGGTTTGATTAGTCGTTCGTCGTTCTACCAGAATAGATCGATGGGGTTCGATGGGCCTGACTTTATCAACCTGGTGGTCAGTTTTTCCACGACATTTGATTTCCTCGATCTTGATGAGTGCCTGAAGAATATCGAAGTAAGCTGTGGCCGGGATCGCTCACGCGAGAAAGGAAAAGGGTCGCGTACGCTGGATCTGGATTTACTGCTTTTTGGGGCGATGGAAGGTGAGGTTCACGGCTGTGTTCTTCCCAGACCTGAAATATATGAGCGCCAGTTCGTTTGGCAGCCTTTGCTGGAAATATTTGAGGCTAGCCAACGGCTAAGTGCTTTTGAAATCAGGATACAAAGCCAGCTAGGCCTATTGGCAAATGAGGCTTCTTTGTCGCCCCTGACTAATTGGCCTAAATAAGATCCACTTCCCTAAGTGGTCAGTTCAAGTTCAGTATCAATGGCCGGTTTTCCGGAAAGCCCCATCACTATAGATTTCATCTTAAGCCAGGGGTCTCCATGCCGGTTACTTTTAATCGCACGGTCAGCAAGCCGGCAAAGCCTTAGCAAATTGACGGCCGTTGTGGGCGATGTACGGCGAACTGCTTTGTGAACCAGAGGCTGACGTTTCTGCCAAACACCTGAATTTCGGATGGCGACTTCCAGATTTTGCCCGCGTGCGCAGGCATCCTGTATCTGCAGAATTTGCCTTACTTCCTTGGTGAGCACCCAAAGCATCAAGGTGGCTTCGGTGCCTTCTTCTTTTAGCCCTTGCAGACTAATAACTGCTTCAGCAGTATTGCCAAACAAACAGTGATCGACGGTTTTAAATACATCATAGCGTGCACTGTTGACGACTAATTCAGCCATAGTGGCGGCGTCCACGGGGCCTTCGACCAACAGCGAGAGTTTTTCCACTTCTTGCTGGGCAGCCAACAAATTACCCTCTACGCGTTCGGCGAGAATAGCAACGGCGTCGCGGTCGGCCTCAATTCCCTTGGAGCGTAAGCGCTGATTAAGCCAGCCAGGCATTTGGCGCTGATCAACTGGCCAAACCTGGACATGACCACCAGTGCTTTCAAGAGTGGTTACCCATTTACTGCGCTGCTGGCTGCGGTCGAGCTTGCCGGTGATAACCAGTAGAAGAATATCCTCAGGGATTGATTGGCAGAATTCGACCAATGCCTTAGAGCCTTTATCGCCAGGTTTACTGTTAGGAATACGTAATTCGATGATGCGCTTATCCGCAAACAGTGACATGGCCTGCGTTTCGCCGATAAATTCATCCCAGTCGACACTGTCGGCGTGAAACAACAAACGCTCACCGAATCCTTGTTGGCGACCAGCCTGTCGAATATGGTCAGCGGCCTCGCTGGCAAGCAGGGCCTCCTCGCCACTAATGAGGTAACAGGGCTTAAGATTACGCGCCAGATCCTGAGCGAGGCTCTCAGCCCTTATTTTCATTGAACGGCAACATCTCGCGGCTGGTTTTCCCGAAGCAGGCTGTCCAGTTTGTATACCATTCGCCGGCTCAGGTTGGCATTTAGGTAATCAATAATTCTTTGCTTTTCTTGCTGCCTGGCACGTGGGTTGGAATGCGAGGTGGTCAATAATTGGCTGGCAGTAAAGCTAGTGGAAAACATGATCTGGCCAGTCTCATCAATAATTTGAAAGTCCACTTCTTTTTCAACCTCGACCTGGCGGTTTAGCAGGCTGGTAGTCAGGCTATACGAGTTTTCGATCACTTCTTCCCGGATTATTACAATACCCATGGATCCAGCCTTGGGGATGTTCAACACTTCTTGTTCCGTAATGGTGGCAAGATCACTGGCAAGCCGTGTGCTCACAGGCCTGTCGTTTATTTGGTGCATATCCACCTCATCCTGGACGTACATCTGTCCCAGATCGGCGACCATGGTTGTATCGCGCAGCTGAAAGCCGCAACCAGTTATGATTACAAAAACAAGGAGAGACGCGAGTCTAGCTAACAACAACATTTACCAATTTCCCCGGTACGACAATAACTTTACGGATGGTTAGACCTTCGGTAAAGCGCTGAACATTTTCATCCGCCATGGCCGCAGCCTCAACCTCGTTTTGGGGTGCATCAGCAGCTACCTCAACTTTGCCGCGTAGCTTCCCGTTTACCTGCACAACATACTGGATGCTGTCCTGAATAAGCGCGTCTTCATCAACCTGTGGCCAGCTTGCGTCCATGATAGAACCTTCGTTTCCGAAAGATTGCCACAGGGTATGACTTATATGTGGGACGCAGGGAGCCAGGACAAGTACCGCAGTGCTTATTGCCTCGCGCTCGACAGCTAATCCCTGACCAGATGATCGGTCCGCATGGCGGCTGACTTCATTAATAAGCTCCATCACGGCAGCAATGGCTGTGTTGAACGTCTGGCGTCGACCGTAATCGTCGCTTACTTTTTTGATTGTTTCGTGAGTCTTTCTCCGAAGCGCCTTTTGATCATCAGTGAGTAGATCAGGTTTCAGCGCATCGGGTTCGCCAGCAGCGATATGTTCCTGGGTAATCGCCCATAGGCGCCGGAGAAAGCGAAACGCCCCCTGAACACCTTCGTCGGACCATTCCAGGGTTTGCTCGGGTGGCGCGGCAAACATGGTGAACAGGCGAACCGTATCGGCCCCGTATTCGTTTACAGCGCTTTGCGGGTCAATGCCGTTGTTTTTGGACTTGGACATTTTCGTGACGCCGCCCAATTCCAGTTGCTCGCCATCAATGGACGCACCCGTAACCTTGCCTTTGTCATCCTTAGTGAGTTCAACCTCGGATGGGTTGAACCAGGTTTTGGAACCATCCTCATTTTGTTTGTAGAACGAATCGGCCAGAACCATGCCCTGACAGAGCAGACGCTTGAACGGTTCGTTGCATTTCACCAGCCCTTCGTCACGCATCAATTTGTGAAAGAAACGGGCGTACAACAAATGAAGAATGGCGTGCTCGATACCGCCAACATATTGATCCACTGGTAACCAGTAATCGGCGCGCTCAGGATCGATCATGCCATCGGTAAAGTCCGGGCAGGTATATCTCGCGTAGTACCAGCTGGATTCCATGAAGGTGTCGAAGGTGTCGGTTTCGTGTTCGACGGCTTGCCCATCAAGTTCGGCTTTGCGCCATTCCATGTCGAATTTAATTGGGGAATTTACCCCATCCATCACAACCTCTTCTGGTAACAGAACGGGGAGCCTGTCCAGCGGCACAGGGATTTCCCCACCGTTCGGTAGTTCCGCAGAGGCAGGCAGGTTGAACATGGGAATAGGGGCGCCCCAGTAGCGTTGACGGGAAACCCCCCAGTCGCGTAATCGGAATTTGGTCGTTACTCGACCTTTGCCCTTGTCGTGAAGCTTTTTCGCAATGGCATCAAAGGCCTTTTTGAAATTAAGTCCATCCAGATCATTGAACGCATCGCCGGAATTTACGAGAACGCCTTTCTCGACAAAGGCCGCTTTGTCCAGATCACACTCCTCTCCTTGAGCGGGAGCAATTACCTGCTTGATATCCAGGCCAAATTTTTGGGCAAATTCATAGTCTCTTTGGTCATGTGCTGGCACGGCCATAACCGCACCGGAGCCGTAATCCATTAACACATAATTGGCGATCCAAATGGGAACTTCCTGACTTGTCAGTGGGTGAATGGCTTTTAGGCCAGTATCCATCCCGCGTTTTTCCATGGTGGCCATTTCAGCTTCAGAGACAGCTTGCTCCTTGCACTGTTTAATGAAGGCGGCCAGCTCAGGGTTTGACTCAGCCAGTTCCAGGGCGATCGGGTGTTCGGCGGCAATGCTAACCCAGGTGACACCCATCAATGTGTCCGGCCGGGTGGTATAAACCTCGAAACTTTCCAAGCCTGAAACAGGTTGCTCCAGATCAAAAATGATTTCCTGGCCTTTGGATTTGCCAATCCAGTTTTTTTGCATGGTGCGAACTTGTTCTGGCCAATCGGGCAGTTCATCCAGGCTTGAAAGCAGTTCGTCGGCGTAATCCGTAATCTTGATAAACCACTGGGGGATTTCCTTGCGTTCGACCAGAGCCCCTGAGCGCCATCCGCGGCCATCGATAACCTGTTCATTGGCCAGCACTGTTTGATCGACTGGATCCCAGTTGACCGTCGCCATTTTTTTGTAGACCAGCCCTTTTTCGTAAAGGCGGGTAAAGAACCATTGTTCCCACTTGTAGTAATCGGGCTGGCAAGTCGCCAGCTCGCGCGACCAGTCAAAGCTAAAGCCCAGTGAGTTTAGCTGCTTTCATGTCTTCGATATTGGCGTATGTCCATTTGGCCGGGGCCGTTTTGTTTTGGATTGCCGCATTCTCGGCGGGTAGCCCAAAGGCATCCCACCCCATAGGGTGCAAAACGTTTTTCCCTTGCATGCGCTGGTAGCGCGCGATCACATCTGTGATGGTGTAGTTGCGCACGTGTCCCATATGCAGTTTGCCGCTTGGATAGGGAAACATGGCGAGGCAATAGAACTTTTCCCGACCGGGTTCTTCGGTCGACTTGAATGAATTGTTCTCTTGCCAGTATCGCTGAGCTTCGGCTTCGATATCGGCGGGGTTATATTGATCCTGCATGCGTGCGGTTTATTCCCGAAAAAAGTGGTTCAAAAAGTATGTCTTCGAAGGGCGCACATTATAGGGTCTAGACGGTCGAATAACAGTCCTGGAAGCGTTCTGGGTCTCCTGATTTTGTCTATTTGTCTTTGAGGTGCCGGTAGAGGCGGCTATTCCGTAAACTTTATGACAAAAAGGGGCGTCCTTGCCCACCTGTGTGTAAACCTAAGGATGATTAAAAGATGGGTTTACCCGTTCTAGCGTTACAAAAAATTACGTGCGGAATACGCCTTGCCGTATTTAGAGCGATCCACCATTTTGACCGAGTTGCTCAATATGTCGTCAGCCTGCACAGGGCCGAGAACCTCTGCAAGTACCACATAAATAATATGAGCCGCAGTTGCATACTCGCCTAGCATAGACTCAGGAATACGTCTCGCCTTGTCTTCACGAATCATGGTTTCGATCTGGTCCGCAGCGCTTGCATCGACACCTTTGGCCCTGAGTGCACGTTTAATTTGCATCGGCAGATTTGGGTATTCAATCAAATCAAGTGATCGTCCAATTTGAACGACAAATACGCCAAAGCTTCGAGCCGGTGCATCTTCGATTCCGCTCTGGTTGGCCGCGTAACTTTTGAGCTGTGGCAGCGGGTCCTCTTTCAAAAGATAATCCGCCATGCTAGAGCATTCCTTGAGTTGCCGGTAGAGCTCTTGATAAAGATCGCGTGAGCCCATGGCATCACAAATGGCCTTAATGGTATCCGCTGCGGCGGAATCAGGGGCGTTGGCTAAGCGTGTCTGCCAAAGCAGCATGGCGTCGTATACTTTATTTCCTTCAAACACCCGTGAAAGCGCAGTAAAAACTACTCTGCGTGTGCGTTTGTCTGCCATCTCTTAGCTCCCGGTCTTGAACGTCTGGTTTTGCTGAAATTCAGGAAAACCAATTTCCGCGTGCTCCGTTACATCCAGGCCTAGTTGCTCATGCAATGAGTCGGAACGAAGTCCCATGACCTTGCTGATCATAAAGTAGACTAGGAAGGAGACCGGTAATGCCCAGAGGAAGCCATCGCCATTCCAGACCCAGCTTCCGTAAATAGGGTAGACCAGGGCAATCAACACAGCGGCGGACAAAATATAAGAGTTGTATTTGGTTCTTTCGGCCATGGCACCGGAACAAATGGTTGCCGCCGTCGCTGCAAACATTGCCTGAAAAAACAGGTAGACATAGTCAAAGGCTGTATCTCCCTCAAGGCCAAAGCCGGAGAAACCATAAAAGCCTGTCGTGTTTTCACCGAACATCAAGCTATAGCCAATAAGCCAGAAGATGACACTGGCCATACAGACATCAGTGTAGTTTTTCATCATGACGTTGACGGCGTTTTTTGCCCGTGACATGCCGGTTTCCAGCAGGGCAAAGCCTGCCTGCATAAAGAAGACCAGTACGCCCGCAACTAACACCCAGACAATGTCCAGATGGTCCTGAAGGCTATAAATCGTTTCTTGTGCTTGAAGGAGGGGTGAAAAAAGAAAGAGCGAAAAAAGAGCTAGGTAAAACTTGCGCCTAGTCATAGGTATATTCCTGTGTAGTTTGAACCTTCGTTGGCTAAACTATGTTTGCCTGTGAAACCGAGTAGCGAATCGCATTTCGGTCCCTAGGTATGAGCAATACCTATGCCATTCTGGGCATGTTATGAGAGATGCATCACAGAAAAGTTTTTATTTTAGGTGCTCGGTTGTGGGCGGGTGTGAATGTAGTAATACCATCCCCCCAGTGCGGCAATACCATTACCAATAGTTGCGCCGGCAAAGATGCCCGGGATTCCAAACAAATGCCCGCCAAGCCAGGCGAGTGGGATATAGAGCAGCAAAATTCGTATCAAGCTCAATATCAGCGTGCGTTCCGATCGGTGTTGGGCGTTAAATGCCGTATTCAGTACAACGATAATTCCGTAGAACCCCAGTCCCAACGGCATGATCCAAAGATAGATTCGGGCGACCTTAACAATCTCCGGGTCTGTGGAGAAAACCTGTGCGAGCCACCATGCGCCCCCGACAAAAATTACAAAAACCCCGAATTGGAACTTGAGAATGAATTTGACACAAAGCACCAGCGATTCATGAGCTCTTTCTAAATTTCCGGCGCCCAGATTTTGGGCCATAAACGGTGAAAGTGCGGCAGTAATCGCAAAGGGGATGACCAGACTGAATACTTCGATACGGTTCCCTGCGCCCAGGCCAGCAACGGCGATTTCCCCGGACTGGGCAACAAAGGCCGTCAGGGCTGCAGCGGCAGCGGGGGTCATCATATTGGCAACGGAAATGGGCACGCCTGTCTTGAGCATTTTTTGCCAGTGCCTGTAGATAACGTCAAATGGGGGCATGCTAAAGGTGATCAATTTCTCACGCGCATAGAGAAGGTAGAACCCGGCAAAAAAGCCAATTACCCAGGATCCGGCTGTCGCCCAGGCAGCTCCAGCCACGCCCATGGCTGGTATAGGGCCAAAACCAAAAATAAGGATGGGATCCAGGATGACGTTGATCAGCCCGCCCGCAATCATCAATATGCTGGGCCATTTGGTATCGCCGGTGGCACGTATGGCTGAGTTCCCAACCATGGGAATGACCATCAAGCCGAAGCAAATGTAGTAGATATCCATGTACTCGTGGATAAGGGGTAACGTCAGCTCACTGGCCCCCAGTAGGCGGAACAGGGGATCGATGGTAAAGAACCCGGCGGTAGACACAGCCAGGGTTAAAACTACCGTAAACATGAGACTGTCTGTGGTCAGACGCGCTGCCTGATCGTGGTCGCCCCGACCAATGGCACTGCCAACCATGACGGAAGTGGCGACACTGAGACCGATGATCAGGTTAAACAGCATCATAGTGACTGGTAGGGTAAAACTGATCGCAGCCAGTTCTTGCGATCCCATCATCGAGACAAAGAAAATGTCCACGGCACTAAAAGCCATCATGCAAAAAATGCCAATGACCATAGGCACTGTCATTCGGTACAGGGTGTTTCCTATTGGCCCGTGCAGAATGTCCTGAGAGGTTACACGCAAGAGATAATTTCGCTCTGTTTGGTCTTTGAAAGATTTTGTCGGCGAGGGATCATAACAGCCTGTGAAGGTCTACAAGATTGAGATTAGTTAAAAATTGGTTTTTCCTTGATTTTGGACAGTATAGTGACGACTCAACGGTGATATTCACTGATCAGCTTGGGCTCAAGTGAGGGGTTCACTACGCATAGTCTTGTATGCTTGGACAGGAGCAAATCAGGTTCTTGTCACCGTAGACATTATCGACGCGAGCAACAGGCGACCAGTATTTGTTCATTTTCAAATAGTCCAGTGGATAGGCTGCGGTTTCACGACTGTAGGCGTGCGGCCATTCGCTAACGCATAGTTTTTGCGCGGTATGGGGAGAGTTGACCAGTGGATTATCATCTTGAGGCCATTCGCCGCGTTCTACTTTAGCAATTTCTTCGCGAATGCAAATCATTGCATCGCAGAATCTGTCCAGTTCAGCCTTGGATTCACTTTCTGTTGGTTCGATCATCAGGGTCCCGGATACCGGAAAGGACATGGTTGGGGCATGAAAACCAAAATCTATCAGCCGCTTGGCAACGTCCTCTACGCTGATTCCAGATGACTCCTTGAGTGGGCGCAAATCAATAATGCACTCATGGGCCACTCGATTATTTGTGCCCGAGTAAAGTACGGGAAAGTGTGGCTTCAATCTTTCGGCGACATAGTTCGCGTTGAGGATGGCTATTTGGGTGGCACGCGTCAGGCCTTCTCCTCCCATCATGTTGATGTACATCCAGCTGATGGGCAGGATGCTGGCACTGCCGAAGGGCGCAGCAGAAACAGCGCCAACCAAGTTTTTACTCTGTTCTTCGGTATTGGACAGCGCGCCATGGCCTGGCATAAAGGGCGCAAGGTGCGCCCCAACGCCAATGGGTCCAACGCCCGGACCACCACCACCATGTGGAATACAAAAAGTTTTATGCAAATTTAGGTGTGATACATCACCACCAAATTGGCCTGGATAACAGAGTCCCACCATGGCATTGAGATTTGCGCCATCGACGTAAACCTGGCCGCCATGCTGGTGTACCAGATCGCAAATCTCGGTGATTTTTTCCTCAAACACGCCATGAGTTGAGGGGTAGGTCACCATGATAGCTGCGAGGTTGTCTGAATGGGTCTCGCATTTGCTTTGTAGATCTGCAAGATCCACGTTGCCATTGGTATCACAGGCAACAACCACAACTTTCATGTCGCACATTTGCGCTGACGCCGGGTTGGTCCCGTGAGCCGAGCTGGGTATCAGGCAAATATTGCGATGGCCTTCCCCGCGTGATTGATGCCAGGCTTGAATCGCCAAAAGGCCGGCGTATTCGCCCTGTGAGCCGGCATTTGGCTGCAAGCTGATGGCGCTGTAACCGGTGGCCTTGCAGAGCATATCTTCCAGCTCCTGAATCATCTGGAGATACCCCTGGGCTTGTTGCAGAGGAGCGAACGGATGCATATTGGCAAAGGCTTCCCAAGTGACTGGCACCATCTCAGAAGCAGCATTCAGTTTCATCGTGCAGGATCCCAGAGGGATCATGCTGCGGTCCAGAGCGATATCCTTGTCGGCGAGGCGACGCAAATAGCGCATCATTTCTGTTTCTGTGTGATACCGATTAAACACCTCGTGGGTCAGGATGTCGTCTTGCCGAAGGAGCTCAGTCTCCAGAGCCTCGCCTGCTTCTGGCTTCAGGGTATCCAGATCAATATGGACATTCCTGTCGAGAGCAAAAATTTCCAGTAGCTGTTTGACGTCTTCAAGGGTGGTGGTTTCGTCAAGCGAAATACCAAGAGTTTTGCTGTTGATAGGGCGCAAATTTATGCCCCGATCGAGAGCTGCCAAATGGATTTCTGTGGTCTTTTCGTCGGTATGGATACTCAGGGTGTCAAACCAGGTTTGGTTGGCAGTGGTAAACCCCAGGGAGTTGATTCCGGCAGCGACCAATGTAGTTAATTCGTTTACCTTTTGGGCAATCCTGCGCAAGCCCTCTCCACCATGGTAGACGGCGTACATGCTGGCGATAACGGCCAACAGTACCTGCGCTGTACAGATGTTGCTGGTCGCTTTCTCACGTCGTATGTGTTGTTCGCGAGTTTGTAATGCCAGGCGGCAGGCCTGATTGCCGTCAGCGTCAATAGATACCCCGACTACACGACCGGGCATAGATCGTTTAAACGCGTCCTGGGTAGCCATATAGGCAGCATGTGGGCCGCCAAATCCGAGAGATACACCAAAGCGTTGACTGGAACCTAGCGCTATATCGGCACCCAGGGAACCGGGAGATTTGAGCAGGGTAAGGGCCAATAGATCGGCAGCTACAGCGACAAGTGCTTTCTGCTCATGAGCTTGAGCACAAATGCCTTTGACTGCTTCGGGGCGTCGAATTTGGCCGCTGGCCCCGGGGTACTGAACCAGGACACCAAAGTATTTCTGATCGTTGAGATCCTTTTCGGGATTGCCTACGCATACGTCAATACCCAAGGGTTTGGCGCGGGTTTGGATGACTTCCAGCGTCTGCGGGAAAACATCCTCGTCAACAAAAAAGACATTGCCTTTGGATTTACTCATTCGACGACAGAGGGTCATGGCTTCTGCCGCTGCGGTAGCTTCGTCGAGAAGTGAGGCATTTGCCAGAGGCATGCCAGTGAGGTCGCCAATCATAGTCTGGAAATTCAGCAGGGCTTCCAGGCGACCTTGCGAGATTTCTGGCTGGTAAGGAGTGTAGGCCGTGTACCAGGCAGGATTTTCCAGAAGGTTGCGTAATATCACCTTGGGGGTATGGCAGCCGTAGTAGCCTTGACCAATATAGGATTTAAAAGGCTGGTTTCTGTCAGCCATTTCCTTGAGTTTCGCCAACGCCTCTTCTTCGGTGAGACCGGCGGGTAATTCCAGAGGTGCCCGGGCACGGATAGAAGCAGGAATAACTTGCTTGATCAGCTCATCAATGCTGTCTGTGCCAAGTTGTTCGAGCATTTCAGCCTGGTCTTTTGCATTGATACCAAGGTGCCTCTGAACAAAAGGGGATTCTGGATTTTGGATCTGGGTCAAAACAGGTACCTGAGATTAAAAGGTTATGTATTAGCCGCGGAAGTAGCCGGGCTTGATAAAGGGTAGCTTGCAGGTTTTGGCAGGTCGTGGCTTGTCGCGAACGAGGGCTGATACCTCTGTTCCATTGGACGCAAAGCTGGATTTTACATAAGCCATGGCCACAGGTTTCTCAACAGAAGGGCCAAAGCCGCCACTGGTGACTATGCCAATATTTTTACCTTCGATATCGACTATTTGGGCGCCTTCACGAATGGGTGCGCGCCCCTCTATATCGAGGCCGACACGTATTTTTTCTGTGCCTTTCTGAAGCTGGCGCATAATTTTTTCTGCGCCGGTGAACCCTCCGGCTTTAGTACCGCCGGGTCTTCTGGACTCCGAAATTGCCCACGACAGGCCTGCTTCCACCGGGGTGATTTGTTCGTCCAAATCATGACCGTAAAGGCAAAGCCCTGCTTCCAGGCGGAGTGAGTCCCGTGCGCCCAAACCAATGGGTTCCAGCGCCTCATCATTTAGCAGGTTTTCGGCTATTTCTTCTGCCAGGTCAGCTGGGATGGAAAGTTCGTAGCCATCTTCGCCGGTGTATCCGGAGCGCGTTAGGAACAGCGTGGTCTCGCCGTAGCGCACGTGAATACCATTCATAAAACGAACTTCCGCGGCTTCGGGCCAGTGTTTTTCGATGACAGATACAGCGTTGGGCCCCTGAATAGCGATGAGTGCCTGTGAATCAAGTTCATTAATTTCCAGACTTTGCGGTAAGCCTTCTCGCAAGTGCAGCAGGTCCTCAGGTTTGCGTGAGGCATTGATCACGATGAAGTAACGATCCTGGGCCCAGCGAGTAATGATTAGGTCATCAATTATCCCGCCTTCAGGGTTGGTGAGAAAGCTGTAGCACTGTTGATTTATCTTTAGCGCGTCTAAATCTGCAGGGAGCAGTCTTTCAAGGGCTGCAGTGGCTCCTTCCCCTGAAATAACGACCTGGCCCATATGGGAAACATCAAATAGACCGGCGTTTTGGCGGCAATGCAGGTGCTCGCTTTTGATGCCTGAGGGATATTGCACAGGCATCGCATAACCGGCAAAGGGCACCATGCGGGCTCCAAGTTTGTTGTGAAGATCAAATAACGGCGTCCGTAAAAGTGCCGGGTCCAGCTCGGACATGATGAAAAGCCTCTGGTGGTATCGATCAATTAAAAGCAAAGATTACGCCAGTAAATTGCATTTGTTAAATTAATAGTTAATATCTGTTTATAAGAAATATTTATTCTTGTTTTTGGAGTATTGGAACGGCATATGCCAGAAGAACGAGACAATCTGATTGCACGCAAAAATCTACCGATGGATGTGCTCAGGACATTGGTAACAATTATTGAACGTGGGAGCTTCACACTCGCAGGTGATGCGCTAGGACGTTCACAGGCAGCGATTAGTTTTCAGATAAAAAAATTGGAGCAAATGGTAGGCGAGCCACTATTTGATCGTAAGTCCTCGGCATTAAAACTCACTGCTGCAGGTGATTTGGTCATGGACTATGCTCGGCAAATTTTGACGTTGAATGATCGTGTTATAAGGGAGCTACAACAGCCGGCAATAGAAGGCCGGGTTCGCTTGGGGATACCCAGCGAATTTGCGACTACCCTGTTGCCTCGAATAATCGGGCGCTTCGCTGCAGAAAACCCAAATGTGACACTGGAAGTTAATTGTGACCTTTCCAGAAATCTTTTGGCCGCGCTGGATAAGGGTGAATATGATTTGGTGTTGGGGTTGCACAGGACTCCCTCCGAAGCGGGCAAGAATTTAATCATGACAGACGACCTGGTTTGGGTCAGTGGGCGAGACTTCGCACCAGAGGAGACGCAAGTGGCGCTTATCGCCGCACCTGAAGGGTGCATTTATCGATCTTCAGCGACGAATGCACTCAATGAAAAGCAAATAAACTGGAAAGTGATCTATACCATTCCTGATCTGGCAGGCATTCGTTCGGCACTGGAAGAAGGTTTGGGCATTACCGTTCTGGCGCGCAGTACGGTGCCTAAAAATTTGCATGCAGCCAGCAAGACGGGAAAATTACCCGGGCTGGGCAAAATTGGTATCAGCCTGATTGCGGCATCTGGCGATTCCGGGGTGGCTTGTCAGGCTCTGCAGGCGCATATTAAAACGGCACTGGCAGAGCGGATACAACTTGTTGATTGAATCGTGAATTCTTCAGACGACAACCTGCCCTCGATATATTCTTTTGGGGCGGCTGGATTCTGGTTTATCCGTTGTTGCTTTGCGTTCAAGCACGGTTTGGCCCCGGTAGACCTTAACAACATAGCCTTCTGGAACCTCGTCTTCAGCCACCTCTTTCTTTTCTTTAGGTTTGGCTTCGAGTCTTTCGGGCCAGGGGTCGCCGGCCAGATTGAAGACCTCTTTTACCAACGCTTTAAAGATGGCGTCGGAAGATTTCTGGTAGAGTCTAAGTAATTCAAACAAGACGTCCGGGTTGGCAAGTTTGATACTGGGTTTGTCCTCACTTGGGGCGCGCCGACGGGCCTCCTGTATTAAGTCGACTATTGCCTTGGTGTATTGCATCTATCTGTAACTCCTGAGTCAGGTTTTGCCTGATTATTTTTGAATTGACGTCTCAAATACACGCAAGTTTCATGCCGCTGGCATATAGTCTTGTGAATAAATGTGACGCAGTAGGCAGATCTCCCGTGAACAATCGGGTTTGGACAGAAGTAACAAAATTAAATTGAGAGACGAATAATTGTTTGAGCTTTATCAAAACCTGATGCCGGTGTTCCTGTTTTTTGGACTGGGAATGCTATTGCGAAGAATCTCTGTACTGGATACGGCCAAGGCTGGCGTGCTCTTGCAGTTGATGTTCTTTGCCCTGATGCCAGCTATTTTGCTGGTAAATGTCAGCGGTCTGGAGCTGGGTAAGGAAGATCTACTTCTGCCCTTGGTTGCCATGATCGTGATTGTTCTGAATGTTCCCGTGGCTTACTGGATGTTTCGTCGCCAAGTCACGGATCGTCGTAAATTGGGCAGTCTTATTCTCTGCAGCATGATGATCAACAACGCCATGATGATTCCTTTCGTGCTTTGGGGGTATGGCGAAAATGTGCTGGCTTATGTGCTCCTATTTGATGTGGGTGTCGCGATTATCCAGACCAGTTTTTCTTATGGTTTGGCGTTTCGGTTTTCGGATGAGCAAATCGGGGGGCGTGACATTGCTAAAAAAGTTGTTTCATCGCCGCCCCTATGGGCGCTTATCGTCGCGATGAGCTTAAATGTCACTTCGACGGAAATCCCTGTTCCCCTGATGAGTTTTTTGAAGCCTTTGGCCGACATGACAGCACCAACACTGCTAATTGCCCTGGGAGCATCCTTTTCGCTTCGTAGTATCGAATTTAACCTGTTCGGTAAAGTGATCTTAATCCGTGTGCTGATAGGCGGATTGATAGGGTTATCGATTGCTAGCCTGTTTGGCTTAACAGAGGAAACCCTGTTCATCGCAGTCCTGTGTAGTGCCGCGCCCGTGGGTTTTGTTTCCACTACCTATTCGATTCTTGCCAAACTGGATTTTGATACGGCAGTTGCCATGGTTTCCAGCTCTATTCTGCTTTCGCTAATTTATGTGCCACCACTGATGGCGTTATTGTCTTTGTGGATAAGCTTTTAGCCTAAGTCAGGGAGCAAAAGTTTCTAAACCCCGGTAAACGTAGGTTAGTTGCTTCCGCAAAAAATGCTTCCTCCCTTTGTTCGAAGGGCTTCTTGTACAGAATATAATATACAATTAAAGCTTGACGATTTTCCAAGACATATAACCACAGAACAAATTGCTTCCCGAAGGGTGTGAACATGCACAAACAAATATTATGGTCAGTAGCACTTGTCCTAGCATTTGCAGGCAACATAACCAGTGCACAAGATTTTAGGGCGTACGAGGCCTCTTCCGATAAAACCCTGGTTGAAACCGAAGCGGGCACGCTTATGGGTGGTTACGCCGACGGCATATACAACTTTCGGGGAGTACGTTACGCGCAGGCTGAGAGGTTTATGATGCCGCAACCAGTGGATCACTGGGAGGGCATTCGCACGGCAGTTAAATTTGGGGAAAACTGTCTGATTCCCTCCTCAGACGGTGTGGCAAATGACGAGCTATTCAACCCTCACCGTTATATGCCGATGAATGAAGATTGTCAGTTTCTGAATATATGGACACCTGAAATTTCTGACGATGGTGAGCGCCCGGTTATGGTATGGATTCATGGCGGGGGTTTTACCAATGGGTCTGGTATAGAAATGGTTGGTTTTGATGGGCATAACCTAAGCAAATCGGGCGACGTTGTGGTGATTACCCTTAACCACCGAATCAATGCCTTGGGATTTCTAAACCTTGGGGCCTATGGTGATAAATATAAATACTCTGCCAATGTGGGCCTGGCAGATCTTGTGGCGGCACTGGAGTGGATACAGGCGAACATTGAACATTTTGGCGGCGATCCTGAGAATGTGACTATCATGGGGCAGTCAGGTGGCGGCCGTAAGGTTCGGGCCCTGACGGCCATGGAAAGCGCTGACGGGTTGTTTCACAAGGCGATTGTACAAAGCGGTGCGTCGGTGACCGATACCACCGGTAATTCGGCGGGAATTATAGAAGCCACGCTGGATGTACTGGGTCTGGATGAAAGCGAAGTTGGTCAGTTAGAAGAAATTCCGTATTTGGATCTGCTTTCAGCGCTAAGGCAAGCGGAAGAGCAAACCGGATTCGATCTTACCTGGGGACCGTCAATAGACAATGTTCTGGTAACGCACCCCACGGGTAATGTTTGGTCAGAGCGTGCCAAGGATATTCCGCTGTTGATCGGTAGTAATCTTACAGAACGTCCGACGGTTATTCGCAACTCACCCGAGTCGTTGTTAGCGGATAACAAGAACGACTGGTCTGATCAATACGCCCGCCAGAAGTTACAGTCGCGTTTTGGTGATAATGCCAGAGCGGTTGAGCGCGAATTCCTCAAAGCCTATCCAAATAAATCACTGGCCGACGCGTATTTTATTGATGACCACTATCGACCTGGCACGGCCGATGCCGTGCTTGCAAAAGTACGGCAAGATGGCGCTCCTGTTTATTCCTATGTCTTCACCCGGTTTTCACCGGTGATGGATGGCATTGCCATGGCCTGGCACTGTGCTGAAATTCCTTATGTGTTTAATAATGCCGAGCTGGTATCGACGTCTACCGGAGGGGGGCCAGAGGCGGCTGCGATGGCCTACAAAATGAGCAGTGCCTGGGTAAATTTTGCCCGCTATGGTGACCCCAATCATGATGGGTTGCCGAAATGGCCAGCCTACTCAGCGGACGTTGGTGCAACCATGATTTTCGATAATGTCAGTGAAGTGCGTTATCACCATGACCGTGATTTGCTTCCTTTGATCACCAATTAGGGCGCAAATAAACGGCGGGCTATCCACAAGGAAGCTCGCCGTTTTTTGTCTTGGCTGAAGTTTGTGGTTTTTAAACCAACCACTTTTGAAACCGGTGACCTTGTACCGAGCGAAAGATCGCATAAATCAACATCAAACCGGCCAGACTCATGGAGAAAAGTTGTCCATGCCGGGTAAATGGTGTTTGTCCAGTACGTGGTTCAATCATTGTTCTTAAGGAAGCACTCTGAAACTGTGGAACCTTTTCCACAATAAGGCCTTGGTGGTCAACCAATGCGGTAATCCCGTTGTTGGTGACCCTTAATAGCGGTTTTTGGTTTTCCAGAGCGCGTGCCTGTGCAATTTGCATATGCTGCCAGGGGCCGATACTGGTACCAAACCAGGCATCATTGCTGAGCGTCACCAGCATATTTGAATCGGCGGCCATCTCCCTAACGAGCCAGGCATAGGCAATCTCATAGCAGAGCGCCGGCGCCAATAGAAAGCTTTCTCCCAGATAGTCAAAAGAAAGTGGCGATTGCCCGCCAGGACCAGGTCTTATTACAGACATGGGTAAATCAAAAAAGTGCATGGTGCCACGAAGCAGGTTTTCTAAAGGAACATATTCGCCAAAAGGAACCAGCCTCTGTTTGTGATAGATGTTGTCGGCCTTACCCAGACCCGCAATGCTGTTCAGGTAGGTGTCTCGTTCGGCGTCGTATGTCAGGAGCCCGGTAATAATAGCGGTATCAGACTGGCTGCCCAGCGAGTTGAGAAACTCGACATATGGATCTGCGGCATCTCCAACAAATGGGATAGCCGCTTCCGGCCAAACCAGCAGACCCGGCTTCCAGGCGTCTGAACTTAAATCTTCCAGTTTGAGCAAAATTTCATCCGCCCGGGCCGGATTCCATTTATCTCTCATGGGTATGTCTGGCTGCACCATGGTCACAGGGATTTGTGTGTCGGTGGTGTTTGTCCATTCGACAGGTGAAAGCATTATTCCCGGAATAAAAATCATCAAAAGAGTCACCCCGGATAATCCGGTAATCCGTGTGGAGCGATGAATTAGCGCAAAATTGATAGCAGCGACGGCAATGGCAATCAGAAGTCCTGTGCCCAGTACGCCAATCACTGGAATCCATCCACTCATTGGGCTGTCGACATGGGCATAGCCCAGATAAAGCCAGGGGAATCCGGTGAGAAGCCAGCCGCGAAGCCATTCGCTCAGCAACCAAAAAAGTGGAAAGCAAAAAAGGCGGAGCCCTGTCGTATTTCCGATAATTGGATAAAGCAGCCAGGGTAGGGCAAAAAGTAATGCCAGGAAAAGAGCGAACCCGGAGGTAAAAATAATAGCCAGGAAGGCAGGGACTTCACCGTAGGTATGAATACTGACATAGACCCAGCTGACCCCGGCTCCAAAAAAGCCTGCTGCAAAGACAAAGGCGAGAAAAAAGGCTGATTTGGGGCGCTCTGCAGAGACAATAACACTGCAGAACAAAAGTAGGCCGGCTATGCCAGCCGGCCAGAAGTCGTAAGGAGAAAAACTAAAATGTATGCTCGCTCCAGCGAGCAGGACGAGCAAATATTTTAGTGCTTTCACAATAACAGTTGGCGAAGGCGGTAAATAAAATTACACGAGGCTGGGGCGAGGTAGCTGACTCGCATGAAGCTTCAGGATTCTTCGGTTGTCAGCTTCGGCGACTTCAAACATAAAGTCTTCGATCTCAACTTTTTCACCGACTTCAGGGAGATGCCCCAGAACGCTGGTCACCAGCCCGCCGACAGTGTCGTATTCTTCTTCACTTAACCCGGATTCGAAGTACTCGTTGAAATCCTCGACTTCGGTTTGGGCTTCCACCAGAAAGAGGTTCTCCCCAATGGATTGAATGCTCTCGGATTCAGCTTCGTCGGTTTCATCTTCAATATCACCTACGATTTCTTCCAAAATGTCTTCAATAGTAACCAGTCCACTAACACTGCCGTATTCATCAATCACAATCGCCATGTGATAGCGTCGTTCACGAAACTCACGCAACAAGACGCTAAGTCGTTTGGACTCGGGGATAATTACGGCGGGACGAAGCAATGGTTTGATCTCCAGTGCAGAGAAGTCTCCCTTAATAAAGGGAAGCATATCTTTTGCTAGCAGAACACCCTTTACATCGTCGGCGGATTCGTCCACCACGGGAAAGCGGGAGTGCCCAGACTCAGTGATTTGCTTCAGGATGTCTGAAGGGCTGGCACTTAGCTTCAGGATCTCCATTTGGGAGCGCGGGATCATAATGTCGCCTGCATGCAGCTCAGAAATGCGCATGGCGCCTTCCATAATTTGCAGGGCATCATCATCAATAATGTTGGATTCGTGGGACCTTTGCAGAATATCCGCTAGCTGGTCGCGGTTTTCTGGTGCGGGTGACAGTCTATTGACCAGCCGGTCTAGCCAACTGGTCTGTTTCGAAGGAGGTTTGTCGTCGTTGCTCATGATGTATTTATTGCTGCTCTTCCGCAGCGATTTATTGATCTCTCTCGTATGGGTTTTCAAATCCAAGCTGCCTGAGAATGGTGATTTCGAGGGCTTCCATTTCTTCAGCTTCCTGGTCATCTATATGGTCATACCCTGCAAGATGCAAGGATCCGTGCACGGCCATATGTGCATAATGTGATGTGATCGGCTTATTCTGCTCACCGGCTTCACGCTCAACTATCGGGGCACAAATAGCAATGTCGCCAAGCAGAGGGATGTCTGGACCTTCTGGCAATTCTGCAGGAAAGGAAAGCACGTTGGTGGGCTTGTCCTGTTCACGGAATTGGTTATTCAGATCTTTCATTTCCTCTTCGTCAACGATACGCATGCTGAGTTCCGCATGGTCATAACGTTCGCTGAGTGCTGCATTCACCCATTGCTCAAATGTTTCGACGTCCGGCGTCGAATGGGACGTGGCATTTTCAAAGTCCAAAATAATACTCACGCTAATCGTTTTTTTTGTCGGTGGAGGATTTTTTAGGCTTATCCTCGGTAGCATGCTGGGGGCCGCCCTCGGCGGACTCGTAAGCTTCCACGATTCGCTGAACGATGGGGTGACGAACAACGTCCTTGGAACTGAAGTTGGTAAAACTGATGCCTTCTACCTTGGCAAGTACTTCACGGGCATGCATTAATCCCGAACGAACATTACCCGGCAGGTCAATTTGAGTGGCATCGCCAGTAATCACTGCGGTAGACCCAAAGCCAATACGGGTTAAAAACATCTTCATTTGTTCGCGGGTAGTATTCTGGCTCTCGTCGAGTATGACAAACGCGTGGTTAAGTGTTCTTCCTCGCATATAGGCGAGGGGAGCTACTTCAATGATATTGCGTTCTATCAGTTTGCTAACCGTCTCAAAACCGAGCATTTCGTAGAGTGCGTCGTACAGGGGGCGCAAATAAGGGTCGACTTTCTGGGACAAATCTCCCGGCAGGAATCCCAGTTTTTCCCCAGCCTCTACTGCAGGTCTTACCAATAATATGCGTTCGACGCGATCCTTTATCAAGGCTTCCACTGCGCAAGCCACTGCCAGATAAGTTTTGCCGGTCCCGGCTGGGCCAATGCCAAAGTTAATGTCGTGCTCGCGGACTCGTCGAACATATTCTATCTGGTTTAGACCTCGGGGCTTAATGGTTTCCTTTTTGGTACGAATACTGACAGCGCTGTGTGTACTAATGTCGTTGGCAGCAGATTCCTCTACCTGCGA